>Ga0255055_10000864_pt1 | contig 23232 bp, 24 predicted proteins | sample JV7_2_27_MG_FD_188633 | JGI IMG/M metagenome (GOLD analysis project Ga0255055, IMG submission 188633) | Seawater microbial communities from Jervis Inlet, British Columbia, Canada - JV7_2_27 | ecosystem: Environmental > Aquatic > Marine > Inlet | place: Canada: British Columbia | collected...
ATAGAACAAGTAAGCGAGCCGGAACTTGAACAAATAGTCAACTACCTTGTTAATGAAATTAATTATTATGGAATAGTTGACGCAGAATTTCGAAAGGATCCAAGAGATGGAAAATTCAAATTAATTGAAATTAATCCGCGTTGTTGGATGCAGGTTTGTTTACCAGCGACATATGGTATAAATTATCCTTATATTGCTTATATGGATGCAATAGGAAAAAAATTTGAAAAACCGATTATGAGTAAAGAAAATATCAAATATCTTTTTATGATTGAAGATTTTCTTTCTTCTTTTAAAAGTATAAAAAAAGGGGAACTGTCGATAAGAGAGTGGATTAAGTCATATAAGGGTAAAAAGGTATATGCAATTTTTTGCAGGAGTGATCCTATACCTTTTACCGTGTTTATTATAAAGAGTTTTTATCTTAGGATAAGATCATTTAATAAATTGTAAAAAATAATATAAATTTTAATAATCCTCATTTTTCCACAACAATAAATAAACATAATAGTTTATATTCTACTTAGTGAAAAAAAATTTATTCAAATATGCAAAAAAATTCCTACCATTAATTGGTATTGTAATACTTCTCTATATAATATATAGTTTAGATATTGAAGATATAAAAAATGCATTCCTGTCAATTAATCCATTATACATTTTAGTAGCTTTATTATTAACACTCCCGCGTGTCCTAGTTAGAAACTTTGGTTGGCAACTTATACAAAAAGAACAAAAAATCAAACTAAGTTTCTTCCGCTCTCTCAAAATATTTCTAATAGGTTTTTTTTACTGTAGTATAACTCCTAGTTTTATTGGTCATTTGATGAGAGCACCCTATATGAAAGAGGATACCGGTGAACCTTATGGAAAACTGTTTGTAAATATAATTATCGATTCTACATTACGAACGATTTCTTCATATCTAATGATATTTATTGGGGGTTTACTTGTAATTACTTACTTTCCAGATATATTTTGGAAAAACACTTCAATTTTCGCAATTGTTTTGATAATTTTCTTAATCATCCTATTATCAGCATTTTACTTTATAAAAAAAGAACGTGGAGAAAAAATATTTCATACACTTATAAGGTATATTATTCCAAAGAAACTCAAAGATAATTCCTATAGATTTGTAAATACTTTCTACAAAGATTTTCCAAAAGTAAATCGATTAATTCCTCCGTTATTGTTAAGTTTTATAGTATGGATTTTTTTCTTTACACAGGAGTATATTATTGTCATGGCTATGGGATTGGATTCTGAAATCCCATATCATTTTTTCATATTTCTCTTTCCACTAGCTAATGTTGCAGGTTATCTACCAATTACATTTGCAGGACTGGGGGTAAGGGAGGGTACATCCATATTTATTTTTACAACCCTATTTGGAGTAGGTGAGGCAGAAATCTTAGTATTTACACTTGTTGGATTTATAATAACCGACATATTCACAGGTTTTATCGGCTTCCTTGTATCCTTAACAGAAGCTGGAGAAAAGAAATCTATACCAATATAATGGTTTAATCTATTTTTTTTCTAAATAAAATGATTCCCATTTAGAAGTAATAAAAGGTTTATTATCTATTCTTTTTAAAATCTTAATATTTTTATAAGTATTTATCATCTCGTCAAATACTTTTTTTGAGCTATAGAGTTCCCGAACAATTATTTTAGTACCCGGTTTTGCTGTTTTAAAAACATGCTTAACAACTTTTATTTTTGGAACAGCACACCCAGATACAACAATCATATCAAAATTATCAAGAGGGTAGTTAGTTCCATTTCCATATTTAATTTTAATTCTATCTTCTAAGTTTTTCTTTTTTATAATTTCAATTGCTGGTTTTATGACCTTAGGATTGCTATCAATTCCTACAATGTTTCCGCCATTTAGCTCAGCTAATGTCAGAGCTGAAATGGGATATGTACCACACCCTACATGTAAAATATTTTTAACATTTTTAATTCCGAATTCTTCCCCTTCTCTTTTATATACTTTAAATATTTTTTTCTCATATAACTTTGCCAATCTTACTAATTTGCAAGAAAATTTGTCAACAAAATACCAAAAATAATTTGCATATTTTATTCTAAATATATCATTAACTGAGTAAACGAAATGTTTGCTATTCCCTCCTATTTTTTCTTTAGTTTTCAACTTAAATCTTTATATATCTAAAGAAAAAGGTATTAAATATCTTTCTGAGATACCCTTTTTTACCACAATCATAAAAAAGAAATAATGATTATGGTATTTGAACAAAAAATCTGTGAGAAACTTTATGTGGTATAAATGTCGGGCGAGGGCATAGGTTTTGGAAAGGTCATTTTATTTAATGAACATTTTGTTGTGTATGGAGTTCCAGCTATTGTTTCAGCAATAGGTAAATATACTGTTGCAAAGGTTGAACCAATAGAATCGGCTGGTTGGAAATTAATTGATAATAGAAAAGCCACTCCAAAATATAAAGAAGATAAAATTGATCAACAAAAGGATTCAATAAATAGAATTTTGGAAAAAATGAATATTGATTTATCCGAAAAAGGAATTGAAATCACTCTTGAGGGAAATCTTTATTGTGCTAGTGGAATTGGAGCTAGTGCTGCTTCTTGTGTGGCACTTGCAAGGGCTTTATCAGACCATTTTGAGTTAAATCTCTCTGATGAAGAGATTAATGAGATAGCATACGAGGGAGAAAAAGGCTATCATGGTACTCCCTCAGGAATAGACAACACTGCATCTACCTTTGGTGGTCTTATTTGGTTTGAAAAGGGAGAAAACCAAGTTATGGATAAAATTTCTGTACAAAATCCTGTTGAGATTGTTATGGGGAACACTGGAAAAGTTGCAGATACTTCTGCTGCTGTTGCTGGTGTTTGTGAAAGAAAAGATAAAAGTCCTGATAAGTACAAGGAAATTTTTGATAGGGCTGAAAATATCGCTTATCTTGCAAAAAATGCCTTTTTAAATGAAGATTATAAAGAACTTGGAAAACTTATGAATGAAAATCATAAACTTTTGCAACAGATTGAGGTCTCATCAAGAGAGCTTGATTTTCTTGTAAAACTAGCCCGAGATCAAGGTGCTCTTGGTGCAAAGCTTACGGGTAGTGGCTTGGGTGGAAATATTATTGCATTGACACCTCATAGAGACCTGCAAGATGATGTTGCAAATGCAATAGAAAAAGAAGGTTTCCAAACTTTAAAAACTGTTATTGGGGCAAAAAGAGAGAGGTAGGCTTATGAATCTACGCAATTTTCTTGCAAAACTAGAAAAGGAAGATAAACTTGTTCGTATAAAAAAAGAAGTTTCTATAAATTATGAGATAGCAAATATCATTTATACTCTTGATGAAAAACCTGTTATTTTTGAAAATGTAAAGGGATATGATTTCCCAATTTTTTCAGGAATTACTTCTAATCGAGATATTATTGCCGATGGTCTTGGAACAACAAAAGAAAAATTGCTTTTGAAACTAGTTGATGCATTACGCAGTCCAAAAGAACCAAAGATAGTAAGTAATGCTCCCTGTCAGGAAGTAATTGTTAAGGATCCTGATTTAACTAAGTTCCCATTTTTATTTCACCTTGACGAAGATGGTGGAAGATACGGTTCGGCAACTGTTGCAACGATAAAAGATCCTGAAACTGGAAGAAATGTATCATACCATCGTATAATGGAAATTGGAAAAAATAAGTTCACAGCAAGATTAATAAAAAAACGGCAAACCAGAACCACTTATGACAAGATTGATGGTGACCTTGAAATGGCAGTATGTATTGGAAATTCTGTAGCTGTTATGGTTGCCGCATCACTTGGACCACCATCAGGAGTGGATGAGTTTTCAATTGCCAATGCTCTTGACACGACTGACCTTACAAAATGTATCAAAAAGAATCTTGAGATTCCAGCAGAATCAGAGTTTGTGATAGAAGGTCGATTGACAAGAGAGTTAGATAGAGAGGGGCCATTTGTTGATTTAACTGAAACGCGTGATTTTGAGCGGCAGGAACCTGTGTTTGTCGTTGATTGTATTACCCATAGAAAGGATGCACTGTATCAAGCACTAATACCTGGACGTCTTGAACATAAAACACTTATGGGTATGCCAAAAGAACCAACAATCTATAATGAAGTCAGTAAAGTTGTGGATTGTAAAAATGTCTATGTTACAATAGGAGGAGGCTCATGGCTCCATGGAATAGTTCAAATCAATAAGAAAAATCCTGATGATGGTAAAAAAGCAATAAAAGCCGCTTTTGAAGGCCATAAGAGTATGAAACATGTGACAATTGTTGATTCTGATGTTGATATCTATAATCCACTTGCAGTCGAATGGGCAATGGCCACACGATTCCAGGGTGATAAAGATATGATTGTATTAAATGGTCAGCCAGGCAGTTCACTTGATCCCTCTGGAAAACATGAGGAAGGAAAAAAGACCCTTACAGCAAAAATTGGATTTGATGCAACAATTACTTCAGATGTCGACAAAAAGAAATACGAGGTTGTAAAATACAAAAAAGTTGATTTAGATGATTACCTCAGGTGAAGGAAAATACAAGGTTTTTCTTGAAGAAAAAAAGATTGGCGCAGACCTTCTTTATGTTCTTGGTGGAGGGGAACGATCTCATATTGGTGGCGTAGTTATTTGTGAGCCAGAAAAAAAACCTCATTCAATAAGACTGGAAGGTCATTTTGATGATATAGTTCTCAAACCTATTGCAGAAGCTGCATGTAAAAAATATAAAACAAAAGTTGTTGCCGTTGGTGGAGTTCATGTGGATAATGTTACACAAGAAGAAATTGACCTATTAGTAAAGAATTGTAAGGAGTTAGTAAAATGCATTTAACAAAAGATGAAGAAAAGATACTTAACTGTGAAAAAGGCGAAGTAATGGAACGACTCTTTAGATTGCTAGTTCGATTGGGTGACATCTATGGTGCGGATAAGATGATTCCAGTAGGTTCTGTTCAAGTTGCAGGTGTTTCATATAAATCAATAGGGGATCCTGGAACAGAATTTCTTGAGGATATGGCATCAAAAGGTGCAAAAGTAAAAGTTCTTACTTATCTGAATCCTGCTGGTATGGACCTTGAAAACTGGAAGGAATATGGTTTTCCAGAAGATTTTGCAAAAAATCAACTGCATATAATGGATGCTTTCAGAAGGATGGGGATAGTCGTAACATCAACTTGTACTCCTTATCTTGCTGGAAATTTACCACGTTTTAGAGAGCATATTGCTTGGTCAGAAAGCTCAGCTGTATCATTTTCAAATTCGGTAATTGGTGCAAGAACCAATAGAGAAGGTGGACCTTCTGCTCTTGCCGCCGCTATTTGTGGTGTTACACCCAATTATGGTTTGCATCTATGGGAGAAACGACAGCCCACCGTTAAAATAAAAGTTGATGTCGATTTAAATTACAGCTCAGATTTTGGCGCTCTTGGCTGGTATGTTGGAAAACAAGTTAAGAATAAAATTCCTTATTTTACAGGTATTATGAATGCAAATACTGATCAACTTAAAGCACTTGGAGCTGCGATGGCTGCATCTGGTGCTGTAGCACTTTATCATGTTGAGGATCTCACACCAGAGGCGGACCTTGTTGAAAAAAATGGTTTGGATACAATCTCTGTTGGTAAAACTGAAATAAAAGAAACTTACAGTAAGTTAAATACTGGCAAAGAGCCAGATATCGTAATTTTCGGTTGTCCTCATGCATCCCTTCGCGAAATATCTGTAGTTGCTGACAAGCTTGAAGGAAAACAGCTGAAGAAACCTGTTTGGATTTGTACATCAAGAATGGTAAAAGAAGCTGCAGTAAGAATGGGTTATAATGAAATTATTGAAAAAGCAGGTGGTAGCATTGTTGCAGATACATGTATGGTAGTATCCCCAATTGAAAAGATGGGATACAAAACAACAGGAGTTAACAGCGGTAAAGCTGCAAATTATTTACCTGGTTTTTGTAAACAAGAGGTTTGTTTTGCAAATATTGATGATCTTGTGGAGGGGCAGATATGAAAGGACGGACTATTTCTCCCGGAAAAACTGAGGGTATTGCAATAGTTACATCTGAGCCGATTGGGTTTTATGGTGGAATTGATATCAATACAGGTATCGTGATAGAAAAAGGGCATCCACTTGAAGGTAAATCGGTCAAAGATAAGATTCTTGTTTTTCCATGTGGTAAAGGTTCAACTGTCGGCTCCTATGTAATTTATGGAATAAAGAAAAATGGTGTCGCACCAGCCGGAATCATAAATAAAGAAACTGAAACAATAGTTGCAACAGGAGTAATTCTGGCGGGAATTCCCTGTGTTGATCAAATTGAGATTGAGAAAATTAAAGATGGAGATTTTGTTATTTTGGATGCTGATGAGGGTATTGTAGATTTGAAAAAATAAGCAATTTTTAAAGATTTTATTAGATATTTTTTACTTTTTTTAAATAAAATCAATAATAGGTTTATTAATTTCTTTCCTTAGGAGTCTAAATACATATTGTTTCCTCACATCCCTACGAATGATAAAATTCTTCTAGCTTACATAGTAATTTAAAAATAATGGCTTTTCTACAAATTTTTGATTAGAAATTAAAATCGTCTCATATGCCAAATGGTTCCAAGACCATTCAGCTCTATTTCATGATCCCCATCATCATCAGACCATTTAATTTTCCCAGAAACAGCGTTTAGACCCACTTTCATTCCAATATATGTTGGGAATTTCCATGTTTTCTCATATGTATTATCTGTCAAAATGTCAATATTAAGATAAATGTCAAGTGATTTTAGCAATGGTTGATTAAGTGTCTTTGGTTTTGCAATTATTCCAAGTTCTGTTGGCATTTCTAAAAGTAAAAAGAGTTTATCAGATTCTTTTATAATTATATCGATGTTTTCAAGTGGTGTTAGAGTTTCTCCTTGATCTGTTGTTATAATTAATGAAGAAATTGGATTAACTTTAGACGTTCCAGTTGATACAATTTGCCTTGAAAGGTAATATTTACTATAGTAAATATTCCATCCATTGTCAAGGGTCATATGACACCAATCCCATCCTTTGATTAACACTTTTAAAATCCCAGGTGACCAAGAATGTTCATGACTTCCGATACCTTCTACTTTAAATTCGAGTCCATCTAGTTTTACTGTTCCTGAAACTTCACATCCAAAGAACACATAACTTGCAGCGCATCCTTCACCTTTGTCAACTAATCTGGTACTTTGAGTCCAATATGCTGGACTAGGTGCAAAATAATCTAAATCTATTACAATCTCATTTTCTTCATCTATATCATTATCTTCTGCATGTACATGCCAAATTGGAGCCTCCCCTCTAGCCCATGAATCCTCATATTCTACATCAACACCTGGGGTTGAAGCTTCTAGTGTATTATCACCAAATAATCCAAGCCCAAGAACTCCACCTCTTTCTTTGTTAATCATACCACCATATTCTTTTCCGTCAGGACTATGAAGTGTTACAACTAACATATCAGGTTTGAATGTTCCTCTTAAATCACCCCATGCCAGATGGCAAAAACCAATTGTTGCAGCCCATCCGGGTAGTTCGCTGTCCTTACTAAAAACTACTGTCCAATACCACCATTCTCTGTCATTTAAGATTGAGTCAAAATGGACACCTTCATCTTCTGGTGAAACATCTCTCATGTTTCCCGGAATCAAGGAGCTTGGTAATCTTGGTATTGGTGAAAATACCCATGTACTTAACTCAACTCCTGTTGGTTTATGAACAATAACAATTGTCCCTCTACACTCTGTTATTCTGTCTCCTTGATTTACATTTTCTCCTAGTTCGGAAATATCACAGGAACCATCTACAAAAATATCCTCCCATAATACTCTTTCAGATACTGATAATACAGTTAAAATATTGTTTTCATCGTCTTGAATAAGTTGAATAGTTGGAACATGTTCCTTTTCTGGTTCAATATAACCAACTCTAAATAATACAACGCCAGCTATGACAAGCATGATTATTATAATCACCGCATCGATCTTTTTTAATTTGAACTTCATATCACACCGCTGAAATTGTTCTCTTGATTAAATATCTTAAAAGATTATATTATTAAACTTTCCTTGACAAATGTTACCGAATCTATAAAATTGTTAAATTTGGAAAGATTTTTTAGGTAACTTAACGTTACAGTTTTTTTAATGGATTATTACTTTTAGGAGAGGGGATTTTATAAACCGGAAAGTAAAGCTAGTACTAGAAGATGGGTCAATCTTTCAAGGGTACTCATTTGGTGCAAAAAAACCTGTTTCTGGAGAAGTTGTTTTTAATACCGGTATGGTTGGTTATCCAGAAAGCTTAACAGATCCTTCTTACAGAGGCCAGATATTGGTACTGACTTATCCATTGATTGGTAATTATGGTATACCTGGAAAAAATAGAGAAGATAACATATTGAAATTTTTCGAATCAGAAAAAATTCAAGTCCAAGGTTTGATTATATCAAATTATTCTGAATCTTACTCACATTGGAATGCAAAGAAATCTTTGTCTGATTGGATGAAGGAATATAGTGTTCCTGGTATTTATGGTGTGGATACAAGAGAGCTTACTAAAAAATTGAGAAAAAAGGGAAATCAACTTGGAATAATCCATTACAATAATGAAAAAATTTCTTTTGATGATCCTAATAAAAGGAATATAGTATATGAGGTCAGTATTAAACAACAATTTACATATAAGAAGGGTAAAAAGAAAGTAATTCTTGTTGATTGCGGAACAAAAAATAATATAATTCGCGCATTTTTAAGAAGAAATTTTACAGTTGTTCGTGTTCCATGGGATTACGATTTTTTAAATGAAAAAGCAGATGGCGTAATTATTTCAAATGGTCCAGGCAATCCAAAAAAATGTGATAAAACAATCGCTAATGTTAGAAAAGCTATTTCTAAAAATATTCCTATTCTGGGAATTTGTCTTGGTTCACAGATTTTAGGTCTTGCAGCAGGTGCTAAAACATATAAATTAAAATATGGTCATAGGAGCCATAATCAACCATGCGTGGATTCTAGTTCTCGTAGATGTTATATTACATCCCAGAATCATGGCTATGCAATAGATGCTGACACTTTACCTGTTGATTGGCGGGAGTGGTTTTCGAATAATAATGACGGTACAAACGAGGGAATAATTCATATTTCTAAACCGTTTTTTGGAGCGCAGTTTCACCCAGAAGCATCACCTGGTCCTGATGACACTGAATTTTTGTTTGACATGTTTGTAAGGGCGATGAAATGATAAACAGCATAAAGGCAAAACTCAAGAAAGTCCTTATTCTTGGGTCTGGAGCTATACGTATTGGTCAGGCTGGAGAGTTTGATTACTCTGGTAGTCAATCAATTAAAGCATTGAAAGAAGAAAAGATAAAAACTGTTTTAGTTAATCCTAATATTGCTACAATTCAAACATCTGATTATTTAGCAGATAAGGTGTATTTTGTTCCAATTGATGCATATTTTGTAGAAAAGATTATTAAAAAAGAAAAACCAGATGGAATATTGCTTGGGTTTGGTGGTCAAACTGCTTTAAATGTTGGGGTGGAATTGGCTGAAAAAGGAGTAATTAAAAAACATAATGTTGAAGTTTTGGGAACTCCTGTTGAAGCTATTCTAAATACCGAGGATAGGGATATTTTTGTAAAAAAAATTAATGAACTTGGTCTTAAGGTTCCGGCAAGTAAAGCAGTTACCAGCGTTGAAGAAGCAGCAAAGGTTGCAGAAAAAATTGGGTATCCAGTGATGTGCAGGATTGCATATGCATTAGGAGGACTTGGTTCGGGTGTTGCACATAATAAAAAACAGCTTGTGGATATAACCAAAAAGGCTTTTTCTTTTACAAAACAAATTTTAATAGAGGAATACTGTGGAGGTTGGAAGGAGCTTGAGTATGAAGTTGTAAGAGATCAATACGACAATTGTATAGTCGTTTGCTCTATGGAAAATGCTGATCCGATGGGCATACACACAGGAGAAAGCATTGTTGTAGCGCCAGTTCAAACATTAACTGCTTCTGAAAATTTTAAACTTCGTTCTCTATCGATTAGGGTAATTAGGCATCTTGGAATTATTGGTGAATGTAATATTCAATTTGCATTGGATCCAAATTCAGAAGATTATAGAATTATTGAGGTAAATGCCAGGTTAAGTCGAAGTTCTGCACTTGCATCAAAGGCAACTGGTTATCCCCTCGCATTTATTGCTACAAAACTTGCTTTAGGATATAGTTTATCTGAAGTTGAAAATAGTATTACAAAAGAAACATCTGCTTGTTTTGAGCCTGCTTTGGATTATATTGTGGTTAAGTTTCCTAGATGGGATCTTCAAAAATTCAAAAAAGTTAGTCTGAAAATCGGTTCTGAGATGAAATCAGTTGGAGAAGTAATGGCTATTGGCCGTAGTTTTGAAGAAGCTTTTCAAAAGGCCATTCGAATGCTTGACGTTGGGATGAATGGTCTTGTCTGTAACAAACTTAAGTTCAATGACCTTAAAAAGGAACTAAGTGAACCAACAGATAAAAGGATGTTTGCAATCACTGAAGCAATTAAACAAGGATACTCAATTGAGAAAATTTACAAACTATCAAATGTTGACCCTTGGTTTCTTTATAAAATAAAAAATATTGTTGAAATCGAGGAAGAGTTAAATAAGTATAAACTCGGAAAACTTCCAAAACAATTACTATTAAAAGCCAAACAAAGAGGTTTTTCTGATACACAAATTGCAATACTTACAGGTAGTAATGAGTTTGATGTAAGAAAGAAAAGAAAGAAACTTGGAATTACTCCAGTTGCTAAGCAAATAGATACCCTTGCTGCAGAGTATCCTGCAAAAACAAATTATCTGTATATTACTTATAATGGTTTTACAGATGATATCGATTTCAAAGAAAAAAACAAAATTGTTGTCCTAGGTGGAGGAGCTTACAGAATTGGGTCTTCTGTTGAATTTGACTGGTGTTGTGTTAACTCTGTTGCTACTCTGAGAAATATGAATTATAAGACAATACTTATCAACTGTAATCCTGAAACTGTTAGCACTGATTATGATATCTGTGATAAACTTTATTTTGACGAGCTTACTTTTGAAAGGGTTTTAGATATATATGAAAAAGAAAACCCACGAGGTGTGATTGTTTCAATGGGGGGCCAGATTCCAAATAACTTGGTCTTACCATTGCATAAATCTGGAATAAAGATTCTAGGAACATCACCTCTAAATATAGATGGTGCGGAAAACAGACATAAGTTCTCTCAGTTATTGGACAACTTAGGAGTAGATCAACCTGAATGGAAGGAGCTTACTAGTCTTGAGCAAGCTGAAAAATTTGCAGGAGAAGTTGGTTACCCTGTCCTTATCCGTCCTAGTTATGTTCTCTCTGGAGCTGCTATGAGTATAGCTTTAAGTAAAAAAGAATTAAAACAGTATCTTAAGAAAGCCTCTGAAATAAGTAAGGACCATCCTGTAGTAATTAGCAAGTTTATAACTGGTGCGAAAGAAATCGAGCTTGACGGTGTGGCAAGTAAGGGTAATCTATTTTGTTATGCAATATCTGAGCATGTTGAAAATGCAGGTGTTCACTCAGGTGATGCAACAATGGTTCTTCCACCTCAGAGAACTTATTTGGAGACAATGAGACGAATAAAAATAATTTCAAAACAGATTGCAAAATCTCTTAAGATTACTGGTCCTTTTAACATTCAATTTATTGCAAAAGATAATGATGTAAAGGTAATTGAGTGTAACTTAAGAGCATCGCGTAGTTTTCCTTTTGTTTCAAAAGTCCTAAAAATCAACTTCATTGACATTGCGACCAAATTGATAATGGGCAAACAGGTTCCTAGTATAGATCGTTCATCTTTTGACTTGGATTATGTCGGTGTGAAGGCGCCACAGTTTTCTTTTACAAGGCTTAAGGGCTCGGATCCTGTTTTAGGTGTGGAAATGACATCCACCGGTGAAGTTGCTTGTATGGGTGATGATTTTAATGAGGCTTATCTAAAAAGTTTCATGTCAGTTGGATTAAAATTTCCAAAGGAGACGATTTTGTTGTCAACTGGTCCTATTGATAGTAAAGCTGAGTTCTTGGAATATACAAAAATGCTTGATAATATGGGATATAAGTTTTATGCAACAAAAGGAACAGCTGATTTTATGGGCGCTAATGGTATAAAAGCAGATGTTTTACACTGGCCTTTAGATGAAAAGGAACCAAACACGCTTACTTATATTGCTGACAGAAAAATTGATCTTGTAATAAATATCCCTAAAAATATCGAGAAAGAAGAACTTGACAATGATTATCTTATTAGAAGAAAAGCAGTAGATTTTGATGTTCCTTTAATAACAAATTTGCAACTTGCAAAAAGATTTGTCGAAGCAATTGACAGAACCTCACTTGAAGACCTCAAAGTAAAGAGCTGGGATGAATATAATTAAGATGTTTTTTAGATTTATTTTACAGATATAAATTGAGTTGCATATGCTTGTAGATATTCATATGCGAAAAAGACACTTAAAAGCATATTTCATTTTCGTTAATACAATTGATGGGAAGGGATAGAGCCCTAACTTTTGATCTCAAAATACCCATCCAATTACCCCCTCTAAATCACCTCTTTTCCCTTTCCCATTATTTTGTCGTTTACTCCTAATTTTATTATTACCGTTTTGACACAATTACACAAAATATTTAAATAGTATTAATTATAGAGTATAACATAAGAAAAGGTGGTGAAGAAAAAAATGAAAATCGTCACAGAGGTCAGTACCCAACAAGAATTCGATGAAATGAAATCTGTAATGGAAATCTTCGTTATCACTAATAGAATTCGACAGATTATAGGTAATGCTTAAACTACCTTTTCTCCCATCTCTCATACATTTTTATTTTTTCTTCAATTTTTATACATAAATCATTAAAAGGGAATGTTAATAATTGAATTTTAGATTAAAGTCTAACTAGTTCTGATATAAATGGTGGTAAATAAGGAAAATATTGAATCAATTTTCTCAAAAGAATTACAGTGGATTAATGATAAAGATTTAAGAAATAAAGTAGTAGAAGTATGGAAAGAGGCAGCTGATCGAGGTAATTGGAATTCTATTGAAGATGTACCTTTTACTTTGGCTTTTAAAAAATCAGGAAAATTAACAGCTCATACCAAAAGAATGACAAACATAGCAAGGGCTGTTTATGATCAACGAACTGAAGATTTAAACTTAGATTATTTAATTGCAGGCGCTCTCCTACATGATGTTGGAAAACTTTTAGAATTTGTAAAAATTGATGATAAATTTATTAAAAGTGAATATGGAAAGAAATTCGGACATCCTATATCCGGGGCAAAACTTGCAGAAGAACTTGACCTTCCTAATGAAGTTGTCTTGATTATTCATGCTCACTCTTATGAAGGAGATAAACTTAAAAGAAGCCCTGAAGCAGTAATTGTTAATCATAGTGATTTTATTGATTTTGATATCAAAAAATCATTGGTGTAAATATATGAAAATTGAGGCCAATCCTTTGAAAATTTTTAATAATTTTGGAGGTAAATTAAATGGGTAAAACCATGATTCAAAAAATTTTTGAGAATCACTCTAACCAAGAAGCAATTGTTGGAGAAATAATTGATATCAACATTGATGTTCGAATAGCCCGTGATTTTGGTGGTCCAAACGTTGTAAAAAACCTAGAGGAGCACGGATTTTCTGTCGATGATCCCAAAAAGACATTTTTTACATTTGACTGTAATCCTGGAGGGTGTGATCAAAAATATACGACAAATCAACATGTATGTAGAATTTTTGCACGAAAGAACAACATAAAAGTTTTTGATATAAATTCAGGGATTGGAACTCACCTAGTAATTGATGAAGGTATAGCAAAGCCTGGTGAAACTATTATATCAACTGATTCACATGCAAACATATTGGGGGCAATTGGCGCTTTCGGACAAGGAATGGGAGATAAAGATATTGCACATGCTTGGGTATATGGAAAGGTATGGTTCAAAGTTCCCCCAAGTGTAAAAATTATTTTAAATGGTAAACCCTCACTTATTGCCTCACCAAAAGATGTAGTTCTTAGAATAATACAAGAATTTGGCGCTAATGGATTATTAGGTTTTGCCGCCGAAATCTATGGAGATTATATCGATTCATTATCTCTTGATGGTAGAATTACAATTGCCTCTATGGCAACAGAGATGGGAGGAATAATTATATTATTTCCAACAGAAGGAGGTGTTTTTGCTGATGAAAATGCCTTTTATGAAAAAACAGTAGAGATTGATATTCAAGATATCGAATCGATGATATCTAAACCTGGACATCCTGAAAATACGGTAAGTGTCAAGGATGTTGCTGGAATAAAGGTCGATTCAGGATTTATAGGTTCATGTACTAATGGCCGTATTGAAGATATGCGAGAGGCTGCTAAGATTTTGAATGGTAAAAAGATTGCACCAGGTAGAATTTTAAAAATTGTCCCATCCACTGATAAAATTTGGATTCAATGTCTAAAAGAGGGGCTGATTAATATTTTCAAGGATGCTGGAGTACTTGTTGGTTCTGCTGGGTGTGCTGGATGTGCAAACGGACAAATTGGACAGACAGGCTCTGGCGAAATAGCGATATCTTCAGGTAATCGTAATTTTTTAGGAAAACAAGGTGAGGGCGATATTTATCTTGCCTCATCTGCAACTGTTGCTGCATCTTTAATTGCGGGACATATTACTACTCAAGATGGTATTCCAGATGCTCCTGTATCAATTAATCTTCCTGAGGTTTCTCATAAAGTATCATTTGCTAAAAAAGACACAATATTATCACGACTAACTAGAATTGAAGGTAAGACTTGGGTTATTAAAATGGATAACATTGATACAGATATGATTTTTCATAATCGGTATCTTTCAATTACTGATATTAATGAGATGGGGCAGTACACATTTGATAATCTAAAGGGCTATGAAAATTTTTCAAAAAAAGCAAAACCTGGTGATATCATAATTGTTGGAAAGAACTTTGGTTCCGGGAGTTCACGTCAACAGGCAGTAGATTGCTTTAAATCTTTAGGAATCAGCTTAATTATTGCTGAATCTTTTGGAGCTATTTATGAGCGTAATGCAATAAATAGTGGAATGCCAATTCTTGTTGAAGAGGATATTACCAACAAAGTAAAAGATCAGGATGAAATTATAGTTGATTTTTTAACAGGAGAAATTGTAAATAAAACACAGGAAAAATCATTTAAAACAAAACCATTTTCAAAACCTCAACTAGAGATTTACAAACGTGGTGGCTTATTGAAAAAATAAGGTGATTATTCAAACAATGTCTAGAAACAGAGCAATAAGCAAACCATTATTATAATTGATACCGAGTCATCCTAACTTGTTCCCATTACTACAACAGCTATTAGGATTGTAAAATTTCGCCCTTAATTCTCTTCTTTTATTTAACAAAAAAATATAAATAATAGGCTATCTACATTTATCTATTGAAAGATGGATGGTCTTATTAAAAATCCATTTAGGTTCCTCGTCTCTACAAATTTATATAACCTTATCCATTCATCTTTCATATCCATTTTAATTTTTTTTCTAATATTTCATTTTCTCGAATGAAGTTATATCAAAATAGTACATTTTAAATTATTAGAAAAAAAGTTTAAGTAGTAATTGTATTAAAAAATCAATTCGGAGATATAATAGATGAATAAAAAAATAATTGTTTTAGGAATAATTTTTCTTTTTCTTATTAGCGCATATAGTGGATGTATAGAAGAAACTCCAAAGAAAAAATCAAATAAAATTTATGTTGATATTAATGGAAATGGTGACTTTACAAGCATCCAAGATGCAATAAATGCTTCAGATGATGGCACTATTATTATTGTTAAAAAAGGAACATATTATGAAAAATTGAATATCAATAAATCAATAAATCTTATTGGTGAGGATAAAAATACTACTATAATAAGCAGAAGATATACTGATGATATTGATAACTTATTAACTCTTGAGACTAATGATTCCACTATTAAAAATTTCACTTTTGATAATGGGTCTAGTTCTCTTTTTAGTTGTATTTTATTAACTCGTTCGTCTAATAATACAATAAAAAATAATAATATAATTGGTTTTAACCATGGTGTATATATATTGAGTTATTCAGAAAAAAACACAATCAGTGATAATTTTATTTCAAAAAATAAATACGGAATTAGAATTAAAGGCTGTTATTTTAATAATGTTAGTAAAAACAATATAAAAAATAACAATAGAGGTGTTTATTGTTGTTGTGGGGCAGAGTATAATGAAATCCATTTCAACAATTTTTTTGAAAATTATGAATATAATGGTATTGAATCTTCATCATTGATCAATTTTTGGGATAATAATTACTGGGATGATTATAATGGAACTGATATGAATGATGATGGATATGGTGACACTCCTTATCTTATACCAAGTGGAACTGACTTAGATTCAAGACCGTTAATAAAACCATTTGAATAAATTTTTAAAAAAAGGCAGAATTAATTATTGTTTTAATTGACAATGCTTGAACCATTTCTCGTTTTGCCTATAGAGCGCTTAAAAAATACTTTAAGTTACACCATGACAACAAGCAGTTCAATCATTTACCATCCTGCAACTCTTTCAGAGCCCTTCTTTTTTATTCCTATTACAATAACTGCTACTATTGCGATTTGGACTAAAATATAGTCCTATTCTCTTTTTTTATTTAAAATGACTTAGGAAAAAGTTGAAATATTAGTCAAAGATTGGGGGTGGGATTAATTATGATTTATTGGTATTATTGCAATAATTGCTTGAAAGAATTTAGCCATGTGTTTACTGGTGGTAATGACGCCGAACGTTGTGTATCTTGCCGTTCAAATGATATTAAACGAATCGTTAGAAAACACAAGTTATACAAGAGTTTAAGATAATAATTACTTAGAATGTTCTCTTTTTTTTATTTTTTTAATTTCCGAAAACTAATCTTCTTTCTTTTTATACTACCTGTTAACAATCTATCTGTTTTAAACACCCAAACTGCTATGCTAATCATAATTAAGGCAAATATTGAAACATAAATTATTCCACCAATTACCAAAAGATAGTCATCAAAAATAAGTGCACGAGGTGCCATCATTGGATGACTAAACGGTATTCCAAATAAAAATGCCTTTAATGCTAGTGGAATAGTATCAAAATCCTTAAACATAGTCAAAAACATTGGAATTAATGCAAACAGCGTTACTGGAAAGGTAAGTGTTTGAGCACTTTTGAAATTCTTTGCCATTGTACCAAGCAACATGCAAAAAGATAACGCCGCAATTAGAGTTACAAAAACTGATAGACCCAGAAGTAATAGGTCACCCAGGCTTAAGACAAGTCCTAATTGGTTTACATTTATCTGACCTGAAAACTGGAAAGAATTCATATAATAGCTAAAGCCGATCATGTAGATTACAGCAAGCATTAGTCCAATTAACGCACTTGCAATTATTTTTCCTGCAACAATACTTACACGCTTTACAGGTAGTGTCAACAGTGTTTCAAGGGTTTTATTTTCCTTTTCTAAAGCCATTGATGATATAACGGTTGATCCTGCCATGATTATTATCATCATCATAACTATTGGAATAATTGTGGATTGAGACGACAATATACCAGAAACATCACTGGGAGAGACTCCATTTAGAACTTTTCCTTTAAAATAAGTGGTATCATTTCTTGATGTTGGATTAAGTGCAGTTGATGCATTAACAGTTGCATTATTTGAAATAAGCTCATAAGATAGGTTTGTGTTAATAGTTGAAAATAACTCTTCAACTACAGCTGAGGATATTGAATCCAGAATCCCTGCACCTTTCATAATCCAGTATACCTCAATTTCACTAGGCTCATTATTCAATATTTTTTCTGAAAAATCTGATGGGATTATTAAAAGTGCAATTCCATCTTTATCTTTAAGCTCTTCAATTCCTATCTCTTTTTCTGATATATCTGATGAATTGAATACAACATCACCAAAACCTTCAAGGATTCTTGTAGCTACAAACGATAAATTGCTTTGGTCAGCATCAATAAAGCCTATTATTGGTCTTTCTTCCATTTCTTCTTCTATGCTTCCAATGGCATTGCCCATTGATCCAAACATAATTGCAATTATTATTATCGGAATGAAAGTAGTAGGCGTCATAAGCTCTCTTAATTCTTTTTTAATGATGTTGCCGAGTGAGCTCATTTAACCACCTTTGTAAAGACTTCTTCAATGTTTTTTGCTTCATATTTTTGCATTAGACTGTCAGGTGTTCCTTCTTCTATGATTATTCCATCTGAAATAAGAGCGATTCTGTCACATAAGAACTCTACTTCTAGCATATTATGAGATGAAAGCAAAACAGTTGTTCCCTGTCTTGTAGTATTTTTAATAATTCTTCGAACCTCTTGAGCATTATTCACATCAAGACCAGAGGTTGGCTCATCAAGAATGGCAAGCTTTGGATCAGTCATAAGAGCTCTACCGACTAGTAGACGGCGCTGCATTCCCTTGCTATAGGTATCAACCTTGTCATTGATTCTATCTTTAAGATTAGCTATTTCTACACCTTTTGAAACTATCTGTTGAGTTTTATTTTGTTCGAAAAAATGTGCAATAAACTCAAGATATCCTTTACCTGTTAAATTCTTGTAAGCCCCTGCATCTTCTGGTAGATAACTGATTATTTTTCTAATCTCACCTGCTTGTTTGCTCAAATCATATTCCATTATTTGAATTGATCCAGAGGTTATAGTTAGAAGTGTTGAAATAATTCTTAAGGTCGTAGTTTTACCCGCACCATTTGGTCCAATAAGTCCAAAAATATCACCCTTGTTAACATTAAATGAAATTCCTTTTACAGCTTCTATGGTGCCATAGTGTTTTACCAGACTTTTTACCTTTATTACTTCCATTATAACTCCTTTTAATGGGTTTTTACTGCCGTTCCAAATGCAATAATTTCAGCAGCACCTCCCATTGTTTGAGCGGTTGCATAACGCATACCAACAACTGCATCAGCACCTAGTTTTGTCGCGTCATCAATCATACGTTGCATAGCAGTTCGGCGTGCTTCTTCCATAAGCTCGGTATATGGCCTACTTTCACCACCAAGAATGTTTCTACCAACGGCTCTTATATCTTTTCCAATGTGTTTCATTTGAACACATACTCCAAAAACCACACCAAGAACTTCTTTTACTTCACGCCCTGGAAGAGTATCGGTTGTTGCAACCATCATAGCTATCTCTCCTCATCACCCTCAATCTTATCTTTATTTTTAAGATATTCCTTTCTAATTTCATCTGCGATTTTACCATCGTCAATAATAAACACACCTATATAACCACAATCTCGACACTCCCATTTCGACCAAGTATGAGGAAGCGTCCACTCGATATTTGAAGATCCACATTTTGGACAAAATTTAACCATAGATTTCACCTATATTCAAATCCACACTTAGAACATCTATATGATTTTCCATCAAATCTAAGCTTTGGATTACCGCATTCAGGACAGGTTCCAAGAACTCTTTCTTCAAGTGTTCTAATACGATTTAACTCACGCTCGGCAAGTTGAGATAGATTAATCCAAGGATTGTCCTTCCACCATTTCCAAACTTCTTCGCTTAGCGTTATAGTTACCTTTTTCATTTTAACTTTCACCAATAATCCAATTTAAAATATCATCTATGACTTCTTCAGACACATGACCTGGTTCTAAATATTCAGTATTTGTTGGTAATCCCTCACCAGGTAAAAAGAGATGGTTCAATAGCTCGTATGACTTTATTACTGTGTTTAAATTATCAGAAAAAGTATTGTTCCATATGCGGAAGTCGTCTTCAAAGGTGACTTGATAATCTCTTTTACCTTGTAAAAGCAGTATTGGGATTGAAAGGTCATCTGCGGTTTCAACTTGATCATAGTTATTGAGATACTCCCAATATGATTTGTAAACAGTTAAAACCTTTTCATCTTCAGATATGTTCAAGTTTTTAATTTTCTCTAATGCCTCCTTTGTCATATTGATTATTAATGTTTCGTTTTCATCAACTATACCGTCAAGCTCTGATAGATACACTGTTTGATTATACATTAAATCTTCAAGATCTCTTGCAGGTGCTGCTAGCATAATCAACCCATTAATGTTTTCCTCAAAAGTTGCAATCTGCGGAGCCATCATAGCGCCAAGGCTATGGCCTAGAACATATATCTGACTCTGAATGACTTCGCCATATGTTTGAAGAAGTTTTACAGCTTCCACAGCATCATCTACGACTTCTTCTTTCACTGTAAGGCTTTTATTATCTGCTGTTTCTTTAGGATAAACCTTGGTTCTTTTATCATATCTTAGAACTATTATATTGTGCGATGCAAGACCCCATGCAAGGTCTTTAAAAGGCTTGTTAGGACCAATGGTTTCATCTCTATCATTTGCTCCAGATCCATGAACAAGTACGACACCTGGAAACGGCCCTTCTTCATTTGGTATAGTAATAGTTCCGGGTAGTTCCCATGGATATTCACCGATTGTTATTTCTATTTCACTAAATTTGCTTGTATCTACGTAACTTGGTGCAGCATAGGTAGTGGTTGTTTCGATTTTTTCTGTCCAAAAACCAGATATTTCTTTGTTTTCTTCAAATACGATTTTAAAAATAATATAGTAATCATTTGTAAATGTACAATTAACAAAAACAATATCATATCCTTCTTCAACTGATTCTGAACTATCCTTTATTGATTCAAAATCACCATATGTTGTTTCAATATAATTCCATGTACTCTCAAACTGATCATAGCTAAACTGGTCTTTCATTGTAGAACTAAAATAAGTATACGTTTTGCTAAAGTTTCCCTCTAATATAACATTCATAAATTCTAATGCTATATCTGTTGTTGTTTTCTCTGCTGCTTCTGGTTTTTGTTCTTCTGCACATCCTGAAAAAACTGCCATCAAAGTTATTATTACTATTATGATTGTCGTTATCTTTTTCATTTTTTCATCTCAATTATTTTCAAAATTGTGTTCTCCATATTTTTCATCTAATTGATCGGAATATTTACCAATAATCCAATCAAAATTAAAATTAAACCTGTTATTAATGCGATAAATGCTTTTAGTCTAGGGCCAGCACCTGGTGCATTAATAAAACGGGCAATGTTAGGATTGAGAAAGGCACCAATCCCTATCAATAAAGCAATTACACCAACTATAGTTATTATAAGATTTACTGTTTCCATTTTATCTACTTCAGTTTTACAGCGGTTCCATATGCAAGAATTTCAGCAGCTCCTCCCATAATTGCTGATGTCATGAACCGAACGTTTATAACTCCATCTGCTCCAAGTTTTTCTGCTTTATCTATCATTCTTTTTAACGCGATTTCTCTTGATTCTGCTAGCATTTCAGTGTATTCTGTTATTTCTCCACCTGCGATATGTCTTAGTCCTGCTTTGAAGTCTTTTCCAATACTTTTTGCCTGAATTGTATTACCTCTTACAAGTCCAATTGTTTGAGCAACTTCTTTTCCAGGAACAAAATCTGTATTTACTATTATCATGGTTCTAAATCCTCCTTTTTAATTTCTTCTTTCATTTTCTTTTTTCCTTTTTGTTGTTCTATTACTATTGATGCAAATAGAACAATAAGTCCAATTACAATTGTAATTACTCCAATTGCTATTACCCAATCAATTTCTTCAAAATTTAAATTATCAAATCCTTGGTACAAACCATATCCAATTATTATGATTAAACCAAGAACAAATATTGCCATTCCAATTGTTTTTCCATTACTCATATTGATCAACACCTAATACGTTTTAATACGTATTAACACGTATATACACATCATCTTATTTAAATATTTCGGAAAAAGGGGCGTTGTCGTTAAAGTAACTTTAGAGGCAGACTTTACAGACAAAAACAATACTTTACAGACAAAATAGTTAGATTTAAATAAATTTTAGGTTCAAGTATTAAAATATAATGTTTTCGAATTTTTTTAAATATTTCTTGTAAGGCTGAGTTAAGATAAAATCTACTTCGACTGAAGCAAATCCGTCTTTTGCTGCAATATATCCATACCCAGAAAGATAAGCATCAAAATATGCAATACAATAATTATCATTATCTCCTGATTTCATGTGACTATCAAAATGAATAAATGGAGTATAACGAAGTTTTAAAACTTTAAATAAACAGGAATAACTACCCGTAGCAATAATTGAGCCATTAGGAATAGAGTTAATTGTATCTGCAGTCAGAGGATGAGAGAATTCAAAGTTCACTCCTTCTTCAACAGCTATTTTAAAAAGATAATAATCAAGTGATGTATTGTTAGGACCACGTTCAGTTACATAAAGATATTTTGGACTAAAATGTGTAATTTTTGAATATATGTAAGCTTTAAATGTTTTTAATTCTGAGAAACAAGGTTCAACATCAATTCCAATGTATTCTTTCTTTTTTTGGAAATGAATGGGAGTCATATGTATAGAAGGATTACATTTATCCGAGCCCCCAATTCTTTCTTCCTTTTCATATATAGTAACTTTATAACCTTCTCTTGAAAGATTGATTGTAGCAGTAAGACCAGATACTCCAGTTCCATAAATATTGATAATATTTCTCCCTCGAATATTATTAAGCTTATATGGATTATAATTATATATTTGCTGTTTGAGGAATCTATAGTCTTAATACCAATGATTTTATTCGAGAGCAAATACTTAAATCATTAAATGTTTATTTTTCAAACATGAAAAAAAGAGATGTCATAGATTTTTATCAAAAAAATTGGCCTTTCATTGTTAAACTTTTACAGGTGGATAAAACCCATTGCATACACCATGGTTATTATGAAAAAGGAATTCGTTCACATATTCAATCTGTGCTTAACATGAACAATCTTGTCGGGCGACTTCTTAAATTAGATTTAAAAAAGAAACAAATCAACCAGGTTTTAGACGCAGGATGCGGAATTGGTGGAACAGTAATACATCTAGCAAAAAAATATCCTAATATTAATTTTGTGGGAATAACAATTGTCCCAGAACATATAGATATGGCAAAGGATCTTGCAAAAGAAAATCAGGTCGATGCTAATACAGAT
>Ga0255055_10000865_pt1 | contig 23222 bp, 22 predicted proteins | sample JV7_2_27_MG_FD_188633 | JGI IMG/M metagenome (GOLD analysis project Ga0255055, IMG submission 188633) | Seawater microbial communities from Jervis Inlet, British Columbia, Canada - JV7_2_27 | ecosystem: Environmental > Aquatic > Marine > Inlet | place: Canada: British Columbia | collected...
TGATGGCGGCCGTTCACCAAAGTCGTCTGACCGGTGTGGGCTGCACTGTGGATACGAGTCTTCTGGAATTGGCCATAACATATTGTAATTATCTAAATACTTGGCATCTTTCCACAGGCTGGGAACCCAAAAAACTGCCTATGGGTGCGCATCAAAGCATTGTGCCCTCCCAATTGTTCCAGACCAAAGACAACTGGCTCATGGTTATGGCGCAAATGGATAAATTTTATTTTTCCCTTGTCAGGGAAATGGGGCTTCCAGAATTGGCTGAGGATCCGCGTTTTTTGACCATGCAGGATCGGTATCAGAACAGGGATGCTCTCCTGGAAATTTTATCACAAGTGTTCAAAATCCGGACTACAGCCGAGTGGGTAAAAATGCTTGAAGGCAAGATTCCAGTGGCCCCGGTGAACAGCATTCCCCAAGCGCTAAGAGATCCCCAGGTCGAAGCCCTGGGCTTGATCATCGATTATGATCATTCCGGACTTGGAAGAATCAGACAAACCGGGCCTCCCTTTAAATTCAGTGGGTATAAGCCCGAATTTAAGCCTGGTTCAGCAATGGGAGAAGACACGGAAGATGTTTTAACCCGTCTGGGCGGCTACAGTAAAGACGAACTATCCGAATTAAAAAAAGAGGAGGCTAAAAAATGACCGTATATCAGCCATATATCGGGCGTTATTATGAAGATTTTAGCATCGGCGACATCTACAAGCACTGGCCAGGCAGAACCATATCTGAGACCGATAACACGTGGTTTACGCTGTTGACCATGAACAAACATCCAGTTCATTTTGATCATCATTTTGCAAAAAAGCAAATGTTTGAAAAACCGCTTGTTAACAGCGCCCTGACGCTATCCATCGTCCTCGGCATGAGTGTCGCGGATACAAGCCAGAATACCATTGCAAACCTTGGGTGGGAGAGTATTAAGCTTCCTAATCCTGTTTTTCTGGGGGACACCATTTACGCAGAATCTGAAATTCTTGAAAAAAGGGAGTCCAAATCACGTCCGGATGCGGGCATCGTCTCTTTTGAAACAAGGGCTTACAACCAGAATAACGATCTGATCATGTCATACACCCGTACCATTCTAGCTAAACGCCAGGGATACGACGAGGGAAAGCTGCCCGAATTCGGTACCAGCCAACAGGTCTAAATTCCGGGGTAAGATATGAGTGTTCTAATCAATTACCTTTCGCAGATTGATAAATTTGCTGCGGTCAAAACCAAGGGTTTTAAAAAAAGAAAGCAGGTCGGTTGAATCCCATCGGACCGTGGTGTAGACATTATCAATGCCCGCGGCTTTATAAATATCAAATATTTTTTGAGCCATACTGGCACCGATTCCCTGACCCATGAAATTCGGGTCCACCCCTAACGTCGCAATCCAGGCACTTTTGGCTTCGCCAAACCCTGCGGTGAGAATGTAGCTGATCATAAAGCCTACGACCTTGCCCTGATGTTCTGCGACGAAACACGCCTTCTCACCGCTGCGGGCATGTTCTTTTACAACGCTTTTGAAATCCGGTTCAACAGGACGCCGCGTGATCGCTGCGTAAATCTGGGCGATCACTTCTGCATCCTCAACTTTTAGCCGTCTAATTTTAAAATTATCCACAGGCAAGTTCCTTATCGATGGAAGGGTTAATCGGTTCTGATGATTTTCACCTTGTGGCCAACCCAATTCGGAGGCAGATACACCCTGCCGCTGTTGCCACTGGATTTGACCCGCTTTTCGATCATCTCCTCACCGTATATTTCAAATTTCACCTTGCTAATCGGTGCTTCAGCAGCGGCTTTTTTCTCATTATCGTCTTTTTGCATATTTATATCTTTTGCATTCGGCACGTTAAAAAGCCTCTTCCTTTTTTTGAGCTTAGTGGATCTTAATTTTCGTAAAATCTATAACTAATTAAAATTATAATTTAAATTTAAATATTGCTTTATGACACAATATTTAATAGAGCTACATTAAAGCTACATTGTATCAGAGTCAAGAAAAAATAATGAAAATGGTGAATGCATGATTACCGTCGGCATTGATGTAGGTTCCATTACGACCAAGGCTGCAGTGGTTAAAGACGGCAAATTGATTTCAGACAGGGTCATATCGACCGGCTATAATGCGCAGGATGCCGGGACAAAAGTCTATGAAAATATTATGGATGAATTGGGATTAAACCCGTCTTCGGTGACCAGAATTATCTCAACCGGCTACGGCAGGAATAGTGTTACCATTGCCGATAAAGCCATAACCGAAATTACCTGTCATGCGGTTGGTGCTCACTTTCTGAATGCGAGCGTGCGCTCGATTATCGACATCGGTGGTCAGGACAGCAAAGCAATTGTGGTAGACGAGAACGGGGGCGTTAAAGACTTTGCCATGAATGATAAATGCGCTGCCGGAACCGGCAGATTTTTAGAGGTCATGGCAAGAGCCCTTGAGGTCGACTTGGATAATTTTGGTAAATTTTCCCTGAAGGCAGATACTCCCGCCAAGATCAGCAGCCTGTGTACGGTTTTTGCGGAATCAGAAGTGATTTCGCTTATCTCCAAAGGAGAAAAAAGAGAAAATATCATTGCCGGAATACATGAATCGATTGCCGCCCGGGTGGTGGCCATGGCCGGACGCATCGGTCTGTCAGCGCCGCTGATGATGACCGGTGGCGTCGCCAAAAATAAAGGGGTGGTTAAGGCTTTAGAAAACAAAACCGGGCATTCCATTGAGGTGTCGGAAAAAACCCAGGTGACCGGGGCTATCGGGGCAGCATTAATCGCAAGTTTCCAATCCTAATTCAATCTTTGTTTTCGGGTTCCAATTTCATGTGGTCGGGAATGATCATGGATTCAACGATGATTTCTTTAAAGGAAAGCGCGGTTACTCCCAGTTCGTATTCTTCACTCAGATCGTTGATTTGATCAAAGCAGTTGTGGCAGGGGGTGATCACGATTTTGGCCCCGGTTTCCCTGATTTGATCGGCCTTTAATTTTCCGGAAGCCATCCGGAAGGGTTTGTAGTCCGGTCCCATCGGCATAATTCCCCCGCCGCCGCCGCAGCAGTGATTGTGTTCGCGGTTGGGGGCCATATCTCGAAAATCTTCGGCAATATAGGATATGATTTTGCAGGCATGTTCCCACAAACCCCCGTTGCGGGATACATTGCAGGGATCCTGGTAGGTGATCGGCTCTTTGATTTTTTTATGAGGATCAATTTTAATCCGGCCATCCCGCAGGTACTCATACAACAACTGCACATAATGAATAATTTCCACCAGCGGTTTTCCGTCCGGGTATCCGGCAAGATAAGGGCCTTCGAAGGCCATTGAACGATAGGCGTGCCCGCATTCGGTAATCAGAATATGTTGCGCTTTTAGTTCCAGGGCTTTTTCGTAAACATTTTTGACCTGTTTGCCGGCCAGATTACGGTTGCCCGCAAACATGGGCAGGTTGGTGCAATCCCAGCCAAAAGTGGGAATTGTCCAGCTTTCTTTTGCAGCCGCAAAGATAATGGCGGCGTTTGAAATGTCCTGGGGATAATAGACGGGTTCTCGCGGATTAATGGTATACATATACTTGACGCCGGGTTGATCCACCGGGATATCTACCCCCCGGTAGTCATCTTCAACCTCTTCGACCATCCACTCGCACGTATCGACAAGTTCCTCTACGGGGATGCCCATGTGGTTGCCGGTTTTGTCGCAATGATCCGAAAAGAAGGCCAGTTGTTTGGGCGTCACCCCCTGAGAGTGGCAGACGCTGCGGGCTATGGCGATCATGGTGGCGACGTCGATGCCAAAGGGACAATACATCGAACAGCGCTTGCACATGGTGCATTGCAGCCAAGCGATTTCGTAGCATTTTTCCAGAAAGGCGCGATCCACTTTGCCTTTGCGCCGGACCATCTCGCCCAGAGTGTGTCTGAATTTATAGGCCGGACTCAGGCGGGGATCTCTATCGTTGGCGACATAGACAAAGCAGCTTTCCGCACACAAACCGCAGCGAGAGCAAATGCTCATCCAGGTTCGAATGCGGGCACCATGATTGGCATCCAGTATCCGTTGCACCTTTGTGACATCCACGGGTGCATCGGTATTGTCTTGAAACTCAAATTTCTTCTCATCAGGACTGGTCATCTAAAAGGCCTCGATTCTATATACAGAGAAATAAATGTTTGCGCATATTTAGATTTTACCACGAAGTTCACAAAGGACACGAAGTGAGAACTTTAAAAGATTTTGTACTTATCTTCGTGAGTCTTCGTGTTCTTTGTGGTGAATGGATTTCAAAACGAATTTTAGCATTTACCAGGATCGAGCGCCCCTCCTACCTCCCATCTCAAAGCCGATAAACGCCCGGGTAAAGAAGAAAAGAATCATATGACCGAGCTTGGTTGTCGGAATCAGGATCAAGAGAATTTGGCTCAATAAAATATGCAAAACCAGCAGCAATTCATAAGGGCCCCATTGATGATAGGCCAAAAAACCGGTTAAAAAAGGCAATGTCGTCAGGATCAACAGAGCATAATCCCATGAACTGGTTAAAATGCGAACTTCCGGTCTGCGTAGACGGCGGACGAATAAAAATATAGCAGAAGCGATGAAGATGAGGGTCATCCAATCGGCCACCTTATCGGGAAGAGACCAAAGACAGACGCCAAAGGCTTCATCCCACAAAGTGTTGTGGGCCGCAAGGAACAGCGAAACCGCCAATAGCAATAAGTGAAAGGTGAACGCAATGAGCGAAAAAATGGGCTGCTGACGCATGGAAGCACTGGCCCAGGGGATTATCCAATGAAAAATAGATCGCAATCCCCAGCCCAAACTGAAATGATTGTAAATGACGCGATCCTTCTTTCGGCTCAGGCGAAATAAGATGGCGATTCGGACAAATAAGCCTCCAATAAAAAAGATGAAAGTAAACCAGAGCGCCGGGCCGGTTAAAAATTCATAAATGGTGTTCCAATTTAGATGCATGCTTGGTTACATGAGCTAAATGATGATTTTAAAAAGTTTTCTTATTCCAAATTTTATCCGTGACGGAAATCAAAAAAACAATCACGAAAGCGCGAAACTTCGAAAACACAAAAACCAAATTTATTTCGTGCTTTCATTCTTTCGTGTTTTCGTGATTAACGTCCGGGGTTCTAATCTGGCTAATAATTAAAAGATGGAACATTAATTGTATTTTGAGGATGTTGTCAAACGGATTGACCCGCACGCAGCGATTATTTTACTAAATTAATAATCTCCTTAAATTTGTCGCCTTTTGCCTCTTTAAGCAATTCAAACAATGCAGTCTCGGTACTGGTTAAGCTGGCACCAGCATCCTTGCTTTTTTCGAGGCCGATTTGCTTATTTTCAGCGGTCCGGGAAGCAACCGCATCCGCTACAACCTGCACATCGTAATTCAGATTAACTAAATCGGCAGAGGTCTGGTAAACGCAGACGTGCGCTTCGATACCGACAATTAATATGTTTTTGCGATTGACCGCTTCGAGATCTTTTAGAAACTGATCGCTGCCGCAACAACTAAAGCTGAATTTGCTCACCGGGCTTTGGTTCGTAAATAGCTCAGCGATTTCTGGCATTGTCGGTCCTAAGCCGTCCGGATTTTGTTCGGCCCATAAAATGGGTACCCCCAGGACCTGTGCTCCTTTAACCATCTTTTTAAGATTTTCGAAAAGGTCTTTTTTGTTATGCATTGATTGCGCCAGTTTGCCCTGAACGTCCACAAGTACCAGAGCAGTATCTTCGGTGGTAATCACCTAATATTCCCTTCTTTTCAAGCAATAAGAAATATTTAACTTATAAAAATGGCAGAGCCTTTAAGACCCTGCCCGCCTGTCAATTTTCAATTTTTTTCTGTAATTTCAGATATAAATCAATGTTTCTAACAGCGAGGAGTTATGATTAAAGGGATTTTGCGCCGATCAGTAAAGTATGCGCCTGAATTTATAAGATAAATTTAAAGATATGTCAACTGGTTATCTCATAGACTTCTTCTGTGTTTTCGAGAAAAGTTTTTATCACGTCAATTTGATGCGGGGTTAACTGCCTGAATTTGATTCCAATTCCATTTTGGCTGCTCCAGACAATTTCACCGCTAATTGTGAGTGGCTTCTGATAGTGGGGGACTGAAAACTTCATGAGGTTTTAAACTTAACTCTAAGACGTCATCAGTGCTTCCTAAAAAAAACAGCATGTTTCTATTGCCAAACCTAACTTCTTTCTGTTATAGCCATTTTATTTAATTTCAATTGTTTAATTGATGAGGGATATTCATTTTTCTGATTAAGATTTTCTGAGTCTGTTTAAATTGGAATGTGGTATTTAATGGTTCGACTTTACCAGCCAGAATTGACATCGACGGTCATTTATTTTTGATAAATTCCGTCGGAGAAACCTTAATTCAAAAGAAGAGGAGGAAAAATGATGAAACGTTTCAACCTATTTGTTGTTGTAGTAATGGCGGTGGTTCTGACCGCCGGTTTTGCACTGGCCGGAACATTAGAAGATGTCAGGGCCAAAGGGCTAATTTCAGTCGGTGTAAATGAAGGCTTGTTTGGATTCTCCAAACCGGATGAAAAAGGGGTGTGGCGCGGTCTGGATGTCGATACTGCCCGCGCTATTTCCGTGGCGGTTTTTGGTGTTCCCGACAAATTAAAATTCGTTCCCTTATCAGCCAAAACCCGTTTTACAGCCTTACAGTCGGGTGAAATCGACGTCTTGACAAGGAACTGTACGCAGACATTGGGCCGTGAAACCGCTTTGGGTCTGAATTTTGTTCATGTTAATTATTATGATGGCCAGGGCTTTTTGGTGCCCAAGAAATTGGGTTTGAAAAGCGCCAGAGAACTCGATGGTGCCACGGTGTGCGTGTTGCCGGGTACGACCACCGAGCTTAATGTGGCGGATTATTTCAGGGCCAACAATATGAAGATGAAACCGGTTGTTATTGAAAGCACCCCTGAACTGGCGAAAACCTTTTTTGCCGGACGCTGTGACGTCCTGACTTCGGATGCTTCCCAGTTGGCCTCAACCCGGTCCGTTGCTCCCAATCCGGCTGATTACATTATCTTGCCGGAATTAATTTCCAAGGAACCCCTGGCACCTGTCGTACGCCATGGAGACGACCAGTGGTACGATATTGTTAATTTTTCGGTTCTGGCGATGATTGGCGCTGAAGAGCTGGGAATCACCTCTAAAAACGTAGATCAAATGGTTAAAAGCAAGGATCCCAAAATCCAGAGATTTTTAGGTGTCACCGCAGGTAATGGCAAAGCACTGGGAATTGATGAAAAGTGGGCATATAATATCATCAAACAAATCGGAAACTATGGTGAAGTCTTTGAACGCAATATCGGTGTCAACACCCCTCTTAAAATTGAGCGTGGTTTGAATGATCTGTGGACAAGGGGCGGTCTAATGTATGCGCCGCCGTTTAAGTAATTGTTCAATTTAAAAAAGGTGCCACTGGAAGTGGCACCTTCATAACATTTTTGTAAAAAAGGAACGCCTGCGTTCTAATCGCTTGATAGTAGCATACCATTTACGAACCTGGATTTGATGATGAAGGAAAACACAGGCACCAGCACAAGCACACCGTCGGATAAAGTTGCTTTCTGGTATGATCCGCGTATACGATCGATTCTGTATCAGCTGGGCGTCTTGGCCATGGTGGGACTGCTGGGATATTATCTTATTTCCAACACCCATGCCAACCTTGAAAGACAATCCATTGCCACGGGATTCGGTTTTCTTCAAAAGGAAGCTGCTTTTGAAATCGGTGAATCCTTAATTTCCTATTCCGCTGCAGACAGATATGCCCGCGCTTTATTTGTTGGCGTTTTAAATACGCTGCTGGTTTCGTTTATCGGGATTGTCCTAACAGTTATACTCGGCACCTTTATCGGCGTCGCGCGTTTATCAGCGAATTGGCTGGTATCCCGACTGGCGGCTGTTTATATTGAGGTCTTTCAGGACATACCGATACTGTTGCAGCTTTTCTTCTGGTATGCATTCTTTTATGAAATACTCCCGATGCCCAGACAGGCACTGAGCCTGTTTACGGGTGTTTTCTTGAGTAATCGCGGCCTTGTTTTTGCCGTACCGGAGTTCCATCCAGCGCATATTTATATGGCCATCGCTTTTGTGGCAGGTTGTGTAAGTGTATATTTTCTGCGCCGCTGGGCGCGCAAGCGACAGGCAGACACCGGCATGACATTTCCCGTTTTTAGCGTATCCGTCGGCATTCTTATCTTGCTTCCGCTTTTAGCCTGGCTGGCGCGGGGCGCTCCAACCACGATGAGTGTTCCTGAACTCAAAGGTTTCAATTTTCAGGGCGGGCTGAGCGTCAGCCCCGAATTCGGTGCCCTTTTACTGGGTTTAGTATTTTATACGGCCGCCTTTGTTGCTGAGGTGGTGCGGGCCGGTATCCAATCGGTGAGCAAAGGGCAACGGGAAGCCGCGATGTCCATCGGACTCAGACCCAACCGGGTTCTCCAGCTGGTAATCTTACCCCAGGCTCTGCGGGTCATTATCCCGCCGTTGACCAGTCAGATGTTGAGCCTTACCAAGAACAGCTCGTTGGCAGTGGCCATCGGTTATCCCGATTTTGTCTCAGTTGCCGGTACGGCCATCAATCAAACCGGACAGGCGATTGAAGGCGTGGCCATGATTATGTTGGTTTATCTTATTTTCAGTCTTTCGACGTCTGCATTTATGAACTGGTATAATAAGAAAATAGCCCTTGTGGAAAGATAACGAATGGAAGCTTACGTTCAAAAAAAATCAGTAGAAGAGTTAAAACCTCCTGTAACGAGCGTGGGCGTCATCGGATGGGTAAGATCTAATTTGTTTAAAGGTTGGTTTAACTCCCTTCTGACCCTAATAACGATATATTGTTTGTGGCTAATCGTACCCCCGCTGATTCGCTGGGCATTTATTGACAGCCTTTGGATATCAACAGGGGCGGAATGCCAGCAGAGCGATGGTGCCTGCTGGTCTATTATACCCGCCAATATAAGATTTATTATTTTCGGATTTTTTCCTTATGATGAGCAGTGGCGACCTTTGGTGGCTATGGCCCTATTGGTCGGCTTGCTGTTTTACAGCCGAAACAGAGATCACTGGAAGAAACCTCTGGCGTATGCATGGATTTTGGGCCTTTTCCTTATGGGTTTATTGATGAAAGGGGGGCTTTTCGGCTTAATCCCGGTGGAAACCTCCAAGTGGGGAGGGCTTCCATTAACGCTAACATTGTCGGTTTTCGGTTTAACAGCTGCTTACCCCTTAGGGATTGTATTTGCTTTGGGACGCAGATCGAAAATGCCGGTCGTTAAAACGCTATGTATTCTTTATATTGAATTGATCCGCGGGGTACCCCTCATCAGTCTGTTGTTCATGTCTTCGGTCGTCTTTCCCTTATTTTTACCCGAGGGAGTTACCATCAACAATATTCTAAGAGCCCAGGTTGCCATCATCCTTTTTACCGCAGCCTACATCGCCGAAGTCGTTCGTGGCGGATTGCAGGCCATGCCTCGCGGGCAGTATGAGGCAGCAGATTCCATAGGATTAAGTTATTTCCTGACCATGCGGTTGGTTATTCTTCCCCAGGCACTAAAAATAGTGATACCGCCTTCAGTTCAACAATTGATATCAGCCTTTAAGGATACTTCCCTGGTGGTTATCATTGCCCTTTTCGATGTGCTGAGAACCACCCAGACGGTGCTCAGCGATCCAAAGTGGATGGGATTTTCGGCCGAAGCCTATATTTTTGTAGCCTTAATTTATTTTTTATGCTGCTTTTTTATGGCCAATTACAGCCGCAAGCTGGAAAAGGAATTGTCAACCGAGGAGCATTAAGCGTCTCGGGGCGAAGCCCCTAACTTTTATCGAAAGGTTTAGAAGATGAACGAGGAAACAGCGAAAAGCACCGACATGCAGGCTATGGCCGAATCCATGATTGAAATCATCGATATGCATAAGTGGTATGGTGATTTTCATGTACTGCGGGGAATTGATCTGACCATTCATAAAAAAGAGCGGATTGTGATCTGCGGCCCTTCCGGTTCCGGGAAATCAACACTGATCCGATGTATCAATCGCCTTGAAGAACACCAACGGGGCAAAATTATCGTGGACGGGATTGAATTAACTAACGACTTAAAAAATATCGAGAAAATCCGGACTGAAGTGGGCATGGTCTTTCAACACTTTAATCTCTTTCCGCATTTGACCATCATTGACAATCTCGCGCTGGGACCCATATGGGTCAGAAAGATCCCCAAAAAAGAAGCCGAAGAAATAGCCATGCATAATCTGGAAAAGGTGCAAATTGCCGAGCAAGCCCAGAAATATCCCGGCCAGTTGTCAGGCGGTCAGCAGCAGCGGGTTGCCATTGCCCGTAGTCTGTGTATGTCGCCGAAAATAATGCTTTTTGATGAGCCCACCTCTGCACTTGACCCGGAGATGATCAAGGAAGTGCTGGATGCGATTATCGAACTTGCCCGGGAAGGCATGACCATGATTGTGGTCAGTCACGAAATGGGTTTTGCCAAAAGCGTGGCGCACCGGGTGCTTTTTATGGATTTTGGCCAAATTGTAGAAGGAAACACCCCCGAGGAGTTTTTCGAAAATCCCCAACACGAACGCACCCAGCTCTTTCTCAGCCAGATATTGCATTAGACCAACGTCGATACTTCCTCCAAGTCCCACCAACCGTGCTGTTATCGTTTCGAAATTCCTACAATCTTCCTAAAAAATGAGGCCTAATAGTCAGTTTTATGATAAGATAGAAATATTTAAGTTTATAGCGCTCCTGGCCGATATAGACTCATATATCAGTATATTAGGCTCAATTTAAAACCCAGAAAACCAACCGGAAGCGACCATGAATTTATATTATGCTGAAGGCGACCGTCAGGTGGGTCCCATCGGTAAAGCTGAGCTTCAGACACTCATCAAAGCCAGGAAAATTAATTCCCAAACTCTCGTGTGGGAAACCGGCATGCAAGAATGGGAAGAATTGGGTCTTTTTGTGCGCCGCAAGAATCAGGGTGGTTCTCAATCGGCGTGTTCTGAGTGCGACCAGGCGTTTGCTGAAAATGATATGATTCGGTTCGCAGATGCGTGGGTATGCGCCACGTGCAAGCCGATTTTTGTTCAAAAAATCAAGGAAGGTGTGACGGTTGCCGGTGCGATGGAATATGCCGGTTTTTGGATCCGTTTCGGCGCCTGGTTTATTGATCACATTATTTTGGCAATTGCCAGCGTAATTATTTATCTGCCGCTTTCGTTTCTGGGCGCTTTTTCTGCTGATCAAGCGGCTGTATTTGTCACTATCCAACTGGTGTCCATGATTCTCAATTTTATTATACCGGCTATATATGATACCTGGTTTGTGGGCAAATATGCAGCTACACCCGGCAAAATGGCGTGTAAATTAAAAGTGGTAATGGCTGATAGCGGTCGCGTCAGCTTTGCAAGGGCAATCGGTCGGCATTTTGCAAAATACATCAGCGGTTTTATTTTCGGCATCGGTTTTTTTATGGCGGGTTTTGATGACCAAAAGCGCACACTTCACGATCGCATTTGTGATACGCGTGTGATAAAGTCCGGGGAGATATAAAATTTTAGATTTCGGATTTTGGATTTTGGATTTAATGATCGACGGATCCGCGTTACACCAAAATCCAGTCCCTATTTAATCCGCAATCCAAATTCTAAAATTCAAAATCATGATTGCGCTATTACTCCCATAAAACCTTATCGACTTATCCGACTGGACGGGGCGGCTTTTCCGCTTTAAAATAAAAAAATAAACACTGAAGGAGTCTGTGTGATTTCCTGCACCCAGTGCAAAACAGCGCTCAATGCTGCGACGATCAACACCTTTGCTCTAATCCCTTGCCCCACATGTAACGAACCGATACGCGCCGATGTCTACCCGGCGCTTTTCCGTAAATTACCTTCCGGCCGCACAGGGGACCCATTGCAGGCAGAAAAAGAAGCCGGTTGTTTTTATCATCCCGGCAAAAAGGCAGCGGTGACATGTTCGGCCTGCGGTCGATTTCTATGTGTATTGTGCGATGTCGAGTTCAATAACCGGCATCTTTGTCCTGGGTGTCTGGAAAAAGGCAAATCCAAGCGTAAGATTAGAAATCTGGAAGACCATCGGGTATGCTATGACAAAATCGCTTTGGTTATCGCCCTTGCATCCATGTTATTGATTTGGCCGACCCTTATTACGGCGCCTATTGTTCTTTTCATGGTCATCCGCTACTGGGGCGCTCCCGGCAGTATCATTTCACGGAGCAAAATACAATTTATTCTGGCTTTTGGAATTGCCTGTTTACAAATTGTTGCTTGGATTCTTTTTTTTGGAAGCTTGATGTCATCATAGAGGCCAAACACGATTGCAAAAGCTGGGAGGCTTGGAGGATAGAAGGCTGGGAGGCTTAGAATAATTCGCCCCTTCAAACTTCCCAGCTTCCCAGCATCCAAGCCGCTTGGCCCGTTTCGTGTTTATTAAAAGAAGTTTAACCTGAAGAAACACCAAGAAATCTGTTGAGAACTGGATTTTAGCTGAAAATGGTCGGCGAAACATCAACATACCAGAAACTGCCTGGGAAGAAAAAAGGCTTTTTAGTCGGGTACCATACCCTCTGGCAAGGTTCCGACCATGTGCTTCAGATTTATTCCCGCCTGGGCGTTGAAGACTATAAGCGGTTTTACTTCAATGACATTCAAGCCATCATCACCCGCAAAACCGACACGGGAAAAATTCAAAATTTCGTTTTGGGCGCCTTAACGAGCTTGTTCGGCCTCTTTGCCGTCACCTCCGGGGGCGGGTGGTCTATTTTTAATGCAATTATAGCCGGTGTGATGCTGCTTGTTTTGATAATAAACGTATTTAAAGGCCCCACCTGTAAAACCTATCTTTTAACCGCGGTTCAGACGGAGAAACTGAACTCGCTACATCGTCTGAAAACCACTCAGCCGGTGATGAATCGACTCAGATCTCTAATCGAACAGGTACAGGGGCGAATCAATCCTGAGACTTTGGCTCAACAACCCGCCGATGTATTCACTAATCAAACACGACATGCGCTGCCGGGCATGCGTAAGCGACCTCTGAAAGCAAAGAAGTCTGAAAAGGGAAGGGTGCATTTAGCTTTATTTGCTTTCCTGGTGGTCGATAGTTTGTTTATAGCCTTCAGTTTTTTTTATACGCATGTTGCGTTGTCGCTGCTGGGCACTGCTGTCAGCATGCTGTTGGCCATCTGTGTGATCGTGGCATTGGTCAAGCAGCACGAAAGCAACTTAAAACAGTCGCTCCGCAACATCACCTGGGCTGCCCTGGGGTATGTCTGCTTCTCATTTGTTGCGGGCTATGTTGTCAGTGTGGCCTTAACATTTAAGCATCCTGAAATCTGGCAGAATCAGTGGGAAATGCTTAAGCTGTTATCCAATACATCTCCGTGGGAAAGTCCTTTGCTGATGACGATTGACATTATCGCTCTATGCGGCGCTCTGATTATCGGTATTCCGGGGATTTTCATGTTAAAGAATCCTCAGCCAGCGATTCACAAACCCTCAGCGTTACCGGCGTCGTCGGCTCATACCTCCGCTCCAAAAAGGATTTCTTGATGGAAGATTTGCTGCACCAGCGGTGCTTTAATCATATGTTACGGGAGGCGGTTGCCCGTTGTCCGGAGTGTCGGCGTTATTTTTGTCGCGAATGCGTGACCGAACACGAAGACAAAGTGCTATGTGCCGCATGCTTGGGTCGTAAAATCGATCCTGACGCTTCCGGTCTAACGCGATTTAGCGGGCTTGCCCGGATTATGCATTTTCTGCTGGGTACAATGCTTATATGGATATTCTTCTATTGTATGGGTCAACTTCTGCTTGCGCTTCCTTCCTCGTTTCATGAGGGGACGTTATGGGAAATGGGGTGGTGGAACACGCAATGAAACGGAAATCGCAAGAACATCATAAAAGTGCGATTCTCATTTTAGAAGAAGCCGTGCATTTACTGCGAAAGGCCCCCCTTTTTTTGCTTTCCGGTTACTATATCGGGACGTTGCCGTTTATATTGGGGCTGTTTTATTTTTGGGCCGACATGAGTCGTAGCGCCGATGCAAAGAGCTATCATGCGGTTGCTTCACTGGGTATTGCCTTGCTTTATATTTGGATGAAATGCTGGCATGTTGTATTCGCTGCGCGGGTAAAGATGAGTATTAGCGGGCAACCTGTGCCGCGATGGTCCTTGCATCGAATGCTGGCACTTGTCACAACTCAGACCCTGATTCATGCAACCGCCTTTTTTATCTTACCGCTGGCAGCTTTAGTCGCTATTCCATTTGGCTGGTGCTATGCATTTTATCAAAATATTACAGCTGAAGCGATTACGGAATTAGACGATCTGAAAACATTATGCCAAAAGGCCTGGTTTCAGGCCAAGCTGTGGCCGCGGCAAAATCATATGCTGCTGGCGATTATTTTTATATTCGGGGTTGTCGTTTTCTTAAACCTTGCCGGTGCAATCTATATTCTGCCCCACCTGTTGAAAAAATATATTGGGGTTGAATCCATGTTTTCCTTGAGTGGATCGCATGTGATTAACACAACCTTTTGGGTGGTGACGATCGGCATTTCTTATTTGTGCATGAATCCATTGGTTAAAACCGTTTATGCCCTGCGATGTTTTTATGGGGCAGCCTTAAAATCAGGAGACGATCTAAAAACAGAGTTAAAGGGCCTGATGCCCGGCCGAACCGGTGTGGCCATCGGTTTATTCGTTGTCGCATTATTCGCCGGCAGCCCCATACCTTCAATAGCAATCGAAACTCACTTTGCCTCACCAGAAGCACTGGATCGTTCAATTGACGAGGTGATGGCGCGGCGCGAATTTACATGGCGGATGCCCAGGGAGTTAATTGCTGAAGATGAAAAAACGCCTAAGGGACCTATTGCTTCGGTGGTGGCGTGGATAATTGATAAACTGGGCAAAGGAATAAAGGCTGTCATAAACTGGGTTGATAAACTTATGGATTGGCTGATCGGTCTATTGCCCACCGATGATCGCCGTACGGCGTCTTCTAATGCAAACTGGATAACATCCGTGCGGGTGGCCGTCTTTGTGCTGCTCATCGGGATTTTGTGTGCGCTGGTCTATATCCTGTGGCGCTCCTGGATGCGCCGGCAGAACGCCCAGGCTGAAATTGTTGCGGCTGCTGTTGAATCCACTCCCAACCTCGAAAACGATGACACCGCCGCCGATGATCTGCCGGTACACCGTTGGTTGGAACTTGCGCGCGAATTAACCGAAAAAGGGTCCTGGCGTCTGGCCATCCGGGCTTTCTATCTGGCAACATTGGCCAACTTGGCCGAGAATGAATTGATTACCATTGAAAAATTTAAATCCAACCGAGAGTACGAAAACGAGCTGCATAGAAGGGCCCATCAAAAAGAAGCTCTATTAAAGGCCTTTTCCAAAAGCAGAGAGGTTTTTGAACGCGTCTGGTACGGGATGTACGAAATAAACCGGCCTGACCTGGACCATTATGCTGCTATCCAAAAAAGGATGATGACGATTGCCCAAAGCTAACCCCATACGAATCGCTTTTCTCTTAATTATCGTGTTGGGCTTTATACTCGGAGTTGTTAAATTGTTTCTATTGCGCTTTGAGGCCGGCGACGTATATCCGGCGTATTCATCGTTGCGCAGTGATCCGTTGGGTAGCCGGGCATTTTACAGCAGCCTGGAAAATATGGATGACGCCCGGGTTAGCCGAAATTACCTGACGTTACGAAATTTGAAGTTTAAAGATCACACTGCCTTTTTTTATGTGGGGGTGGCGGCATTTGACGCGGAATCCGTTTCAGCGGAGTGGCTCAAGGTATTTGAACGTTTAACAAACACAGGCGGTCGAATGGTTCTGTCTTTCTTGCCGGTTGAGAAAAAACCTGCAGACTGGCGGATGTCAAAATGCTTCGAGCCTAAAGAAGAAGTCAAAGATACAGAAAAAACCCGGCAAAACGATGCCCGTGATGATTCTGAAAACCCTTCCAATAATGATGAGAATAAATCTCAGGCAGCTCCCGGTCGCCGGATTCAGGATAAGCCCGGCAAATGCGTTTCACTAAAAGAACAATGGGGTTTGACCTTTGCGTTTGCCGAAGAACCATCGGATAAAGCGGAACGCCTCAGTGATGATTTATTCCAAAGCCACATCAAAGGGATGCCTCAAACGATCTCCTGGCATACGGCTTTGTATTTTGATGGACTTGATGACATCTGGCGGGTGATTTATGCCGCAGATGGTCAGCCGGTCATTATTGAAAGACCCTATGGCAAGGGCAGTCTGGTGCTTGCGGCGGACTCTTTTTTCCTGAGTAACGAAGCGCTGCGATCTGAACGCCATCCGGAACTTTTGGCCTGGACGCTCGGTGAAAGCTCAAACGTCGTCTTCGATGAAACTCATTTAGGAATTTTTAAACATCCCGGGGTGCTGAGTCTGATTAAAAAGTACCGATTTCACTGGTTTATATTTACAGTTGCTGTTTTAGCACTTTTGTTTATCTGGAAGAATTCAGTTTATTTTGTGCCCCCGCCAAAGAGAAGCCGGCCACAACCGGGCGGAGATTTCATCTCGGATCGGGATTCCACTCAGGGTTTAAGCAGCCTGCTGCGCCGCAATATTCCAGCCCGACAACTTTTGCAGACCTGTGCCCGGGAATGGGAACGCAGCATGCAACCCCAAAAACGCTTTCGAAACGATAAACTCAAGCAAATAAAATCAGCCCTTCAAATGATTGAAACTCAGTCCCCCAAATCCATTGATCCTGTTTTGGGCTATCGACGGATCAGCAAAATAATCTCAAAGGGAAGACGCTATGAATGAAAATGCGGAAATTTTAAAAAAAGCGCTGTTGAAAACTAAAAAGGAAGTGGCCAAGGTGATCATTGGTTATGAACAGGTGGTGGATCTGGCATTGATCGCTATATTTACCGGGACCCATGCGCTCATCGAAGGCGTACCCGGGGTGGCCAAAACCCTGCTGGTTAGAACCCTTGCGCACGTAATGCGATGTGATTTTGCACGCATTCAATTTACACCGGATTTGATGCCCACAGACATTACCGGAACCCACGTCTTTAATTTGCAAACCAATGAATTTTCACTGGTTAAAGGCCCGGTCTTTTGCTCCTTTTTGCTTGCAGATGAAATCAACCGGGCACCGGCCAAAACACAGTCGGCATTGCTTCAGGCCATGCAGGAGCGCACAGTCACCATCGATCGCGAAACGCACCCGTTATCCCCGAATTTTACGGTGTTTGCCACCCAAAATCCGATCGAATATGAGGGCACCTATCCGCTGCCCGAGGCTCAAAAAGATCGTTTTATGCTCAAAATTACGATGGATCTCCCCGGCAAAGATGCGGAACTCAAACTTGCACAGCGAATGCTTGGTAAAGATGCGCCGGAAAATACATTGGCCAGCGGTGCGGTCCAGCAGATCATAACTCCGGAAGTGTTAACCAAACTGCGTATGGCCCTGGAAGGGATATTGGTAAAGGAAGACCTGGTTTCTTACGTGGTCGACATTGTTCGAAAAACCCGCACTCATGCAAGTGTTCTCGTAGGAGCCGGGCCACGGGCCACCCAGGCACTGCTGCTTTCCAGCCGGGCTTTTGCGACCATCAACGGACGGGACTTTGTAACACCCGATGATATCAAAGCGATGGCACATCCGGTCCTGGAGCATCGTCTGATTCTACGGCCTGAATATGAAATCGAAGGTTTAACGATCAGAGAGGTTATTGAATCTATACTCAAAGATATTGCCGTTCCTCGATAATAGGTCGAGTTGCTTGTTGCGTGTTACAATCTTTAAAATAAAGGTTTCAGGTGTCAGAAAACAGAGGACAGATGTTAGAGGTCATCAGCTATAGTAAAATAGTTCATTAGCTGAATAGTCAATTAGTCAGATGATTCAATCCATTTTTAAACTATTTGACCAGTCGACCAATTAGCGAATCGACTAAACTCACGAACCAGCAGCCAGTGACCAAAAGCCACGAATCCTGACACCTGACACCGTTACCAGTAAAAAACATAACTTCATCGTTTGCTGATAAAGATGAGAATTTAATTTAAACCCTGAACTTATGACAATAGTGCCTACATACCGGCTCATTTATTTTGTGGGGCTTATTTTTCTGCCCTTGACCCTGTTGATGGTGATGGTTTCTTCCATTGCAGTGTCCACCATTTTTGTGGCTTTCGCCATCATTATTGCAGTCGCTATGGATGCCTATCGTTCCCAGGGGCGGCTGGAGGGCATCCGCGTCATGCTGCCGGAAGTTGTTCGGATTTCAAAGGGCAGAGAGGGCAATTTTAATTTACAGATTGAAAACGAGAAGCTGAAGGTCAGACGCTTACGACTTGGTTTAGCGTTTCCGGAAGAAATTTATACACCGGCAGTTGAGGTCAGTATCGAATTGCCGGAGGATAATCATATTTCATCCATCGACTGGTTGCTTCAGGGCTTAAAACAGGGACGCTACCATCTTGATAAGTATTATCTGGAGACGGCATCCTTATGGGGATTTTGGTCGATTCGAACCAGCGTCCGGATCAACATAGAGATTCGTGTGTATCCCAACCTGTTTGATGAGCGCAAAAATTTAAGCGGGCTCTTTTTAAATAAGGGGTTAGGTATTCACGCGCAGCGGCAGGTTGGTAAAGGACGGGATTTTGAGCAACTCAGAGAATACCTTCCCGGTGACAGCTTTGAAGATATTCACTGGAAGACGACCGCCAAACGTGGGGTGCCGATTACAAAAGTCTATCAGATCGAGCGGACCCAGCAAATATATGTCATCATCGATGCATCGCGATTAAGTGCGAGATCCCCGGAATTGAATTCCCTTTCGGGCAAAGGTGATGAGCAAATACGTGCTGACGGCTTAACCACGATGTTGCAACGATTCATAACTGCCGCTCTGATCATGGCAATGGCCGCCGAACGGCAAGGGGATTTGTTTGGGTTGCTGACATTTGACGACAAAGTGCGGTCCTTTTTAAAAGCCAGGATGGGCAAAGCGCATTTCAATGTATGTCGGGATGCGCTCTATATGTTGCAGCCGCAAAGCGTCTCCCCAGATTTTACTGAATTATTTACCTTTATCGGTACTAAAATCCGTCGGCGGGCCTTACTTGTTTTTTTAACCCATTTAGATGATCCGATTCTGGCGGATAGTTTTACCCGATACATTGATCTAATTTCAAGGCACCATGTGGTATTGGTCAATATGATCAAACCGATGGTCGCAAAACCCCTCTTTACTTCAGAATCCGTTTCATCGATTAATGATATTTACAACGACCTGGGCGGGCACATGCTGTGGCGCCGTATGCGGGAAACTCAAAAAGTGTTGCAAAGACGCGGTGTGGGTTTTGCCATGTTGGACAATGAAAACCTTTGCACGGAGTTGGTTTCACAATATTTAACGCTGAAGAGAAGACAGGTTTTATAAAAAGTGCCTAAATTTACAAGTGATCTAAAGTGACTAAAGTTGAGGAATTCTATCAATCTTAATAAAAGATGGAGCGCCACGCGGCGCAAGCGCCTGCGCTGCGCGAGCGACACCTTAACTTTAGGCACTTCCAACTTTAGTTCACTTTAGTCACCCCAAAAAAAAATAGCTCATTTTAATTGCTTTATGATCATAGATCTTCAAAAATATATCACCGAGGAACGCCCGTACTGGTCTGAGCTGGAAGCGGTTCTGGACCGGCTTGAAAAAAAGCCGGAGTACAAGCTAAAGCTCAGACACCTGGAACGCTTTCATTATCTTTATCAGCGTGCATCCGCAGATCTGGCCAAAATTTCTACTTTTTCCGCCGAGCCGAACACCCGTCTTTATCTTGAATCTATAGTGGGCCGGGCTTTTGGTGAGATCCATGAAACGCGTGAAAAACCTCATCGGCTCAGACCCTTACACTGGTTTTTCACTACCTTCCCGCAAACATTTCGCAAACACATTCGCGCATTCTGGATCAGTCTGGTAGCGATAATGGTTGGTGCCGCGTTCGGCGGATTTACCATTATAGTGGATTCCAGCACCAAGCAAATACTCCTTCCGTTTTCGCATCTCCAGGAGGATCCATCTGATCGGGTAAAAAACGAAGAAGACGTCGATGCCGATCGACTCAAGGGTGCCAAAACATCTTTTTCTTCTTTTTTAATGACGCATAATACCAAAGTCGCAATTTTTACACTTGCATTGGGCATGACCTGGGGAATCGGCACATTGATCATGCTGTTTTATAATGGCGTTATTTTAGGCGCTGTGGCCGTCGATTATGTGCTGGCAGGCGAGACTTCATTTCTACTGGGCTGGTTGCTACCTCACGGGGCTGTTGAAATTCCGGCTATTTTGCTTGCCGGGCAGGCCGGCATCGTTCTGGCCGGCGCACTTATTGGATGGGGCAAACCCATATCCTTGCGAATGCGGTTGCGAAAGATATCCAATGATCTGGTGACGCTTATATTTGGCGTGGCCCTGATGCTGGTCTGGGCGGGAATTATTGAAGCCTTTTTTTCACAATATCATGAACCGGTCATGCCGTATGCGGTCAAAATCCTTTTCGGCGTTTTTGAGTTGATAATATTAACTTTGTTCCTGGGGAGAGCCGGTAGAAGGAAAGAAAAAATGCCTAAAGTTGGAAGTGAACTAAAGTGACTAAAGTTTAAATCTGTAATTGAAAGTGCCTAAATTTGCGAGTGATCTAAAGTGACTAAAGTTGAGGAATTCTATCAATCTTAATAAAAGATGGAGTGCCTGCGCTGCGCGAGCGACACCATCACTTTAGGCACTCTAAAAAAATTAGCTCATTTAATTGTAAATCATGTTATCCAGTAGAATCAATACTCTGACGATTAAAACACCTGAAGGAATCGAATTTTCACTGCAGCTTGCAGGGCCGATTACGCGGTTTATGGCCTGGGCAGTAGATCTCGGGACCATTATTGCGATAATTTCGATTTTAAATGTTGTCTTTGGGATTCTGGGCATTCTGAGCCGCGATTTTGCAATGGCGGCCAATATTATCGGTTTTTTCGTTGTTTCAATTGGTTACGGAATTATAGCCGAGTGGTACTGGCACGGGCAAACGCTGGGGAAAAAGCTTTTGCGCCTTAGAGTTATGGATGAACAGGGCCTGCGGCTCCAATTCAGCCAGATTGTGATACGAAATCTGTTAAGATTTGTTGATAGTTTGCCGGCGCTGTATTTGGTCGGCGGTCTTGTTTGCCTGTTCAACCGGCGGGCTCAGCGTTTAGGTGATTTTGCAGCCAATACGATCGTCATCTGGAGTCCGCTTATTTCCGAGCCGGATTTAAATCAGCTGTTAGAAGGCAAATACAATTCCTTCCGTGAATATCCCCATCTGGAAGCGCGCCTCAGACAACATGTCACCCCTCCCGAGGCGCAGATCGCCGTTGAGTCGATTGTCCGGCGGGATGATCTGGAACCCCGGGCCCGGGTTGAGCTTTTCCGTGAACTCACTAGTTATTTCCAAACCATTGTCACCTTTCCTCAAGAAGCCACCGACGGAATTTCCGATGAACAATATGTGCGCAATGTGGTCGCAGCGCTCTTCCGACCCAAGGCATCCTAATGATTCCTTCTAAAACCAATGTTTCTAATAACTGAGGCGGGCAGGCAATAATTTGAATTTCTTGTCTCTTGCAAACCTGTAAATTTTAAAATCCTTGTGATCCAACGTGAAGACTTTTTCGAGGTTCTTGGATTCAGCCAAAACGACCAAAGACCCATCTGCCAGGTCCATCGGTAAGTCTTTGTATTTTTTCATTAGTTCCCGACAGTAGGTAATTATATGTTGACTCACATTTTGCGTCAGGATCATAAAAAAGCAACTGCCTTGATATTTACCGGTAAAATCTGATATCTGATTTTTATTGAGTTTCAACTCTATCAAGAAGGATCGCAGGCATTGAAAAACACGATTTTTATGTGGTCGCTCATTGGATATCAACATTTTTCATAAACTAACGATCATCTCAATCTATCTGACATTTTCTATCCTTAGCACCAACCACAATATGTTGATGTCTGCGCAGATAATTTTAAAATGAGCTAAAAATTGTGCTTTTAGCTCATTTGTTGTATAATTTTAAAATCTTATTGTTACATTGTGTTTGTCTTAACGGAACCGCACCTGAGGATCGACATGGCAACAAAGAAGAAACTTGATCCCCGCAAGATGATGGAGAAAGCCATCGAGGTGATGCAGCAGTCGGTGCCTGAACAACGCACTGACGGGAAACCCAGCCCTTTGGTTGGGGCAGTCCTGGTCCGGCCGGATGGTTCGGTTGAAACCGCTGCGAGGGGAGAACTGCGCGAAGGCAATCACGCCGAGTTCACGCTCCTCGAAAGAAAGTGTGTCGGTGAGAAATTGGATGGATGCGTTCTATTTGCCACGTTAGAGCCGTGCTTGAATCGGAACCATCCAAAGAGTGGGTGTGCCCGGCACATCGTCAGCGCGCGGATCAAGGAGGTTTATGTCGGCATTGAAGACGACAATCCGGCAGTCGCAAGGAAGGGCATCGAGCATCTACAGCGTCGTGGCATAACTGTTCACATGTTCGACCGTGATCTGCAGGAGGTAATTCTCACGGAGAACAAGACCTTCTTTGAGTGGGCCACGTCAGCAGGTGGCCAAGCATGAAGAGGAGCCAATCAAGCTGTCGAAGTATGAGGATTCTCTACCTGCTGTTGAGTTGGCGGATTTATCCGAAGACGCTCTCGCTCTCTACCACTCGAAGGTGAAAGTGGGTGCAGCCGTCGATTCCGAGGATTTCAGGCGGCTTCTGCGTCAGCAGGGTATCTTGGTTGAGGTGGATGGCAAAACTGTTCCATCAGGGTTCGGACTTGTTCTTTTCGGGAAAAAGCCTGGTCATGCCATGCATCAGGCGAGGCTCTTGGCACGCGCGGAACTGCCTGACGGCAAGCCGGCCCGCAAGGAGTTTGGGCAAGCGATGGTTCTCGTTCCCGGAGAACTTGAATCGTGGCTGAACACGGTCCTCCCGAGCACGCTTGATCGAAGCCGAATGGAACGCCGGGAAAAGGTGGATTTGCCGTTCGAGATGGTGCGTGAGGCGGTGGTTAACGCCCTGATTCAT
>Ga0255055_10000866_pt1 | contig 23219 bp, 19 predicted proteins | sample JV7_2_27_MG_FD_188633 | JGI IMG/M metagenome (GOLD analysis project Ga0255055, IMG submission 188633) | Seawater microbial communities from Jervis Inlet, British Columbia, Canada - JV7_2_27 | ecosystem: Environmental > Aquatic > Marine > Inlet | place: Canada: British Columbia | collected...
GTGATCTTCGGCATTTTTGAAATTGTGAGAAATATTGCTTTCAAACGAGGAATCCCCATATAAGTAAAATTCATCCATTGCAATCGTAGTCAGAAGAACATCTATTTGTACTTTTTCAGCAATTTCCGTAAGCTCAACATGTTCAATATCTATTCTGGAACTTTTAATAAATGTGAAAAGCAAACTTCCAAATGCAAACAGACTGAAACCCAGTACAACAAGGATAACTTTACTTTTTGTGCGAAGATTTATTTTCCTATTCATTTAATGTTGATCGAGGAATATCTTAGATGTTTCTACACTAGCCCTTATACTTTATAAACATAAGGGCTAATGATGTTTCTAATTAAAATATATTAGCTCTGTAATCAAGTACGACCTACTGGTTAGGCTGTATGTCTGTAGCCAACTTTAACCTATTATCCTTGCCCGCCTTAAAAGATAGATAGGACTCAGACTGCCCGATAGGAGGAATAGAGTCGAGTTGCAGCAGAAGGCCCAATAAGCCTGAGTTGACCCAAATTCCCACTATATTACCGTCAGCGAAATGATAGATTGAAATCCCCGTCCACGTCACCTGCAAGCCTGAAGGAGAGATACCCATCAGTTCACCTTTGTGCGTGCCGCTCCCTGTCCAGCGGATTACTACTATATCCCCTTCTGCGATCTGATCATCAATCCTGAATTGAGCATCGGGGAAGGCAGTACGGAACTCGCTGACACTTTGTTTTAATCCCTCAGGGCCATGAATGTCTGGACTGGAGAAATTGTGTCTGATAAAGTCGTCGGTGTAAATATCATCTATTACATCAAGTTTCTCCTGATTCCAGGCCTCCTCAAATTCATTCCGGATCAAGGCCTTATTTTCTTCTTCTTTTGCCCTTTCCTGGCTCTCACATCCAGCCATTATTAATGCTGACCCTGCAAAGGCAATAACAGAGATTATTTTTTTCATTTCAGACTTCTTACTCAGTTTAAAATCACGTAATAGCATAATTCAGAATTTATTTGATTTTGTAGGCCATCAAAACACATCCATGCCTGACAAACAGGCGTCCATTGTCAATAACCGGATGTGCCCAGTGTTGACCCGAACCCATGCTAATCCTGGTCTTGCCAGCCACTTTGAATTCATTTGGATTTGCCGGTATCAGGGCAAGCTCTCCACGCTGGCTATAACAATACAACATTCCGTCGGCAAAGATAACCACACCATTTCCAATGAGTGTGGACTCATATTGTTGTTTCCCGGTGTTCCAGTCAAGGCATTTCCAGCTGCGTCCATAATCGCCGGATCCATAAATGTATCCATCGATAAGAACAGCGCCCCCCATCCGGCTGTCCAGACTTTTTTCGTTCCATTTAATATTCAGCTTGTTTCCCCTGTTATCCAGCTCGATCATTACACCTCCTTGCCCGTATCCACTGAAACAATATACTGCTCCATCATGATAGATGGGTGTGTTGGGATGTACCGAATACTCATTGGGATGACCATATGTCCATAGTACGGTACCATTTGAAGCATCTATCCCCAGAATATTACTGGCAGTATGCGTGACAAGTAATTTTGCCGCCGGCAGGTTGATCAGTAGCGGTGTACAATAAGCTGAACGATTTCCTTTGCCCCTGCTTGTCCACTTTACATTTCCTGAAAAACGGTCTAATGCCACCACGTTTTGTTTTGATCCCCCCGGGGTACAATACACCGTATTCTCATCCACTACAACTGTTTCTGTGATCCCCCAGGTAATATTCCTCCCGTCAAAATCCCTGAATAGGCTTTGGGACCATTGGATCATGCCATCATTTACATTCATGCATACCAATAATCCCTGGCCACTCAGAACATATAGAAGGTCTCCAACAACTGTGGGAGAGGACCGGGATCCCGGGTAACTTTTATGAAAATCCTCACCATAAGGAAACTTGCTTAATAACTTACCTTCATTGTTGAGAACAATAACATGTCCAATATTATTAAGCATTCCGGTAACATAAATTTTGCCGTTAGCGAAAACAGGGGATGAATGCCCCTGGCCCAGTTCGTCAGCATACCAGAGCATTTCAGGTCCTTCAGAGGGCCACTCTTTCAATAGCCCTTTATCCGGATAGATCCCTTTGCTTTCAGTTCCTCTCCACTGTGTTGGTTCCTGGGCCGATGCCAGTGTACTTATTATAGTACATAATGCAATTACTATTTTTTTCATGATCCTTATCGCAATATTAATCTGATATAAGACTTCCCTTTTTGACCATAGCTTCTGCTTCGAAGTAGTCATCTTCTTTTTCCTCTTCCATACACCAATCAATCCCACTCTGGTAGTATTTAAGAGCATTAACCGTATCTCCTGTTTCGCCGTAAAATTCAGCCAGATTAAAATGTATTTCATAATCATTGGGTAATATTTCAAAAGCTTTGTGCATGGCTTCAATTGCCATCTCCAAATCTCCCATGTCTTCATAGACATCTGCTTTCATCGTAAATGCCTCCGGATCATCTGATGTAACGGCAAATAGTTTATCGCACCAGGCCAGTGCTTCCTCATAATTTTCAAGGGCCGCATAGGATTCAATCAGTGCAGCATATGAGTCGGGGAGTCCTGGTAATTTTTCAACTCCCTCTTTGGCCAGGGCTATTGCCTCATCATACCTCTCCAGTTCTGTAAGGCACACCGCCCATTGTCCCAGGGCAATGACGCAAGTAGGATCAAGCTTGTAAGCCTTCTCGTAGAGTACAATGGCCTCCTCAAAAAAAACCTCATCCTGCAAGTCATCACCATCTTTGAATGCTTTTAAAGCGTCTTTTGGTACATCCTTGATGTCTTCATAATAGAACATATCCTTTTTATAGGCAGCCACTGAAGCAGGATCAGCTTTATCAAGTGTAAACTCATCTATAACTTTGTCATCGATGCTTATTGATTGAAAATGCATTTTTGAACCATCAATATTTATCAAAGTGAAGCCATGTACACGTTCGCTGTAAAGCGTCCATTCCCTTGGAGAGTTATATCTCATTGGAGTTCCTCCGTTTCCGCATACAATATAGGTTATCGCAGAGTTGTCAGAGTTCGATCCAATCGGGAAGCTGCGCTCATAATGGTGGTCATGACCGCTAAATACCATATCCACGCCATATTTCTGAAAAATTGGTACAAGAAGTTCTTTTACTTCCAACCTGAAGCTGGAGTAGTAATTACCACCTGATGTAAACGGAGGGACATGGAATACCACAAATTTCCAGGTCGCATCCTGGTTACTTTCCAGATCATCAATCAACCATTTTACCTGGTTTGGGGCATCGATCAGGGCCTCTTCTTGGGTATTTAAAATAATTACATGTGCATTGCCATAATCAATGGAATAATATGCAAGGGTATCGCAAGGGGGACAAAAAAAGTTAAAGTAATTATCTGAATTGTCTTCATGATTACCGATTACCGTGTATAGAGGTACATGGCTTATCAGGTGCCCGATGGGATTAAAAAACAACTTTTCCCATTGAACATAAACACCGCCTCGATCAACTAGGTCGCCATTGTGAATTGCAAAATTGGGTTCTTTAGTGAGGGCGAGGTTGGCTACTTTTGCATGGTTGAAAGGCCCGTTTTTATTGTCTCCGTATGCAACGAAACTGAATGGTGAGTCATTCTCGAAAGCAGTAGAAAATGAATGAATTTCGCTTTTCTTGTCACCTGTGATCACCTGGTAATAATACCTGGTCTGGGACTTAAGGCCGCTCAGCATCACTTGATGAATCTTTGTATTAGCATATTCAGCGGCTGATTCACCCAGTTTTTCTGTTTCGCCATATCTGACTTCACCAGATGCCAGCTCTTCGCTCTCCCACATAATCGTCATGCCATCCATTAAGGGATTCTGCAAATAGGGTCCTTTAAGAAATGTATGAACGCTTGCTTCCTCCTTGCATGAGGCCAGGGTAATCAGTACAAAAAAGCTAGCCAATAAGCCAAATCCGGCCACAAAGTTGATTTTCAATGTTTTCATTGATTATTGATAATTTGTTACTGTGTTGTATAAGCATCAGCTAACCTAGCATAATGAGATTATCCTCCATAAAGACATCTCCATTTTGGTAACCAGCTGGTTAGGCTGTGTGTCTGTTACCGACATTACCCCATTTCCCTTATCTGCCTTGATAGATAGATTGGTCGTTACAAATTTACCCTGGGCAATTATGGTTTCATATAGGAAAAACCCTATTAAGAATAAGGATAAACCTAAAAAATTTCCTAATATATTTTGGCAACACCAAGTATTAAGAAACCATTTATTTAAACAAAATCTTGATTATAATTCTTTAATAATATGCTTTTTATCTTTTTATTATTGGGATATATTCATTTTTGACTTCTACATTTTTATAAGCAGGTCTAATAATCCTTCCTCCCGAAATTAATTCTTCAATACGGTGTGCACACCAACCTGCCACTCTTGCCATCGCAAATATTGGTGTGTAAAGTTCAGACGGGATTTCGAGCATATTGTAAACAAATCCTGAATAGAAATCCACATTTGCACTAATTACTTTATCTATTCCTTTAATCTCTGAAAATAATTTAGGTGTAACTTGTTCTATGATATCGTAAAGCATGAATTCTTTCTCTTTGTTTTTAACTTTTGCAAGTTCTTTAGCATATCTCTTTAGAATAATAGCCCTGGGGTCTGATAAGGTATAAACAGCATGCCCGATTCCATAAACAAGACCTGTCTTGTCATATGCTTCTTTTCGAAGTATTTTTGCAATATACTTTGATACCTCTTCAATGTTATCCCAGTTTTCTACGTTTAGTTTTATATCATGTACCATGTCCATTACCTTATTATTTGCGCCTCCATGTTTAGGGCCCTTTAATGAACCGATTGCGGCAGATATTGCTGAGTAGGTATCAGTATCTGATGATGAAACAACATGCGTAGTAAATGCTGAGTTGTTGCCACCACCGTGTTCAGCGTGTAGTATCAAGGCAATATCAAGTGTTTGGGCTTCTAAATCCGTAAATTCTTTATTAGCCCGGATCATTCTAAGAAAGTTTTTTGCTAAACCAATTCCCTTCACAGGGTTGTGCAAGTTCATACTATTGTTGTCATGATAATGAGATTTTGACTGGTATCCGTATGCTATCATTGCAGGAAACCGGGCAATTAATTCAATAGATTGTCTGATAACATTTTCTATGCTAATACTGTCTGGTTCCTTGTCATCTGAATATAATGCCAATACACTCCTTGCTAACATATTCATAATATCAGAGCTTGGAGATTTTAATATCATATTTTCTTTAAACCCGACAGGAAGGAAAATATTTTTGTCAAGAATAGAGTTAAATGATCTGAATTCATCTTCTGTAGGAAGATTTCCAAATATTAACAGATAGACAATTTCTTCAAATCCATTTCTTTTTTCATTTGATATTGCTTTTTCAATTTCATTTATCTCAATGCCCCTGAAACAAAGTTTTCCTTCTACAGGAACAATTTTTTCATCTTCTTTAATATATCCTGTGACGCCGCTTATCTTGGTCAGGCCTGTTAATACTCCACTGCCATCTTTATTTCTAAGGCCTCTTTTTACATTAAATTCAGAATACAATTCCTTTTTAATGCAGTAGGTCTCGTTTATTTTTCTTTCAATTTTTGAATTTTCCATTGTAAAAGTCTTTTTATGAGAATTAAATATGATCTTGCTTCACTAAATTCATTAAAATCAATAAAGTCTAATGCTGTTTTTTCCGCCACAATCTTTTCAATAGTTATTTTGCTTTAAATATTCAACCAATCCGATAAACGCTTATTAAGATCCTTTTAATTGATATTACGAAGTGATTAAATTATTGGTCCAGCCTGAACCAAAGCTTTGCCCTCCATATTATCAGTATATTTCTCAAAGTTTGTTATAAATCTGGAAGCCAAGTTTTTAGCCTTGTCATTCCACTCCTTTGAATCACTGTATGTATCTCTAGGATCAAGAATGCCGGAATCAACACCTGGAAGAGCAGTTGGCACTTCTAAATTAAATATAGGAATCATTTTACATTCCGATCGGTCGATGGAACCATCAAGGATTGCATCAATTATTCCCCTGGTATCTTGAATAGATATTCGTTTTCCTGTTCCATTCCATCCTGTATTTACTAAGTAAGCCTCAGCATTATGTAATCCCATTTTCTTAACTAACTCTTGTCCATATTTAGTTGGGTGAAGGGATAAAAAAGCAGCCCCAAAACAAGCGGAGAATGTAGGCTCTGGTTGTGTTACACCTCTTTCAGTACCTGCCAACTTAGCTGTAAACCCGGAAAGGAAGTGATATTGAGTTTGCTCAGGAGTTAATTTAGATACTGGAGGTAATACACCAAAAGCATCAGCAGAAAGGAATATAACTTTAGTTGCGTGTCCAGCCTTAGATACTGGTTTAACGATGTTTTTAATATGATAAATTGGATAAGACACACGGGTGTTAGCTGTGACGGAGCCATCGTTGAAATCTATTTTGCCTTTGGCATCAACAGTTACGTTTTCAAGAAGCGCATCTCTTTTAATAGCATCGTATATATCTGGCTCTGCTGCTGCATCAAGGTTTATAGTTTTCGCATAACAACCACCTTCAAAGTTGAAAATACCATCATCATCCCATCCATGCTCATCGTCTCCGATAAGTTCTCTTTTAGGGTCTGTTGAAAGGGTTGTTTTTCCAGTCCCTGAAAGACCGAAGAAAATTGCCACATCTCCGTCTTTACCCTTGTTAGCAGAACAGTGCATAGAAGCCATGCCATCTAGGGGTAAGTAGTAATTCATCATTGCAAACATGCCTTTCTTCATCTCTCCACCATACCATGTACCACCAATTATTTGCATTTTTTCAGTTAGGTTGAATACAATATATACTTCAGAATTCAATCCATGCTCCTTCCATATTGAGTTACTTGTTTTTGAACCATTCATTACTATGAAATCTGGTTCACCAAATGAAGCTAATTCTTCGGCAGATGGACGCAAGAACATGTTCGATACAAAGTGGGCCTGCCAAGCTACTTCCATGATGAAACGGATCTTTAGACGAGTATCTTCGTTAGCACCACAGAATGCATCAACTACGAAAAGTCTTTTTCCTGAAAGTTGGGTTATTGTAGTTTTCTTAAGGTCATTCCAAACCACTTGTGAAACAGGTTTATTATCGTTTGGAGCCTCTGGGGTTGTCCACCACATTGTATCTCGTGTAGTGTTGTCTTTAACGATATACTTATCTTTAGGAGAACGACCGGTATAAATACCAGTCATTACGTTTACTGCTCCTAACTCAGTAATTTTCCCTTCTTCATAGCCCTCTAATCCAGGTTTCAATTCTTCTTCATATAGTTGTTTATATGAAGGATTATAAATTATTTCAGACACATTCGTAATGCCATAATCTTGCAATTTTTCTTTCGTAATCATAATTGAATATTATTTGAATGTTTAATATGCTCAATTTGAACCTCTTTTGGTACAGAATTTCCAACGCAATCAAAATGACCTGCAATGATGATATTATTTGAATTATGTTTATTTATTGAGATATCAACTCGTTCCTTTATATTGTTATTAATTATCACGTTTGCACCTTGTCCAGTAGGTGCATATACCCCTTTAACTACTGCATTTTCGGCATATTAAATATCTTCTAGAAGGTCTAACTCATCATCTATATATCCTGTATCTTGTACAATTGTACAGTATCTATCAAAAAAACCTCCGGAGATAGTGTATATTTTCATTTCTTAGATTTGTCTGCTGCCTCAAATTCACGACAAGCATATATTATATTATCGAACAGTTCTTCTATCTTATCTTCAGACACAGAAGAAAAAGCAATTCGAAAAACATTTGAAAGATTAATTATTCCTGTTTGGTATTTGTCCAGTAACAGTTGTCTTATTGCCTCACCCCGGAGTCCTTCTTTAAGTTCAATGCACATAAAATACCCTGAATTATAGGGCAAAGGTTTAATGTAATCTTTATACTTATCGTCACTTAATACTGAATTTACTTTCTTATACCTTTTTTTCAGGATACTGTATTTAAGTGATTTCTCATGTTCATAGAATGGAGATTTAAATGCTTTCAGGAGAATAGACTGAGATAAATTACATGCATTTGATATACTTCCTCTAACTGCTCCTGCGGTTTTATTTTCGAGTGCTTCATATAATTCTGAGGATCCATTCTTAATGCCATATGTTATAAATCCAACCCTAAAGCCCCATACATAATCTTCCTTTGTAGCTCCATCAATTTTTATTGCTAAAACATTCTCATGTAAATTGGCAATTTTCACGAAAATTGATTCCTTTTCAAATCCATTTTCATAAACCAAACCAAAGTATGCATCATCAATAATTATGGCTAAATGATTTCCCTTTGATGCTGCTTGGTAAATTATTTCAGCTATTTTTTCAATTTCAAGACTTGTAGGCGTATATCCAGTTGGATTATTGGGAAAATTTAGTAGAACTATTTTCTTACCAACCGATGAACCTAAAACAGTTTCTTCAAATGATTTTAAGTTAAGCACATTTCCGTCAAACAACTTAAATGTCTTAAAATTAGTATTATATGCCTGTGTAAATATCAAATTATAATTTCCCCAGTATAAATCAGCAAGGATTATTTCTTCATCTTGATTTGCAAAAAGATATCCTACCATACTTAATCCATGTGTCAGTGCATTGGTAACAACAGGATTACTAATGTTCAATTTCCCAAGACTTGGATTCTTTCCCCTAATCATAGATTTCCAGTGGTTTCGCAAGTCAGGTCTGCCAAAACTTGGAGCATAAGGAAAAGATAATGCGGGTTCCATCTTAATCTGATCTTCGATTGAACCCAACCTCATTGGCGAACCATCGTCTTCAATTGCGGCACCTATAGTGGCATTAATTCTCTTACCATTAGCATCTGCTGTTTGCCCTAGTATGCCCTTTTTAGGAAAGAATATACTTTTCCCTTTGTTTGAAAGTAAATTCAAAACTACAGGATTATGATTGCTGATTATTTTATTTAATTCTTCTGCTTGTGGATTCAAGATAATAATCACATTAATGTTAATTGTTATTTAATATATTTAGAGCTACTTAACTATAATTATAAATTTTTTTAAAGGTTTGGTGTGGTAATAATCCAGATCATTTCGGATATACCCTTAAAAATATTTCTTGTTGTGTGTGGAATACTGGAATTGAAATAGAAACTATCTCCTGTCTTTAACACATATTTTTTTTCATCTAAAATAATTTCTATTGCACCCTTAATTATATAACAAAATTCCTGTCCGGGATGATTCGTCATAATTTCGGTTGCATCTGATTCTTCAGCAAAATGGATTGAATAAGTTTCCATCTGCTTATGGGGGTCATGATGAGAAAGCAAATGTAATTTTGTCCCACTTGCATTCATATGAACAAATTTATTTTCAGAATTCTTAACCAAAGGATTATTTGATAAAGTTTCATGTTCACCAATTATTTCTCCAACTGTAGTATGTAAGCATTCAGCTATAGTTTTCAATGTAAAAATTGATGGGAATGCTTTAGCATGTTCAATTTGGGATAAAGCACTTGAGCTGATTCCAACCTGTTTGGCCAAATCATTTAGTTTCATGTGTTTGCCTTCTCTTTTCCTTTTTATTCTTTCTCCAAGGAGTTTCATTACTGTTCGTTCATAAGTATAATTTGGAGGTCAAAAATATAAAATAAAATGGACGGGACAAAAATAATTGTTAAATACAACTGAATTTATTAAGTTCACCTTAATTAATAATAAGTTGGAAAATCTATTGATATCTATGATGTTTAATGTTCCGGTTCTGGAATGTTTCAAATTGTTCGTAATATTTCCAAGAAATAAATCTTACACATTTGACAAAGATGTAATATCAATTCCATTTTCCGTATTAATTCATGTAATGGAAAAATTTCATCTTATTATCCATACCGAGTTGCATTATACACTAATCTATTTTTCGAAGCGCAGTCTGACATTTTCCAGACTTTCATTTGACCCTACCAATGTTACGATGTCATTCCTCCTTAATCTGGTATAGCCGTGGGAGATTATCATTTGACCGCTGCGGGTTACTGAGAGAACGATTATATCATGAGGCAGATGCAGGTTCCTCAGGGCCAAACCATGGAGGTTGGGATTTTGGACTTCCAGCATTACGGTATCCTGGTTTTCTTCCATACCAAGTAATAATGATGTGGCATGAGGGGAACGTACAAAATGGTCCAATAAACTCACCATGGCTGTAGATGGTTCAACGATCAGTGCGCCAAGTTCATGAAAACGCTCAAATTTACTCCTGTCATGGAGTCTTACTACAATATCTTTTGTCCCAAGACTTTCAAAAGCCTGTTCGCAGATCTGATAATTTTCTTCATCTGACAGCATGGTTACAATGGTCTCTGCCCTGGAAGCATTAAGTTCCTCTATAGCCTCCTTGTTTAAGCTGGAAATCTGGTGGATCGTTATCCCGGAGGTTTTCATATCATCAATATCGGATCTTAATGATGCAATTTTTACATTCCAGTTATGCTCCTGTAATTGCCGGGCCAAAGCCAGAGACTGGCTTTCAAGACCAAATATTAATGCATTACGTTTAGTTCCCATTTCAGTTGTAATGGAACGCATATGTCCTTCACCCGCATAGTTTATTGCCCATTTAAATATTGGGGGTCCAACAATCTGGTTTAGTACGATGACAGCAATAATAATAGTTGCAAACTCGGTCCCCCATCCGATAAATTCGCCAGCAACCGCAGCGGTTAGTCCAAGGCTGACTCCAGCCTGGGTTACATAGGGCATCCATGCAATCCTGTTGAGACGAACAGGATCTCCACCCAACGAACCTCCCACAAAGCCAGCTATCACCAGGGTTGCCAGACGAATCACAAACAACGCTATGGCAATTGACCAAACCGTGGCCAAAACCCCTAATGAGATTGATGCACCGATAAGAGTAAAAAATATAACATATACAGCAGTTCTTGAATCATGTAATATTTTTTGAAATTCAATGCGGTGTGTGCTATAGTTGGTAATAATAAAGCTTCCGATTATGCAAATTAGCAATGGCTCTATGAAGATCTCAAAATTAAAATACAGAATACTCCATTCACGTACATAATGAGATAGGGTAAATATGCCAAATCCTGTAAGAAGGATCAAAATGGTTTTTACAATTGGCTTTATCTTGAATAAAATAATGATACCCAGCATTTTTGACAGTGCATATCCAAGGATAAAAGCAAATAGTAGCTCAAATAATAGCAGAATTATATATATCAGGTCAAAGCTTGTGCCCGTAATAAGGGCTTCTCCAATGGTAATGATTATAGTGAATAAAATTATAACCAGGAAATCAGTCAACACAGTAACTCCGATTGCTGTCTGGGTGAACGGACCTTTTGCCCTCATTTCATGCACCACGGCTATTATAGACGCCGGAGATCGTGCAATAAAAATGGTCCCGGCCAATAGAGATACAGCAACCTTTGATTCAATATTCATTTCCTGCATAAAAGGGATGTATTCCGCAATAAAAAATACAGCCAAACTACCCAATATGAAGGTGATACTTAACTGACCGAAGGTCATTCCTGTAATGCTCTTGAAACGGCTTCTCAATTCCCGCAGATAGAGTTCTGCCCCTACAGTGAAAGCAATGAAAGCCAAGGCAAAATCATTCACAAAATCAAGACCAGCCAAAGCTTCCTGCGGGATCAGATCCAAAACATATGGTCCGGCAATAATCCCCATGACAAGAAGACCCGTGACAAGCGGAAGCCTTGCCCTTATAAAAAGTCTGGATATCTGATTTGAAGCAACCGCAATTATTATAAAACCAGCTAAATATATCAGGATTTGCAGAAAATGCTCCATGATGAATGAAAAGGCTTTAAAGTATGAAGTCCAATATAATCTTTTTTATTCGGGATTGTATTCGCCAAAGGTCAATTTCATTATTCCAGGGCTCATCCCAGGATACCTGTGGCTGAGAAAATCCCAAATCTACTATCTCAAACAAATATTGAACCTCCTTGAAAAATCAAAAAAGAAGTGATCCATGCTACAAGGGTTGTATACCCAAGGGTGAGCAATGTCCACCTCAGACTTCCTGATTCTTTTCGCATAACTGCCAGGGTGCCGATACATGGGAAATAAAGCAGGGTGAATATCATGAAACTGAAAGCCCGGAGCATGGATCTGTCTTTGAATATCTCCTCCTCACTTCCTTTAAATGCATTTCCCTTTGCTTCGAATCCGTCATCCGCCTGGTAAAGAACACCAAGGGTGCTGACAATAATTTCTTTCGCCGGGAGCCCTGTTAGGATGGATACACTCATTTTCCAATCAAATCCCAAGGGCTTGAAAATGGGATGGATCCATTTGCCAAGCCTTCCTATATACGAGTTTTCAATCTGGACCGGTTCTCTGACAGGCACATTTCCATCGGGGATTACTTCTTCATGTTCAGTAATTTTTCCAGAGTATTCTATACCAGTAGGAAAATAGCCCAGGGCCCAGATTATAACTGAAGCAAAGAGGATCACTCCACCCATTTTTTTGATGAAATACCAGGTTTTGAACCACATATGCTGAAAAATGGCTTTCGGTGTGGGCAGCCGGTATGGCGGAAGTTCCATTACAAACGGGGTTTCGGTTTTGTTAAATAATAATTTCCCAAAAAGAATGGCGGTTAACCAGGCCATGATGATTCCGGTCAGGTATAATGAGAAAAGGACAAGTGGTTTCCAGGATGAGAAAAAGGCTGAAATAAAAAGAACATAGACCGGCAGCCTTGCACTACACGAAACAAAGGGTATAATCGACATAGTCAGCAGCCTGTTTCTCCTGTCTTCAATTGTCCTGGTGGCCATTATTGCGGGTACATTGCATCCGAAACCAATCAGGAGGGGGATAAAAGATTTTCCATGCAGACCTGCCCTGTGCATAATTCGGTCAACGATGAAGGCAGTTCTGGCCATATAACCAGTATCCTCCAGGAATGAGATGAAAAGGAAGAGAATTATGATATTAGGAAGGAAAACTGCCACGGCTCCAACACCAGGAATAATGCCCTGGGTGACAAGGTCCCGGAAAATTCCTTCCGGCAGCAATCTGGCAAGTCCCCCATTGGCCAGATCAAACAGGCTCTCAAGCCAGGCAACCGGATATCCTCCGATACTGAATGTAAAATAAAAGACCAGCAGAATGATACTGAAAAATAATGGAAGACTGAAAACATTATGTGTCAACACATTGTCAATCCGCCTGCTGATGTCATGTTTTTTCTGTCCGCCTTGCACCAATGTCTCTATGAGTGCCCCTTCGATAAAGCCATATTTATCATCAGTGATCAAATCGCTGGTACTTTCAGTGAAAAGGTTGTCAATATGTGCGATACTGGTCCGGGCCTTTTCTTCCAGTTCCATTTTACTTTTTTCTTCACTGAAATTATCCAGCACAGTGAAATCACCCTCTAGCAGTTTCACGGCATAATACCTGCTGTATCGGACAACGTTGATTTCAGCCGCGGGCATCTTCTGAAGTTGATCCTGCAATGAATTTATGGCCCGCTCAATCTCCACATTGTATGGGATATTCACCTGCCGGACCGATTCCTCTTTTTGCTCGATTACCTGGATGATTTTTTTGAACAGGGCACTTATTCCTCTTCCTTTTTTTGCTATTGTTGGGACGAAGGGGATCCCTAGCATATTCCCCAGCTTGTCATATTTCAGGTAATCCTTCTGGTTCCTGAATTCGTCATACATATTCAGGGCCACCACTACCGGAACATTCATATCGATCAGCTGAGTTGTCAGGTACAGGTTTCGTTCAAGTTTGGTGGAGTCGAGAACGTTCAGAACAATGTCGGGATTTTTCTTCATCAGGTATTCCCTGACGTACTCCTCTTCAGGTGAATGGGCGGACAGGGAATAGGTCCCGGGAAGATCAACCAGCCTGAGATGATATCCATCCATATAAAAAGATGCTTCTTTCATGGAAACAGTTACGCCGGAATAATTGGCTACCTTTTCCCTTGACTTGGAGGCATAATTGAAAACTGAAGTTTTTCCACAATTAGGATTGCCCACAAGAGCAATCTCAATAACCTTCTTTCCAGGGCTTGGGATATCCATTTTTCGTGAAGATCCATGGGAGGAGATGAACTTGCTATTTTTTCCATTATCCTCCTGCCCTTTGGGAGTAATCGTAACCTCTATCTTTCGTGCCTCAGTATTACGCAGGCTAATATGGGCACCCTTTACCAGGTATGCTCCGGGGTCCTTGAATGGGGCCTTTCGTATTGATTCCACCTCTACGCCGGTCACAAATCCAAGTTCAGCGATTCGTTTCCTGAATCTTTCATCACCTGCAACCCTCTCAATGCGACCTCGATCACCTTTTTTGAGATCTGATAATTTAATCAGCATGATACTCCTCTTGTTAATAACCGTACAATTTGCATCTCAGGGATCCTCATTCGAAAAGTTTCTCCTCTTTCAACGAGACCATCAGATGCCGGCAACGCTGGATATCCTTCACCATTGATGAGGCTGAAAAAGTGGCTCCGGAGACTGCATCAATATCCCTGCCAAGTTCCAATTCTCCTCCGCTGTAACCTGTGAACTGCTTCAGCCATCCCTTCTGGCAGATACCAGCTCCTTGGGTTGACCGGTAGACTGTAACCATAACCGCAATTACTGACAGGTCTTCTGAATATATAATACTGTAATCAAAATAATCAAACCTGCCCTTTGCGCTGGTTGATATTATATATCCCCGCACATTTCCTTCGTATTTGACAAGGTGAATGCAATCACCAGCGCCAAGAAATTCCATCAATGAAGCCGTATCGTCAGGAATTTGGATTGCCTCAGTGTATGCACCCTCGCCAAAAGAACGAATAATCTCTTTTTTCTCCTTTTTCTTCAGAGAGCATGTATCCCCGCTATGGATTAACGGGACAAGGCTCCAAAACAATATATATTTAAGTATAAGCATTCGCTCTGATACGGCGGGTTAAAACCAGACTGCAACTCCCGCGTTCACTTGCTGCCTGGAATTGCTTGAAGCCTTGTTGTTGAAAATTTGATAATCGATTTTCAGCATAGCTCCTGGAACCATCTTCCAACCCAATCCAATGGTCAGATCAGTCCTGTTCAATGCGGAATTCAGGCTTGTCTCACCCTCAACTGAGGCATGGGTATTGAATTGCTCATACCTGAGAAAGGGTATGAGCTCTGATTCAAACTGTTCCAATTTATGGAAGACATTATATGCTACCTCACCGTACCATCCGGCTATAGCACTGCCGAGATCACTTCCGGTGAATTCATTATAGGCTGATGAATTTGAAATCCACCCATAATTGAACTGTGCCCTGAGTTGTAATCCTCCCAACAGGTACCTTGCATCTGCACCAACCATTGATAATCCGACTACAGATGAATCAGCAGACACAAGTCCTGGATTGTCAGATTTTTCAAGGCCATGATAGAGGGTTGATTGGGTGTCGCCGGTATACATCGAAAATCCAACCTGCAGGCCAGTAATCCCGAAATAGTTGACTTTGAACGTAAGGTTAGGAGAACTCATAAAAGATTCTGCTCCTTTCTGCCTACCCTTTCTGAATCCATTGGCTCCACTCAGATATGCATCTCCATCAAAGCTTTTAAATCCGTTCACCAGGTACACCTGGTAGGAGATTGCAGCTGAAGGAAAGACACCGGCAAATCCCGCACCGATTTCACGCCAGGTAGTGGGTACGATATATTTGTCCAGATTGGGCCGCTCGACCCCGTTAAACGTGGAAGGTTCATGAAATTCGTTAATGATACCCATTGGGATCAGCATCAATCCTCCCCTGAACCTCAACCAGGGTAGGATCTCATATTGAAGGAATGCCTGTTCCACATATAGCTCCTTAACATGCTCAAATTCCACTTCGGAAATAAACTGGATACGCTCATTGAATTTATAACCGAACATCAAGACTAGCCTGTGAACATCAAGATTTCCGTTTTGAAAGCTTTCATTGTCAAGGGGCTGGTTGTAATCTACCTGACCGTACCCTCCTATGGTCAGGCGGTCCTCCTGCTGCATCATCCTTGACGCAGTATTGAATTGTTCCTGTCCGTTTCCAGCGGCCAATGCAACTGTCAATAATGTGATACTTATGGTAACTATTCTTATTATCTTGTTCATGGTCTGAGATTTATGATTTCTGGCAAATCTAGGGCAAATTATATCAGAAATTGCCAGTCCGGAAAGGGACGGTCTGCAATCTAAATAAGGAATAAGCTCATTCAGCTTAAAACCAGCAGTTTAAGATTTTTTGTCGCTGAGTAATTTAGATAAGAAGTCTACGTGTCTGGAAAGAAATTTAGCAAACAAGGGTATTTTTTCCTGTTTTTCCTGATAAACCTAAACCAAGTAAAACTTGCAGCACCTAAATTTCTATGAGCAAAATCGTTTATTTGCAGTAAATCAATCAATTAACAAATAAGGCGTCGACGTCGCGCACAAAATAGGAATCCTTTTCAATCCGACGTCCTGACAATAATATAAGGCATCTCTACCTCCAGATCAGGGATCATACAACCGTTCCCGCTGTTGTCCACTGCTTCGATAAAATACATCAGGTCCCACTCCGGAATGATGAAATCACCCGGAATAACTGCGGTGTAGAGTCCTGAAGCCGGGTCAAATAGCATTTCAATAGTTCTAAAGTCTTCGAACTGTGAAAGATGGCGGTATCGAAGGCGTACCCATTTAATTCCTGAGGAGTCAGTAACCCTGGCATGCACAGTAAGATTCTTTCCCGGAATGGCTTGGTTAATCCGCTCAGGAAAAACCTCCGGCAGATCTTTTTCTCCCTCCCTGAAAAACGCCAGAAGATCTCCCTTGTTCCGAGAGGGTAAAATAGGCTCCTTTCCGGTTCTGGAACCGAGACTTTTTTGCATTTCAATCAATTCCTGCAATCCACGGTCCAACTCAATCAGCTGATATTTCCAGTGCCTGGGAAATCCAACCTCATGGACGCCAAAGATCAATTGATCAATGTAAACATCACCAGCCGCTTTTACGATAAATGACCAGGCCTCCCTTGCCTCTTTTTCCATTTTAATCGCCTCATCCAAGGCGACCGGATTCTCTGATGTAAGATAGAGATTGTACTGGGTTCCGGCAAGCAGTCTACCCGCATGATATTCGGCAAGATAGGCAAGGATCTTCAGGTCCGTAATCGTGGAGACGAATTCATTCCCTTTAATGGCATCTGCTTCCACCTCCGCCTCGTTTGCCTTTTCAAGGATTTTCTGCGATACGGATCGAAACCAGTTGCTGGTGTGCAGAGGGATACGTTGCGGGGTGACAGGTCCGGACAGGAGCATTTCTGCAAAATCTCCTATATTCATGAATTGTTGAACATCGCTTCCTTCGGCTTTTGCACAATCTGGCAGGTCGTACTGGCGCTGCATCTCCGCCCATCCCCTTGTAGTCGGGAAATGCTTGTAGGGATAACTAACTGCAACAATTCTGGGCAGGACCCTACTGGCCAGGTAGAGGCCATCCATCATTACCTGTCCGGCTGTTTTTCCGAACCGCCTGCAAAACTCCTGTTCCCACACCTCTGTGGGAGTATCCGGATTATAACCGATCCTTCCCCACACCTGGTAAAAATACCAGTATCTTTCAAACTCATAATCATAATACTGGTATTCAGGGTTCAGTATGTCGAAGGGTTGGGAACCATGATCCGCCCCCAGCATCTTGGTGGCAAGCATTTCATTTACCTCGAAGCTGTTCCCTTCATACACGCGGGCTGATTCCACAAAGCGTTTTACATATTCCGGATCTCCCCAGAGCAGTAACCTCGTGGTTCCCCCGTTCCACAACCGCCAGTGAAACGGGAAAAGCTTCGGATACCGCAAAAGATCCTCATACCCATGGCGCCTGTCGGTCTGGTTCTGCTTGTTTATATGGGTCGGATGGAACAGTAGGCCCATTTGCTCCATCCAGTATTTGGTTGTGATCCTGAAATTTAATTCCTGATCAACGCATCTTTGATCACCTCATCAGGAGGACCTTTTGCCCGCAAATCCAATTGAATATCCGGCCTGGACTTTTTGATTATCGCTAACATATCATGCCAGAATTGAGGGGTTTCTTCCCGGGTCAGACCCGATTCCCAGTGCATACGGAACTGGATGGCATTGATCTCAGGGAATTCCTGCAGGAATTTGGTGATAGCCACTTTATTATAGGCCACAAGGTTTTCTGTGGTTACCCCCGAAACCAGTTGAGGCGTTCTGGATCCAGCCTTTTCAGAGGCCCCCGGTATACCCCCACCCTGCACTTTTCCCCTGTATATATGATTCCAGAATCCCGGACTGAAGCGGATTCCGCGGCTGTGAGCGATTAGTATGAGCCGCCTCAGAGCCTCTGTATTTTTTGCTTGTTGTTCCGCTACCCCGACAAATTAAATCAGAAGAGCTTGTAATTCAAGAAATTATAGGCTCTTTTTTGTTAGTGGTGTCAAAAACGGTGTCAAAATCATTATGATTGATTTGTTGCTGAGTCACGTCCGGACCGCTCCTTAATAACAATATCTCTTGTGATTCAAAGGTTTGTGTTTTTTAGACACTAGTATTAAACACTAATTTAGATCCCAATCCTTTATTTACCATCCAGTTGTTTCCTGAATGCGTTCAAATATTTACAATGTCATATTTTGTCAAATACCATCGTTCTTTCTGTAATTGAAAGGTTTTTTCAATAACATATCCAGAATTTTCAATATAGATTTTTTCACTAACGGACTCTTGATTAATAATGTAGGTTTGTTTAACATTCTTCATTAATGATTTTATCTCTTCAAAACTTGTTACAATTATTTTTCGACCTTCCCAAGTGGTTTCAACTATAGACTTTTCAATTTCATTAAAGGTGACTATTTTCCCTTGTAATGGAATTACGATTCTGGATTTTTGAAATAACGTATCAGCATAAAACCTTTCAATAAAATAAGCAAAGTCCTCATTCTCCTTAGAGAAAGTGGTTTTTGATACTTGTGCGCTCGTTAATACACAGGAAACACAAAGCGCCAGAATAGCAATTAGTGTAATGACTCTTTTGCTTATATCATACGACAGTGCCAACGTGCAAGTGTTTTATCTTTCATATACGGAATAGTACATGGAGAGGATGCCTAATTAACTCAAGTTGCTATTTATATTACAGTTCTTGAAATGGCGTATCCAAAAATGAAGATAACCACTTTCAGTATGAAACCATATTCAGTGACTGCATGGATCTTTTTCGGTAATAAATTAGCGATTTCACTGAATGTTGTTTCAATTCTTTTTCTCATAGTTGTTATAATGTAATCGATATATGGCTCATGTTGTCTTTTTAATCTGGAAGTCCTTTGTGACAGCAATTCAATGCCTTCGGCATCCTTTAGCATATCCTCGATTACGTAATTTGTATATGCGGCGTCAGCATAAACCTTACTGCCAGGAGGAAGCAAAAAAGGCATTTGCTTTAATGCATTTGAATCATGAGACCGGCTTGGCAAAAAGGTATATTCTACAGGGATCCCATCCGCAGTACAGAGAACATGAACATTGTACCCGAAGAAGTATCTACGCATGGATACCTTCTTACCCCGGTAAATCTCTCCCTGGATTAGCTTTGAATTTGCAATACGGATATTATCGCAAGTATGTATGGGAAAACTATCAATGGAATACTCTGAACTGATATTCAGTTCCTTAATCAAAGCAGATAGCTGGAAGAACAAGTCGACAACCAGCTCACGAATCTGGTGTAATCGCCGGTTGAACCTGCTTTTACTGAGCATATGTTTTACCATTCCTGTTGAACTCATAAAGCTCATGGCTTTTTCATGATGACCAGAGAAATATATAGCCGAAACGAGGACTGTTGTAATAACCTCTGCATCAGACATATTTCTATTTGTTGGCTCATAGTATACAAGATCTTTAAGCAGATCGTCAATAAATACGTAAATTGCAATAGTTTTATCTATCATAATCCTCCAGTTTTTTTAGTTTGGCGACTTTAATCTGGAGGATTTTTTTATATTTATCAATTAATATTATAATTTAAATACCTCATTATTAATATCTTATACGAAAATGTTGATGGAACTAGAAAATGAGAAATCGATCCAAGAATACTCGGTTAATAACCCTCTTCGTCCTCGTATCCTGAAAAAGAAGATCATCATTATTATGCATATTATTAAGGGTAATATCCACCATTCATCCCTCCACATTTGTTCAGGTCCCATTTGTTTTAGTAGACACGGTATTACGCCTAACATATTTTTTACTGCCAATAGCTTTATTTTTTAACAAGTGATTGAAAAAATGAATGGTGAAAGCGGGAATGCCAAGTGCTATGCAGTCGAACCTTGCAAGAAGGAAAGAAATCATAAATAAAGTTAAGGCAAATTGTTTAGATTGCCAATTTGATAAAAGACTAACCACAAAATCTAGGATTGTCTTTATTTAATGATCTTGAAACTGTAATAATAATAGACCTTCTCTTCAATGATATAAACATCCACCAGATTCTCAGCTACCTTCACTGCAACAACCGTCTTCTCCCGACCTTTCCAATTATTGATTATATATACAAATTAAAATCAGCAGTACAATATCTAATTTATTTTAACCGGAAAAGTTCGGATTTAGCTGACGGCGCACACTAACGAATGAGGGATGCCAGAGTCCCAAGGAATCAACTCACCGCTGGCTTCACAGCATGTTGCCGATGAGATTGGAAATAGGCATCTATCTCAGGCGGGATAGAGGTAAAATGAACTACGTGGTTTTGCCTAATTTCCCCTGAGTGACTAATCACCTTTCCGTAGAAGTCCCTAGCAGAAAGCTTCTCATCCACATCTCCCAAGTTCATCTTGAGATTGGTCATCAAATCAACCGAAGCGCCCAACGTAATCTCGGCGCAGTTCTTCGAAAGCCGGACTACAAAGCCTTCGAGCCCTTTCTTCCCAATATCTTTGCCTTTAACCACCATGTACCGTAATGGAATTTGCCGCACCAGAGTGACCAGAGGCGGCTCTTTCTCCTCCAGAGCAAGGTTAAATCGTCCGGCGATGCCACCCACTTCATAGATCCTTAAAAGCGTTTCTGATCCCTTGGGACGTACATCTCGCTGGGCGTCAATACGCAAAATATCACCCGTTTCCTGGTGCAGGGATTCGGAAATAAGGATCTGTCCTCCCACGGTATATGACTCGATCCGGCTGGTCATGTTTACGCCGCTCCCCACAACAGTGTACTTGCTCCTTTTGGTGGAGCCGATATTACCAACAATCACCTCAGTCTCGTTGAGCCCGATTCCCATCTCCAACTCGGGCAGACCTTGTAAGCGGCTTTGCCCGTTTACCTCTGCCATCGCGTTCTGCATTTCTATCGCGCAGGCAATGGCTCGCTGGGCCCGGTCGGGCATCTCTTGTGGTGCACCAAAAATGATGAGCAAAGCGTCGCCAATGATCTCGTTAATGGTACCGTTATATTTTAAGACCACCTCTACCATGACCTCAAAGTAGACATTGAGCATCTGGACTACCTGTTCTGGTTCAAGACGCTCGGAAAGGGCAGTAAAACCTCTCAGGTCCGTCATCATGATAGTAACGCTTCGCCTCTCGCCCCCTAATTCCAGGGACGAAGGGTTCTCGATGAGCGAGTTCATGACCTCGGTCGAAAGATACCGGCCGAACATCTTTTTAAGAATAGCGCTCATCTCTCTCAGATTTTCACGCTCTTCCGTGAGATTGAGCACTAACTTTTCCGATCTCTTATGTTCTCTCTGAAAGGCATTGACAAAGTACATCATTGAGTAAAAAATTATTATGGAAGGACCTATGAGGTTCATTCCAAAAAACATCATAGATATTTTGTTGGATACAGGAAAAGCCCACTGAGAAACGTAGTCATCGAAATATAAAGAGAGAGAAAGGAGCATAATATAAGCGAGGAGCCACCCGGTCGCTTTTTTGATATTCTGAAACATTAGGGAGCTAAACGGAGCTAACAGAGACCACAGCATCAAAACACCTGAAGCAGCAAAGCCCCCTAGACTCCATTGCATTGCAATTGGATTCCAGAAAATCATAAAGAAAAAAACATAAAGCAGAAAATTAAATCCTTTGGTTATGAAATAAATCAGTAACGTTATTCCGAGAACAACTGTAAATCCATAAGTGATGAACGTCGTAGTGGTAGGCCCAAAAATAACATAATAGAGGGTACCCCAAACAACACTAGCGATGGTAGATAAACCGGTTATCACTACCAGGGTTACTTTACGCCTTCGTTCCTCTGGGGAATCAGTACCCAAGGTACAGCTCTTTTCCAAGAAACTCCAGAAATGGTGATGAGAGTACTTCATATAATACACTCTAATAATGTTGCCTCTTTAAGTTGTGTCGGCCTAATATTTTTTTTTATTGAATAAAATCTTTGATTGCATTTTCTAAATTCTGCGCACTGGACTTTAAAACCTCATGTGGAACACCAGTAAACATCCCACTCATCATACCTAGATTCATAAAGGCTATTTCAACTTCACTTTTTGAGGTTTCATAGATACTTAATCCCATAGGCATCATTACAGTCATCCGTAACAGCTCATCATCTTTGGTTATTTCATAGGCTCCTTTGGCATTACACAAATAGAGTATTTTCATTTTAGGTGCTTCCTTAATGCCTTCTTCTTTCCATAATTTTTGCAGGTCGCGTGTGTCAGGTATTTTCCAGTTGTTTTTTGGAATACTGGCCATTAAAGTATCCACAGTTTCATCGAAACCAAGTTTGCTTTTATATTTTTTCATCATCATTTTAGCCATCGGGTTAGCTTCGAGTATTTTATTAGCCATTTCCTGAAGCTTTTTCTTATCTTCTAAAGTGTTCTTTAAATAGTCTGCAATGTCTTCAGAAGTAACATCTTTAAACATTGCAACCATCATTTTTGGCATCAATTCGTTAATATCCATACCTTCCATCATAAGAGGCATCATATTAATCATCATTTCTTCTCTTTTTTCTTTTCTTATCATTTTTACCATTAAGTCCATTAGTCCCATTTTATTTCCTCCTGCT
>Ga0255055_10000867_pt1 | contig 23201 bp, 30 predicted proteins | sample JV7_2_27_MG_FD_188633 | JGI IMG/M metagenome (GOLD analysis project Ga0255055, IMG submission 188633) | Seawater microbial communities from Jervis Inlet, British Columbia, Canada - JV7_2_27 | ecosystem: Environmental > Aquatic > Marine > Inlet | place: Canada: British Columbia | collected...
TGCCGGTGAACTCGAAATGGAAGTCTACCCCATGGGTACCTTTACTGAAAAATTACGAGCTGCTGGTGCCGGTATCGCCGCTTTCTATACGCCTACCGGGGTGGGAACAGTCGTAGAGGCCGGAAAGGAAAAAAAGAAATTCGGAGATAAGGAATGTCTTCTGGAACTGGCTCTCAAGCCGGATTACGCTTTCATATACGCCTATAAAGGCGACACCATGGGGAATCTTTCCTGTCACCTGACGGCAAGGAATTATAATCCTGAGATGGCAGCCGCTGGTAAGATAACGATTGCCGCTGTGGAAAACCTGGTGACTCCCGGTGAAATTGACGGCGACATGATACACGTACCTGGCGTCTACGTCCAGCGGATAGTCAAAGTGGATAGACCGGAGTACTTTCCCAGTATTGATTGAGAGCTGCGGAGGAAAACGCCAATGGCTGAAATAAAGAAGAAATTCAAAGGTTTATCCCGGGAATTGATGGCTCTCAGAGTTGCCAACGAACTGGAAGACGGGACATACGTTAACCTGGGTATCGGTATTCCGACACTCGTTTCCGACTGGATTGAAGGCCGAGATATTGTCCTGCAGGCCGAGCTTGGTATGCTTAATACAGGCCCCTTAGCTTCACAAACCGAGGTGGAGCAGGACCTTATTAATGCCAGTTGCCAGCCAGTAACCGAACTACCGGGCAGCTGCTATTTCTCAGAAAACGAGTCATTCGCCATGATACGGGGTGGTTATATGGACGTGGCGGTCCTGGGTGCCCTGCAGGTCTCGGAAAAGGGTGACCTGGCTGGTTGGCAAAATCCCGGCCGGGGCTTGCCGGACGATATCGGCAACATCGGCGGCTCTATGGACCTGGCCGTAGGAGCCCGTAAGGTAATTATCGCCATGATGCATATCACGAATGACGGCCAGTACAAAATAGTCAGAGAATGCTCTTATCCCCTTACCGCCCGGGCAGTTGTTGACCTTATTGTTACCGACCTTTCGGTTATTGAGGTTACCCCGAAAGGCTTGCTGTTACGCGAGGTAGCCTCCGGGCTGACGGCTGAGGACGTTCAGTCGGTAACCGAATCGGAACTCATCATCAGCCCTGACCTTAGTGAAATTCAGTTTTAATTACGTTATCCTTTAGATAAACACCGGCAGACCTTGAATACGGGTCTGCCTTTTCATTATAATATAGTCCATACTATCCGGTGTCTACAGGTAAGATATCCATAAGGAGACCTATGGCAAAAGCTAAAGACGATTATGCCAATTATATCGTAGATAAACTGTCCGGCGTTGGTGATGTAAGCAGCCGCGCTATGTTCGGAGGGTATGGTATATTCAACGAAAGCCTCATGTTCGCCCTGATATCGGACGGAGTTCTCTACTTTAAGGTGGATGATTCCAATCGGGAGATATACGAAAAAGCCGGCAGCAGTAAGTTCCAGCATGGCATATCTTACTGGGAAGTCCCGACGGAAGTGTTTGAGGATACCGCCAGGCTTTACGAGTGGGCCAATATCTCGATAGGAATAGCGCAGGCTAAAGCTAAGAAGAAAAAGAAGTAGCTCTTCTGGAAAAACCCGGTATTCGGGAATATCAAGGCTAAAACTAGGATACAAACTTGTAAGGGAAGTTTTATAACTTCCTTTTTTTGTTGGATTTGGATTATCATAGGTTAGTGAAACGGGCGCTATTGCTAATCACTGGGTTCTTTAAGGTGAATAACTACGGAGGTGATAAAAGTTGAACGAAAAATTAATCGCCCCCTGCGGTATGAACTGTGGGATTTGCAGGGGGTATCTACGAGAAAAGAACAAGTGTCCGGGTTGTGCCAGCGACGATCCGTACAAACGATCATATAACCGAGAATGCACGGTTAGAAACTGTAAGACGATTAAGAATAACGATTCTGGATTTTGCTACGAGTGTTCTGATTTTCCTTGTAAAAGACTCAAACAGTTAGACAAACGCTATACAACCAAATATTCGATGAGTATGCTGGAAAACTTGGGAATCATTAAGGAAAAAGGTATAGGAGTTCTTTTAGCCCGTGAGGAAGAGAAATGGAAATGCCCCGAGTGCGGTGGGATAATCAGCTGTCATAACGGGATTTGCTATAGCTGCGGGGTAGAGAAGCTGAAAAACAAAAAATGAACTTTAAATGGTCTTGAGAGGATGAAGAATGGACAATAAACTTAAAGTCGGCATCATCGGGGCTACCGGCATCGTCGGTCAGAATTACTTACGGCTTCTTGCCGGGCATCCCTGGTTCGAGGTCGCCTATCTGGCGGCATCGCCGAGGTCTGCCGGCAAGAGATATGTCGATGCCGTATCCGGTCGATGGCATATGGAGGAGGGCATACCGGAAGCGTTCCGGGAAATAGTGGTCGAGGATGCCGGTCTCGTTGCCGGAGCCGTCGACAAGTGCCGTCTGGTATTCTCTGCGGTTGAAATGGATAAACAGTCGATTTTGGATCTGGAGGCGGAGTATGCGGCCCGGGGCCTGGCCGTCGTTTCCAATAACTCCGCTAACCGTCACACCGAGGACGTACCCGTAATAGTCCCGGAAATAAATCATGCCCACCTTGATATTATCCCGGAGCAGCAGAAAAACCGTGATTGGGATAAAGGATTCATCGTTGTTAAGCCCAACTGTAGCATCCAGAGCTATATGCTGCCCCTCTATGCCTTGTTAAAAGCTGGGTATCCCGTCGATAGCATGATAGTTACCATGCTTCAGGCGGTTTCCGGAGCGGGTTATCCCGGTCCGGCTTCGATCGATATGATAGATAACATCATGCCCTATATTCCCGGTGAAGAAGAAAAATCCGAAGTGGAACCGCGAAAAATCCTCGGTAAAGTGCGGGATGGCCGGATATCACCTGATGATAGTATTAAAATATCCGCTCATTGCAATCGTGTGGCTGTTTCTGATGGACATACTGCCTGCGTCAGCCTGAAATTCTCTGAAAAAAAGCCGGTGATTGAAGAGATAATAGCTATCTGGAGGAATTTCTCGGATTTACCGCAGGAACTTAAATTACCTTCGGCACCCATACCACCGATTATTTACCGCGATGAAACAGACCGCCCTCAGCCACGCCGGGATAGGGATGCCGGTAACGGAATGGCGGTTACTGTAGGCAGATTGAGAGAATGTAATGTCTTCGACTACCGTTTTGTCGGCCTCCGTCACAACACCATTCGCGGAGCAGCCGGAGGCTCGATATTGACGGCGGAACTGCTGCTGTCCCGAGGTTTCGTAAAGTAGAAAAGGTGGATTATAGAATTCCTCGGATTACTTCTTTTTTAACTGTAGTGGTTAACGCCACATAGGATACCGGTGGTGTCTTGGAATCATCTCGCTTCAGCGTAAAAATATCCGGATAGTCCTCTATCAATGACTGGAGTTTCTGGTGATTGTATGTCCGGGCGTCGAAAGCCGGATATAATTTTCGCAGGGAACTTCCCAGAGCTGCCAGGTGAACCCATTCATCTTCCTTAGCGGCTAGCTCGAAACCTTCGAGCAACAGCGGAAGAGGATCGGACGTATCCGACGTATCGGATTTCTCTTCTTTTCTCCGCCTTCTTTTTGTCACGCGTTTCTTGGGTTCTTTGGTCGGCGCTAAATTCTCGCAGTAGATAAACTGGTTACAGGCATTGGTGAATGCTTCCGGGGTCTTTTTCTCGCCCACGCCGATAACAAAGAGGCCTTCCTCGGTAATCCTGGTGGCCAGGCGGGTGTAGTCACTATCACTGGAGACGATGCAGAACCCATCCACAGCGTTACTGTGCAGTATATCCATGGCATCGATAATTAAGAAGCTGTCCGTAGCGTTCTTGCCGATGGTATACCGGAACTGCTGCATGGGCTGGATAGCGTATTTGTGAAGGTATTCCTTCCAGCTGTTCATGTTGGTGGTTGTCCAGTCGCCGTATATCCTCTTAATGGTGACTAACCCACTTTTACTAACCTCCGCCAGTATTTGAGACAGGAGAGACGCCTGGGCGTTGTCCCCGTCGATTAGTACGGCAAACTTCTGCTGCTGCTCGGATTGCTCAGCCAATTTGTGCTCCTAAACTTACTATTCAAGATTTGGGTACTATTATACACCAAAAAACAACTAATAACATCATCCGGGGATAATCGACAGTGGAAAATGGAAACTTGGCTCCCCGACTTGGATTCGAACCAAGAACCTAGCGGTTAACAGCCGCTCGCTCTACCGTTGAGCTATCGGGGAACGCATATGCGGACTGCTTATAATTATCCCTTGTCGTCAATAGTAAGTCAAGCTCTGCAAGGCTATCCTCATGCACCCAAAGCTGGTATAATATAAATATACCAAGGTAACCGGTAGAGAGGTGTCTATTGCCCCTAAGTGACAGAGACTATATGAGACCATCCCGGGGAAGGTGGGATTCATCGGGGAGTGGCCGCGCTAGAGGCTATTTCAACTTTGGTATAAATCCCGTGTGGGCTATAATCATTGCCAATCTCGTGCTTTTCATCGCAACGCTGTTTGCTGAAACCGGTAGATATCCTTTAGGTGATTTCTTTTACACTGTTTCAGATAAATTCACCTATTACTTGGGAATAATTCCGTATTACTTCGTTGAAAGACCTTGGACTATCCTTACCGCCATGTTTGTCCATGCCGATTTCTGGCATCTCTTCTTCAACATGATGATCCTGTTTTTCTTTGGCTCCTATCTATCTCGATTGGTAGGTAATAGCTGGTTTACTATTGTCTATTTTATCGGCGGGATAGTCGGCAACCTGCTGTTTTACTTATTGGGAGAGACTTATTCGGTAGCCGTGGGCGCCTCCGGGGCCGTATATGCCATTGCGGGTGCTCTGGTGGTGCTGGTCCCCAATTTGAGAGTATATCTGTATTTCATCCTGCCCTTACCTCTCTGGTTAGTGGTTCTCATCTTCTTTGTCGTGTGGTCTATACCGGGTCTCATTTCCGGTATTGCCTGGCAGGCTCATCTCGGTGGAATGGCCGTTGGCCTTATCGCCGGTTTTTACTTCAGAAGGAAACGCATGGCTATCTATTAGGATAAACGAGTGTATTTGTACACCTGCAACTTGACTTTTACATATACCGTTTCTATAATACTTAAGTTACCCCTTTTAATAATTTCTATATATATATTGGCGCCCGAGTGGCGCAATGGAAGCGCAGCCGACTTGTAATCGGCAGGTTGAAGGGTTCGAATCCCTCCTCGGGCTTTCATCCTGGGTTAAGTGGGGAGGGGTGCCGGAGTGGTTAATCGGAGCAGACTGTAAATCTGCCGCCCTAAGGGCTACGCAGGTTCGAATCCTGCCCCCTCCACCATAAGATAAATTTAACCCTAAAAGGTGAAACTATAGACAAGTAGACAATAAAATCTGTATAATAATACCGATGCCCACATAGCTCAGTTGGTAGAGCACGTTCTTGGTAAGAACGGGGTCATCAGTTCGAATCTGATTGTGGGCTCGGAAAAAGGGAGGCTGAAATGGCAAAACAGAAATTCGATAGGTCAAAACCACATGTAAACGTAGGTACCATCGGCCACGTTGACCACGGCAAGACTACACTTACAGCGGCTATAACAATGGTGCTCTCTCAGGCAGGTGTCGGGCAAACTGAGTTCCGTGCTTTTGATAGCATCGATAATGCCCCCGAGGAAAAGGCAAGAGGTCTGACCATTGCCATTGCCCATATCGAATATGAAACGGCAAATCGACACTATGCCCATATTGACTGCCCCGGGCACGCTGACTTTATTAAGAATATGATTACCGGTGCTGCTCAGATGGACGGTGCTATTTTGGTTGTCAGCGCCCCCGATGGCCCCATGCCGCAGACGAGAGAGCATGTACTCCTGGCAAGGCAGGTACAGGTGCCCTATATCGTGGTTGCTCTGAACAAAGTGGATATGATGGATGATGAAGAGCTGCTGGAACTCGTTGAGGTTGAGGTCAGGGAACTCCTCAGTAAATACGAATTCCCCGGCGATGAGATACCGGTAGTTAGAGTCAGCGCCCTCAAAGCCCTGGAATGCGGGTGCGGCAAGGCAGAATGCGAATGGTGTGGTGCCATATTGAAGCTGATGGATGCTGTTGATAGCTATATCCCTGTACCGGAGAGACCCAAAGACCAGCCGTTCCTCATGCACGTTGAAGACGTATTCTCCATCAAGGGACGCGGCACCGTACCCACCGGCAGGGTTGAACGCGGCACCATCAAAGTAGGCAATGAGGTAGAAATCGTTGGTCTGCACCACGAACCCCGTAAGGTTGTGGTTACCGGTCTGGAAATGTTCCATAAATCGCTGGATGAAGCCGAAGCCGGCGACGCCGTCGGTGCTCTCCTCAGGGGCGTCGAACGTGAAGACATTGAACGCGGCCAGGTACTGGCGGCTCCCGGCACCATCAAGCCCCATACCTATGCCGAAGGCCAGGTGTACGTGTTGACTAAAGACGAAGGCGGTCGGCATACCCCCTTCTTTAACGGATACAAACCACAGTTTTATATTCGTACCACCGATGTTACCGGTACTATCGAGTTACCGGAAGGTGTTGAGATGGTCATGCCGGGCGATAATATTGCTATGAAGATTAAGCTTATTTACCCCGTAGCTCTGGAGAAAGGCTTACGCTTCGCTATTCGTGAGGGAGGTAGAACGGTAGGTGCTGGAACTTTTAGCCGCATTATCGAATAATTATGGCCAAAAAAGCTGATGCCAGAGGGGTAATTTACCTTGCCTGTACCGAGTGTAAGGAAAGAACCTATACGACAACTAAAAACAGGAAAAACGACACGGAACGTTTGGAACTGAACAAATACTGTCCCCGTTGCCGGGTGCACCACATACATCGGGAAGCAAAATAGGAGAACGTAATTTATAGACTGGGAAGAGTCCGCTAATGACACAGCATGCTATTACCAAGAAAAGGCGTTTCCGACTTTTCAGCTACATTAGTGAAATCGCCAATGAGCTGAAAAAGGTAGTCTGGCTAACCAGGAGAGAACTAGCTTATCTTACCGCGCTGGTAGTTGTCGTAACGGTATGCATGGGTATCATTTTAGGGGCTCTGGATTTTGGTTTTAGTGAGCTTGTGGGTAAGCTATTTTTAGCTGGTAAATGAAAAACCAACTTCCGGATTAAGCAGGAATCATTTAATGCACAGCGCATTCATCACAATTTCCAGTATTTCAGACAGTGAGGGTATCTGTGGCGGAAAACAATAAAAAGTGGTATGTAATCCATACCTACTCCGGACATGAAGAGCGTGTTAAAAAGAACCTGGAGCAACGCATAAAATTCATGGACTCGGAAAACGTTATTTTTGATGTTGTCATTCCCACCGAGGATGAGATAGAAGTAAGAGGCGGTCGCCGGCGCACCGTAACCAGGAAAATATTGCCCGGATACGTACTGGTTCAAATGAGTATGGATGAACACAGCTGGAGTGTCGTACGGAATACTCCGGGCGTAACGGGCTTTGTCGGTAGCGGGAATACTCCTACCCCTTTGGGGGAAGGTGAAGTCGGTGAGATACTGAAACAGATGATGGCTGAGGTACCCAAGGTTAAAATCGGTTTCCGTAAAGGACAGAGTGTCAGAGTAACCGACGGCCCCTTCGTTGACTTCGTCGGCGTCGTTGATGAGATAAATATGTCAAAGGGCAAGGTCAAGGTATTCCTTTCCCTTTTCGGTAAGGAAACACCTGTAGAACTTGATTTCCTGCAAATAGACAAGCTTTAGTATTCGGGGAGATGAGATGGCAAAGAAGGTTAAATCAATTATCAAGTTACAGATACCGGCAGGACAGGCCAATCCGGCGCCTCCGGTCGGTCCGGCTCTGGGTCAGCACGGACTGAATATCATGGCTTTCTGTAAGGAATACAACGACCGTACCTCCAATCAGGCCGGTTCGATTGTTCCGGTAGAAATCACGGTATACGAAGACAGGTCATTTACTTTTATCACCAAGACCCCGCCGACTTCTGACATGGTGAAAAAAGCCCTGGCTCTGGAGAAGGCCAGTGAGCGGCCCGGTCACGAGACTGCCGCTACATTATCAAGAGCCAAGCTTCGTGAAATTGCCGAAGCTAAAGCCAAGGACCTCAACGCTAACAGCATTGAAGCCGCCGAGCGAATTATAGAAGGTACTGCCCGTAGTATGGGTATAGAGGTGGAATAGTATGGTAAAGCACGGTACGAAATATAAAGAAGCAGCCACGCAGGTTGACAGGACCAGGACTTACGAACCGCAGGAAGCTATCGAACTGGTAAAAAAATCAGCGACAGCCAAATTTGATGAAACTGTAGAGCTTCACTTGCGTATGGGTCTTGACCCCCGCAACGCCGCCCAGCAGGTAAGGGGAGTGGCACTGCTGCCTCACGGTCTGGGTAAGAAGGTTCGGGTACTCGTTTTCGCCCAGGGAGAATCGGAGAAGGTGGCCGGGGACGCCGGCGCCGATTACGTCGGCGGTGATGATTTGATTAAGAAGATTGAAGACGGCTGGCTGGACTTTGACACCGCCGTAGCTATTCCGGAGATGATGGGCAAGGTAGGTAAACTCGGTAAAATTTTAGGCAGACGTGGTTTAATGCCCAATCCCAAGTCCGGTACCGTCGTCGGCATGAATGATTTACCCCGGGTTATCGAGGACGCCCGCAAGGGGAGGGTGGAATACAAGCTGGACAGAACGGCTATTATTCACGTGCCTCTCGGTAAGGCAAGCTTCGATGAAAAGATGCTTCTGGATAATCTTACGTCTATCATAGAAGCTATTGTTAAAGCCAGGCCCAGCGGCGCCAAGGGCCAGTATGTTAAGAGTGCTTATATCAACACTACTATGGGACCGGGAATAAAGCTGGATCTTTCGCAAACTCTTACCCTGACCGCTAGCTAGATTTATTCCTCAGGTGATGTTATACTGGTACTGATTAACAATTGAAGATGAATCCTGAGACAGTGGGTGTCCCGGTAATATCGGGACTTAATGCCAGGCCTGCCGAGGAATCAGCATTACCGGATTATCCGGTTTGGTTATTTATCCTCGTGCGGTCGGTGCGGGGATTTTTCTTTACATAATGTTATTATCCGGAAAGTCAAGACGCTTTCGGGAGGTGAAAATGCCGACGCAAAAGAAAGTAGATATCGTCGATAGTCTGCAGGAGTTGTTTGCCGGATGTGATATCGGTATCCTGACGGATTATCGGGGATTGACAACCACCGAGTTGAATGATTTACGCCGTAAACTGGGAGAAGCGGGTATTAAATACCGGGTGGTCAAAAATTCACTCACACAGATTGCCCTGCGTAATGCCGGGAAAGAAGAACTCGCCGAAATGGTTTCCGGTCCGATTGCCGTGGCTTTTGGTTACGGTGAGATACCCCAAACGGCTAAAGCTCTAACTGAATACATCACCGCTACTAAGTCCACACTGGCTATTAAAGGCGGTTATTTCAGCGATACCGTCCTATCAGCGAGGGATGTAAACGCTTTAGCGGTTTTACCGGCTAGAGAAGTACTCATTGCACAGGTACTGGCGGGGATGCAAAGCCCCATTACCGGTCTTGTTAACGTATTAGCAGGCCCCATAAGAAATGTCATGGGTGCACTGCAGGCTAGAATTACACAACTGGAGGGACAGTAATCATGGCAGAAGATGAAGCGAAGAAAGAAGAAGCAGTAGCAGCCGAGCCGGAAGCGGAAGCCCCGGCGGAAGAACCTAAGGCTGAGGAGCCTGCACCGGAGAAAGAAGCACCGAAAGAAGAACCCAAGGCTGAAGCATCGGCACCGGAAAAGGAAGCCGCTAAAAAACCCAAGGCAGCCAAGGCGGAAGCCGCTGAAAAACCGGCACCGGCCAAAGCCAAGAAGTCGGCGGCTATCGAGGATATAATGAAGGCTGTCAAGGCTATGAACGTCATGGAGCTATCAGAACTCGTCAAAGCTCTGGAAGAAGAGTTCGGTGTTAGCGCCGCCGCGCCCGTAGCCGTATCCGCTGCCCCGGCCGCAGCTGCAGCTGCCGATGTCGAGGAGCAGACCGAATTCACCGTCATTCTTCAGGAATTCGGCGCTAATAAGATCAATGTTATCAAGGCTGTTCGTGAACTAACCGCTCTGGGTCTCAAGGAATCCAAGGACCTGGTAGAAGGCGCTCCCCAGCCGGTCAGGGAAGGCATCAGCAAGGAAGAGGCCACCAACGCTAAGCAGAAACTGGAAGCTGCTGGAGCTACTGTCCAGGTAAAATAAGCGCTGAACTTTTTGTAATCCCGGGTTGAATATTACGGGCAGATGGCATATCATAACATTGAAAATACTCCAAGATGAGGAGTTACCGACGATATGTCATCAGGCGAAACGATAATATTAATGGGTGCGGGCGGTGGCTTTATTCTTCTCGGGATTATTGCTATTCTCTGGGGGAGATATGAAGAAAAGCGCTTGTTTGATGCTCTCGCGGAGAAACCCGACCTTAGAGAATTCTCGTTGAATCACGTTGACAGCCCTCAGCCGGGCGCCCTGCGTATCGGGGGATGGATAGCTGTAGCCCTGGGCGTGCTGTTGTTGCTGGTGGGTATTATTCTCCGCTTTACCACCTGACCTCTTCCCTAAACGCTATCGTGTATGGTTACTTGATCGAATTCAAAAAATCCCGGGAGTTTTGTAAAGACTCTCGGGATTTTATATTTACTGTAGAAGAGGTTGTATCGACCTAGAAGTACATCTTGCCTGGCCCGGTCGTGAAATGGAATACGGGGCGGTCCACTCTGAGGAAGGTTAGCGGACAGTGTTTCAGTCCCGCCGGGATAAAGACCAGGCTGCTTTTAGTGATGATGTGTTTCTCGTCTTCCAGCCACAGTTCCACCTCAGCGCCCAGGTCGTAGGGGTCATCCAGGTCGGTCCCGAAGAAAGCAATTACCTCGTCGTAATCATGCGCGTGCGATTCCGTCCCGACCCTCCTGCCTTCGGCCGGTCCGGTCCCCGCCGGTCGGGGCATAATCCAGACACACTCCGTGTAAATAGCCCCGGGAACGACATCGTTGTCGAGGTAAAGAACGCGTCCACCTCTCCCTTTCCCTGCTTCCGACAAAGGTGGTGACCAGGGGGCTTCGGTAGCCGGTGGTTTCAGAGTACTTACTATGTATTTTCCATATTTTGATTCGGGCATGCGTATATCCTCCTTAAGACTGGGACTCTCCGGCGATAACTAATTATATTTCTTCTTCAAGCCTTCGCCGCAGGGAAATTCGATGGTAAAGAAGATAGGCTTGGTAATATTACGGAATGTCCAGGGGCCGACTTCCAGATTGGCCGGTATGAAGATGGCGCCGCTCCTCTTGACGATGTGCTTTTCACCGCCGATGTAAACCTCTATTTCTGCGCAGAGGTCGCGGATATTTTCGTAGTTGTAGCTGTAGAACCCGAAGTAGCGATCATAAGGTTGGGTGTTGGCGTCCATGATTTTCCGCTCTTCAGGTGCGCCGGGCAGTAGCCACACATTCTCGCAGCCGAACTCCGCGTCCTTAACGGTATCCTGGTCGATATAGACCATCCGCTTGGTGGTCGTGGGCTCGAAATGCATGTAAGCGGGATACTGATAGCCGGGTTTGTCCTGGGTCACGAATAAATTTTCGTATTTTCTCGCCATGAGCGTTTCCTTTCTCTCTCTTTATTCAGGAGGCTAGACGTACTCGCCGCCGGGGCCGATGGTGTAATGGAAAAAGGAGTCTTCCATATGGAGTTTCATCGGGCAGTGGGTGACGTGGGCAGGAATATAAACAACAAAACTTTTGGTGAAGACGTATTTTTCGTCCTCTATCCAGAACTCCACCTCGCCGCGCAGTTCCTCCGGGTGTTCCGGATCCGTTCCGAAGAAGGAAAGTAGCTCTGGGAAAGGGTGGGAGTGCGGGGGAACACCCTGAGCGCCGGGCCTATCCTTCATCGCTTCTATTTGTTCCGGGGTTAGCACCGGGCGCGGCCTTATGCCGGGATATTTCTCGCTCCATTGCCAGACCATTTCGGAGTAGAAGCAGCCGGGTATAACGTTGGTGTCCGTCCATACCACGTGTTCTAGGGAGCGGTGGTAGCCTTCCCACGGTCCATCGCCAATCATGTCGCGCTCCCATTCGCGGTAGGGTGGCAGGGGGATGTTGGGTTTCAGTTCTGTACAGATATATTTATCGTATTTTCCCATTTCTTCTTCCTTCCTTTGTCATTGGTTTATATAAACAAGACAGATGTCCCGTATTTCTTAGCCGTACTCTTTTCCGGGTCCAACCGTGAAATGAAAAATGGGACTGTCCACTCTCCTGATAATTAATGGACAGTGTTTCATCCCGGCTGGTATAAAGGCGGAGAAACTCCTGGTCATGATGATTTTCTCGTCTTCCAGCCATAATTCGACTTCACCGCCCAGGTCCTGAAAGTCTTCATAATTTGTCCCGAAGAATGATATAACTTCACCAAAAGCATGCTGATGAGTATTGACTTTGATCTGTTCGGAGCCCATTCCAGGTAGGAACCAGACGCATTCCGTATAAAAAGCGCCGGGTACAACCTCATCATCTAGCCACATCACCCGGGTCGATTTTTTAGCAGGGTCCTTTTGTGCTTGGAGCGCGCCGATCCGGTACTCGGGAAGTTTCATGTCTTGTTTTATATCGGTAACGATGTATTTCGCGTGTTTTAGTTCAGCCACTTTCCCGGCTTCCTTTCTCATAGAGTTGATATATAAATACCGGCATATTTTCCGGTAAAGGCTTTTCTATTTATCAGGATTTCTTCCGGGCATGGCCAGGGCGAAATCACCGCAGCCCAGCATCACTGTCATCTCGATATGGGGGCGGGTGACCTTCTTCCATGTGAGTGGGCCGTGCTTGGTGCCTTTGGGCAGGAAGAGCGCTGTCGTCCTGTCGAAAGTGAGGGGCTGCCCTTCCACCTCTATCGTCATCTCGCCTCCCAGGTCTTCGGGGTTATCGGGATCGCTGCCGATGTGCATGACAATCTCATTGTAGTTATGAGCGTGCTCGGAAACATAGGGATTGGGCGTAGGGACATCATATATCCAGCTAACTTCAACATAGGTATTGCTGCCGGGCACGAGGGAGTTGCTCATGTAAGTCATCGACGGCACCTGGTGTCCCTTATGCTTACCCACCGCCTGCACTCCGACCTCATATACGGGTTTCTTTACCAGGTATGTTTCATAATCAACTCTCGACATTATATCTTGCTCCTTCAATGATATTAGCGGCAAATACCGGGAAAAGGTGGGTCTATTGGACTGATTTTATACCGCGGGTATTTCGAGTGTCAATTAGAATTGAGTCCGGATGCTATTCCGTTTCTGGCACTATACTCAATAATTGAAGATCGGCTTCGATTCTCAATGCATTTACCTGGAACAGGTTGGACGGTATCACCTTGCCGTCTCTATACACGAACCAGGCAGCGCGTTGCCAGTAAGAATTGTGGTCCCAGTCAGACTCTCCCGTCATGTCCACCGCTACGAGCCAGATGTCGGAGCCGTCTTTAAAATACTCGGACTGTACGCTCCAGTTATAGCAGTACGTATAGAAATCGGAAAGATATATCATGGCATCGTAGCTTTCGGCCCGTTCCAATAATCGCTGGTAGACCGCTAGCTTCGCTTCGTCGGCGGTACCGATGGAATTGCCACCCGTCGACACCGTTTCTGTTGTTGCTGGTGTAGTTTCACCCGATAAACCCAGGCTGTCGCAGGCGGTAATCGATAACAGCATAACGGTAAGTAGGGAAACAACCAGAATAGATATTATTAATTTGCCTTTTTTACCGGTGATTTTCATCGTAACTCCTCTTGCACCAGCATACCATAATTGCCCTTGAGGTAACAAACAAAGGCTTAAAATATATGGCTATCTCCTGCTGCCGTATGTTGCCGTTCAGCCAGTCATATGGGCAAAAAATCAAATGGCAAATAGAATATTATATGCTGGAATATTATAATGTAACAATAGGACGAAAATGTTAATAAGGAGGTAATTATGGATTGGTTTATGGATACAGGTATCCGGGTTATTGTCATCATAATTGTTGCCATCTTGCTCTACTTCATCTGTCGTTGGATTATTCCGTCCATTATGAAGAAATCTGTAGCCCATCGCATGTCTGATGAGGCTGAAGAAGAAATCCAGAAGCGGGCAGATACGTTATCCTCTATACTTGTAAAAATCGCCGCTATTATCATCGCGGTAATTGCTGTAGTCACAATTTTACCGGAATTCGGTGTGAATATAGCTACCCTCATCGCTGGCATTGGTGTCGGCGGTTTGGCTATCGCTTTTGCTGCCCAGAATCTAGTAAGGGACTTCATTACTGGCTTCTTTATCATCCTGGAAGACCAGTATCGCATTGGTGATGTTGTTTCTATTGCCGGGGTAGCTGGTGCTGTTGAGGAGATAGGTTTACGGCGTACTGTACTTAGAGGTGTAGATGGTCATGTCCATTCCGTACCGAACGGTAAGGTAGATATATCTTCCAATATGACCAAGAAGTACTCTAGAGTCGATCTGAATATATCTGTAGGTTATAACGAGAACTTGAAGCGTGTCATCGATACCATTAACAGAATTTGCACGGAAATGGCAGAAGATCCGCAGTGGAAAGAGGATTTTATATCAACACCCTCGGTACTACGGGTAGATAAACTTGGCGACTCGGGAATTGACATTAAAATTCTTGGAGACACCAAGCCGTCAAGACAATGGCCGGTTATGGGTGAATTACGACTTCGCCTTAAGGACACTTTTGATAATGAGGGCATTGAAATACCTTGGCCTCATACTAAAGTGTATTTTGGTAATAATCCGGCTACTATTAAAGAAAACTAGAATATTGCGTTACTTCAGGAATTATTCGCGGGTGATGGTATGAGATAGTCAGGTGGTTAGATTAACTAGTTGACTGGTGGATTGATATTTGATATTAAGGCTTCGTAGCCTTAATTGAAAACGTCAGCGGTATCTTATCTCCCTCCAGTCGCCACCACCCCTGCTCGTCCTCAGTCATAAACGGCAGAGCTTGATAGCAGCACCGCGGAAACTCATGAAGATATTCTATATGTAGCCCGGCGGATATCAGGGATGTTACCACTTTACCCAGAGGATATGACCACTGGTATGTCGGTGTGGTAACCGTGGCATTCGAGTCTGCATAGTCACTTTCGCCTTCGAATTTCATCGGTTCCGGATTATGAAAATACGGATAGCGGACTCTCAATTCAGTACAGTCTACGGCATCATCAAAAACACACAAAAAGGGATGAATTTCTGCTATATAGAAGAACCCACATGGTTTGAGAAAATGAGCGATTACTTCCGCCCATCTTTTCAGATCGGGAATCCAGCTAAGGATACCCCAGGATGAAAACACTATATCGAAGTTCTTATTCAGTATTTCCGGCAGGGCGTAGATATCCGAGCAGATAAAATCGGCTCTGATGCCCGTTTCCTCGCCAAGCCGTTGTGCTGTTTCAATAGCTTCTTCTGAAAAATCAACTCCCGTTCCTTTGGCTCCCCGTCTCGCCCAGGAAAGCGTGTCCAACCCAAAGTGGCATTGCAGGTGCAGCAGGGATTTCCCCGTAACGTCGCCAACCTCATCGCGTTCGATGGAATGCAAAGTACATCTTCCGTTTTTAAATCCCTCTACGTCATAAAACTCCGACCGCTCATGGTATGGCGTAATCTCGTTCCAGTGTTCTTTATTCGATTTCAGGTATTCGTCCATTCGTTTGCCTTCTTTTTCTCACTATCTCTAACGCCGGCATAAATGATGCACTGTGTTCCCGAGATGCTGAAATGCTCAACGTTAAAACCTGCCTCCATCAATTCTTTCCGGTAACCCTGCCCATTATTGAAGCGTGCTGGTATTCTGGGTAATTGTAGCGTCTGTCGCTTCCCGTTAATATAGGCCGGATAGTCGTGTAGTTCTGAGTAATCTCCGTAGCATGTCTCCACAAATTCCTGGAAGCTTGATATTTTTCCTGTAAATTCTTTTTGTTGAATATTTTCATGAAAATATGCCTTTCCGTCACCTTTCAGGATGCGCTTTACTTCCGTAAAATACCTGGCACGATGGTCATCGGTAACCAGCATCTGCAAACACATGCTATCTATGGCTGCATGAAATGATCTGTCGTTTACCTGAGAGAGGTCGGTAACATCTGCCATGATAAAGGTTCCCCCCCTTTTTTGACTCGTCATTTCTCTGGCTTTCTCGATGGCTGACTCGGATATATCCACGCCGAGAAATGAAAACCCCCGTTCCAGCAGGTGTCTGGCAACGTGTCCCTCCCCGCAACCCAGTTCTATTACCCGTGTTTTTGACGGATCACACCCGGCATAATCCATAAAGGCATCGATGCTTTCTACCTGGCTCGCGAAGTCGTCAGGATCGGAAATCCAGTAGTCGATTCCCTGCTCGTAGATGCGACGGTAGCGGTCTTCATAAAGCTTGAAATAGTCGGCATCGTTCTTAATATCAGCATTCATAGGACAATCTCAAAGAGTACTAGTTTTACTATCGGTCTGTCTACTAACTAGTCCTCTGTCCTCCGTGGTCGGTACTGGATTGCCTCGGCGACGTGCTGCGCTTTGATGCTATCAGAAGCCTCCAGGTCGGCAATGGTCAGCGCCAGCTTAAGAATGCGGTGAAAAGCCCGGGCGGACAGGTACAGTTGTTTCATCGCCGCCTTGAGCAGGCTCTGGGCGGAGTCCTCCACCTTACACATCTCCCGTATTTCGGTCGGGGTCATCTCCGAATTACTCGTCAGCGGTGTCTTTTCAAAACGCTGCAGCTGCCGTTGTCGGGCGGATGTAACGCGCTCCTGGACTTGCTTGGAGTGTTCTCCCAGTCGTTCGTCGGTGAGTTTTTCGTAGTCGATATGCGGCACCTCGACGAAGATATCGACGCGGTCGATGAACGGACCGCTGATGCGTCTCTGGTACCGTGAGACTAGGCTGGGCGGGCAGGTGCACTGTCGGAATGGGTCGCCGTAGAATCCGCACGGACACGGGTTCATCGCGCCTACCAGCATGAAGTTGGACGGGAATGTAACCCTCCCCTGCGCGCGGCTTATCGTCACTACCTTGTCTTCGAGGGGCTGGCGCAGCACCTCGAGTAGCGAGTGCCCGAACTCGGGAAGCTCGTCGAGGAAAAGTACACCGCGGTGGCTCAGGCTGATTTCACCGGGCTTTGGAAAGTGCCCACCTCCCACCAGGCCCGCGTTCGATATGGTGTAGTGGGGAGAGCGGAACGGCCTCTGCCTGACCATGGGCTTATCCGAAGGCAATAGACCGCTGACGCTGTATATCTTGGTAACCTCCAGGGCCTCGTCGTTGGTCATCGGCGGTAATATCGATGGTAGAGCGCGTGCCAGCAGTGTCTTCCCGCTGCCCGGCGGTCCGCACATTATCACGTTATGCCCCCCGGCCGCTGCTACTTCCAGGGCACGCTTGACGTGTTCCTGACCCTTGATATCGGCCAGGTCGGTTCCAGTGGAAATCGGCGCCGGGGGGACGGATGATGCCTCTGGAACGTATTCCGGTTCCGGTATCTCCCCCCGCAGGTAGCTGACCAGCTGTGCCAGCGAAGCCATCGGGATGATTTTCATCCCCTCCACCAGACCTGCTTCCTTGGCGTCGCTCTCGGGTACGATGACGGTGGAAATCCCTTCTTCGTGAGCCAGGGCTACCATGGGCAGGACCCCGTTGGTATGGCGCAGGCCGCCGTCCAGCGATAGCTCTCCCAGGAACATGATGTCGTCAACTTCGGCGCTGACCTGCTCCGAACTCATCAGGATGCAAACAGCTATCGGCAGGTCGTAAGCCGGCCCCGCCTTTTTCAGGTCGGCCGGAGCCAGGTTGACCACGATGCGCCTCATCGGGAAAGTACAGCCCGAGTTGCGTATGGCGGCGCGTACCCTCTCCTTCGATTCCTGTACAGCCGTATCCGGCAGTCCGACGATGGTAAATGCTGGCAGCCCGCTGGAGATATCTACCTCTACTTCGACGATTGCGCCGTCCAGACCCACCACCGCTCCACTTCTTACCTTAGCTAACATAACAGCCTATTGTAGCTTAAAACGTTACAAGACGCAAAATAATGTCAGGTCACGGTTACCAAATTGCCATCGTTGTATGTGACTAATTACGAATTGGCAGCGCCGTTTATACCCTTTACCATTAATAGAGGGAGACCATACAAATTTGTGGAGGTGAATTTATATATGAACCGGTTATCTTTCAAAAAAACGCGGAAATATCTGATCCTTCCACTGCTGGTATTGCCTTTACTGTTAGTCAATGTGTCCTGCATCCCCGCTGACGAAGCCGATGTTATCGAGAGCCTTTTAGATAATGTTGAGTCCCTGGGCGGTGAAATGAGCCTCGTTACCAAGGACGGTAGAATAATCACTATTAACGTAAGTCAGGAACCGACGACCGCGGCCAATAACGAGGAAGAAGGACCCGGCGAGGATGGAAATCCGGAGAAACCTGAAAATAAGGACAATGATAATTACTCGGAACTCTCCGATTATTTGCCGACTCTCAACTGTATCGAAGATGTTTTCAAGACGTTGGGTGTCTGGGAAACCGCGGAGATACTCCGTGACCAGGGTCTTACCTGGGCTCATATAGCCGAGGAACTTGACTACAATGCCGATACCATGTACGCCGCTTTGCAGACGATAATCCAGAATCAGTTGCATCAGGCAGAGGCAGAAGGCCTTATCAATCAGGACCAATACGAATACAAGGTTGGTCTTTACGGCGAAAAGGCGATGAAATGGGTTAACAAGATATTCGCCGGGGAAGCTAATGAAGACACTCCGGAACTGTCTAATTATCTACCGACACTCAATAGTATTGAGGATGTCTTCAGGACGCTGGGAGTCTGGGAGAGCGCTGACGTATTATATGATGAATTACAAAACTGGGCTCATGTGGCTGATGAACTCGGATATGGTATGGACTCTATGTATGCCGCGTTGCGTACTATAATCGAGGCCCGGTTACATGAAGCAAAGATGCTGGGATTGATATCCTACGAGCAATATGAATACAAGGTCAACCACTACAGCGAGAAAGCCCTTAATTGGATTAACGAGATATTTTAGTCACTCTAGAAATAGTGGGCTCAAATAGCAGGAGCTAGCCTTTTAGTAGAATCTCCGTGATTTTGCTGGCTAGCTCTTCGCTTTGTGTATCTCCGGTAATCAGCTCTATCTGTTCTGGCGATTCTATTCCCAGCCCCAGTTCCACTGCTCTGGCTATCTGGTCCTGCTCGAAGATTTTACCCTGACTCACCTCCGGCGTCGTGCCCAGCATGCGTAGTATCGCCACCCCTACCGCGTCAATAGCGATACGGTCGGTGCCGGCAATGATGACATCGGCATTCACCCGCTTCCCGATGTGTGGTCCGCCTTCCACGAAAGCCTCCACCCCGTCCAGCACTATAAGGTCGGGCGTATAGGCTGTATTTATTTCGGCAATCATCTGCCGCTGGTGTGGGGAGCGGTGTAACTCGCCCATATAGGGATATTCGGTATCCCCTCGTAGTCCCGGTGGTACCATGCCCACTGAGCATTTCAGCGACAGCGTAAAATGTCCGCCGAATTGGTGTGTCTTCAGGCAGCAGGTCTGCACGATTGACTCCGCTTCGTGGTAAATCTTTGGGAAGAGGAAGCCGTTTTCCCAGTGACTGTCCTCGGGCGTTACCAGGACCCAGCCGTCTCTGTCCATTTCCTGCAGATTGAGGATATCGAATCCCAGTTCTTTAGCCATGTGCAGGATGCCCTTGGTCTCCATGATGTGCTGGGTGGTGTCGCTCGGTCCGCTCCGTTCCGCCAGCGTTATTTGACTCGCGCCCATCTCCTGGAGCTTAAGAATCAGCGAGTGCAGGGTATCGTTGTGGGTGGAACCGGGAGCAGGGTCGTCGGTATTGAAATTCGGCTTGAGGACAACCGCTTTACCCATTACCGGATTGACGTTCAGCAGCTCGATTGCTTTACGGGTTCCCTCGGTTCTGTCCGTGGTGCTTACAATACTAATCTTGGTCATTGTCGCCTCCTCTTTTCGCAGGCAGGACGGTATGAAAAATGATACTAAAGCCATTCCTCCGAAAAATGTAATTAACTTAAGGAATTCACGCCGTCCCAGTCTTTTCACTGTTCTATATAAAATTGTAAACTATTTGATTCTTTTCTGCACCTTCGCCCACGACGGCGTAATCAGGAAGCTCTCTTCCATGTTGTCTATCATCCGGATGAACTTGCCTATCGGCGCGGCAAATGTCAGCGTATCTTTGGGAACGAAAGGACGCGCCGAAACATCGAACATGCCCATCACTCCGCGAGGACTTTCGGAATCCTTCTCCAGGTAAGGGTATTGCACGATAGTCGAGCAACCCGACCCGAAAGGCGCTATTACCAGGTCTTGCCCGACTTCATCGAAGCTGGCGAGGGTAAATAGTCCTGAAAGCACGTCCGGCCTGGCGAAAGAAATTACTACCTCCGGATTATCCGCTTCTTCCAGCATGTCCCATCTCTTGAAAACGATAAAACGACCGGGGGCTTTGAGTACCGGCCAGCTCTCCATCGTCTCTTTCACCATTTCCGGTGTTTTCTTATAGCGTTCGCCTTCCAGCTTGCCGGGAATGCCGCAGGAAAGGAAATACTCGAAATCCGGCATGATATTTTCCGCGAAGCCCAGGTACCTTTTGCCTCCGGGGCAGCCCACCCCGTCGACGTTGAAAGCTAACGACTTACCGTCGCGCACCTTAACCAGCCCCCCGATTATACACCGGGGTCCCGAGCCGGGTTTAACCGCTTCGGCGGTTCCCACCTCATCGGCATAATAAAATGTGATGGGCAGTTCGGCGTCATTGAAATATTTCTTCCAGAGCGTCAGGAATTGTTGTTTTACATTCATGTCCATAATTATTACCGCCTTTTTCTATCGGATATCAACAGACACGTAACGGGCAAACATCGATCTCTCTAACTCGATGCCTGCCCGCTTATATTTGAATAGTATTAATACCTGATAACTTAATCTTTCCTCTTGTATTCCGGTGAGAAGAATAGGTCATGGAAAAGAATCGGCTTCTTGGGGTCGTTAATCTTCTTGAAATTCAGGGGACAGTGGTACAGTCCGGCGGGGACGTAGACGGTAGTGGCTTCCGTGATGACGAATTTCTCCAGGTTCTTGCCGTCGAGACTCAGGGTCAGTTCAACTTCCCCGCCAAGATCGGGCATATTGGTCAGGTCCCCGCCTGCAAATATTAGAAACTGCCCGAAATCGTGGGCATGGCACTCCGAGACCATTTCAAAAGGTTCGGTAATTGCCCACCAGCTCATTGAAAAGTTCATATTACCGAAGTCTTTATCGCTGTGCAATCCCAGGCGCGGCGCCGAAACCTCGGGATGCGGTGTCTCTGATGCCACTACTCCTTTTCTGATATATTTTTCCAGTTCGGTTCTTGCCATACCGTATTCTCCTTCCGCTGCTGAGTATTCAGAAATGATATATCGTTAGTATACTTTTATCCCCTGGTGTTTTCAAGATAACTATTTTGAGTGAGTCATTTTTATTTCTTGATACAGTTTATGGTTTTCCTTTATCATCTCTCTGATCGGCAGGCTATAGGGGCATTTGGCTTCGCACTCGCCGCACTCTGTGCAGTTGACGGCTTTCTCCATCATACCGGGAATACGGGGATTTTTAAGGTACCAGTCGGGCGGCAGGCGTTTAACTAAGGAAGGAAAAGCCATCAGCATCGATATCGGTATTTCCTGCTGGCAGGGCTGGCAGTATTCGCAGCGACGGCAAAATCGCGTCCCTAATTCTTCCCGGAGTTGCTCCATTTTTTCTATCTCGGCGGTGGTCATTTCGTGGGAGCCCTCATGCAGACTCACTATTTCTTCAATCTCACTCACTTTCTCAACACCGGGGATTATCGCTATATCGGGAAACTGAAAAAGGTATTTGAAGGCTACGGATGCGTTTTCCAGCATACCTCCGGCCATCGGCTTCATATCGATGAATCCCACGTCATGTTCGCGGCAGAGGGGTAGCAGTTCGTCGGCGGGCTCGCAGATGATGAAGTTAAACGGGAACATAACTGTCTCGAAGTAGCCCGTTTTCACTTGCGCCTTGACCGCATCCATCTTATGCGACGTAATGCCGATATGTCTTATTTTCCCCGCCTTTTTCGCCTTCTCGAAGGTTTTATAAAGTCCTTCTTCCGGATCGAGGATTTTGTCCAGCGTTTCCTGGTCGCCCACGCCGTGGAACTGGTAAATGTCTATGTAGTCGGTACCGAGTCGCTCCAGACTCAGGTCGAGGGTCTTTTCTATTTCTTCATGCGTGCGTGCCCCGGTCTTGGTGGCGATGAAGACATCCTCACGCCTTCCCTTTATCGCTTTACCGATGCGCTCCTCGCTGGTGGTATAGCCGTTGGCCGTATCGAGGAAATTAACGCCCAGGTCCAGGCATCTCCTGACGACGTTAACGGCGTCGTTATCGGAAAGACGCTGGATGGGAATCCCCCCGAATCCTATCTGTGTTACCATTAAATCGGTCTTGCCGAGTCTAATCTTTTTCACTCGTTCTCCTTTTAGCAGGAGTCTGCCGGTGCGTTGGCTTCGATGCGGGCTTTCAACACCCGGTAGAATTCCTCTGGTTCTTTATCTATGGATAATTTTTCCATGGGGCACATGGTTTTACCGTCCGCCTGCGTTATGAAGGGTACGGTGGCGCTCAGGTGGTGGGTGATGCCGTAGCTGTCGAGGGTTTTCACCGCCAGTTCGCTGCCCAGGGGACTCCAAACCTCACGGCAGCCCGCTTTAACCGAGAGGAGGGCGGCGGCATTACCCGTGACTTTATCGAATATTGTGACATTCTGATGTTGAGAATCCACTCCCCCTAGGTATTCCATTAGCGGCATGAGCCGCTCCTTCTTAGAGGAGAATACCAGCCTGTCGCCGTCGTATATGCGGAGGGTATCGTCACTGGTTAAAAATTCTGTAAATGATTGTTCAAACATTTTATCTGAAATGTATCTGGGCGGGTATGGCTCAATCCGTCCGGTCTTTCGATATATCGAGAACGTGTCTATTTACTATATTATCTACCCGTGTATGAAAA
>Ga0255055_10000868_pt1 | contig 23197 bp, 18 predicted proteins | sample JV7_2_27_MG_FD_188633 | JGI IMG/M metagenome (GOLD analysis project Ga0255055, IMG submission 188633) | Seawater microbial communities from Jervis Inlet, British Columbia, Canada - JV7_2_27 | ecosystem: Environmental > Aquatic > Marine > Inlet | place: Canada: British Columbia | collected...
GAGATCCTTCCGGGTTGGGGATTTTCATGGATTTGTTGATTTGATCACCGGTTTTCGCGTCAACATTTGCCGGTTCCACTGCCTGGAATTTCACAATGACTTCTTGCGGTGGTAGTGGCCTCGGTCCCATTGTGGTGCAACCTAATAAAAGGGCTCCAAAAACAGCTGGGGATAAAATTCTTTTAAACATGACCTAAGCTCCCTAAATAATTTTTCATTCTTCTATGACACTAGGCAGCAAAAATCATACCAAGATATAAGACTGGATACATGCAAAAAATATAATTAAATTCAGATGATTATAGAATTAGCGGAAGTGCATAAGGAGATGTAAAGACCAGATTTTTCTTCAAAAGTCACAAATTTGACATACCAGGTCAACTTATGAGAGATGCATCTGGTTTTAAAGCCACCGGCGCAGGAACAAGAAAAGCTTGCGTGTTGATGAGTCAGAACACAACGTTTGCTTAAAAACCTTCCCCATTGCGATCATTCATCTAACAGCCAGGCACTGCGCAACTTGTGGTATAGAGAAAATATCTGGGAAGTGTTCATTTTTAAACGCCTCATGACCTTATTAACGGAGCTGGCACTTTTTTGGGCCTGACAAAACTCGAAAGGGAAAAAGGCTACCCGGCCGCCGATCACCCAAAAAGGAAAGAGCCTGCAATAAAGCGGCCGGGCTTTGCCGGGCAAAAGACAGCCTGCTGTGCCAAGAAAAACGCAACGACCGCGCTTATCTGTTAACAAGTGCTCGTGGCGGCCATGTTCAGGATAAAGTGCCTGAATTCTGTCCAGGTCATTAGGAAAAAGATTTTTTAGACGGGATATAAACCGGGTTGAATTTGGAATCCGGACGGTAAAACACATGCCTGGCCACCTATCACAGGCAGAAATGATGTCCGTTTCTACGCCGGATAGGGGAAAACTGAAGTCCGCCGGTCCTTGCCCGAGCTGACAACAGGTGGGGCCGTTTTGAGCGCAAATAGCACAGATGGTGGTTTTAATTGAAGCTGAATGTATGTTGATGGCCATATGCGGGGAAGCTTGTTTATGGCTCCAACCCCCTCCACTTAACTCACTTCTTCATTATTAAGTGACTCGTCATCTTCGACTTTAATAGGTTTGGTCAGATTTTTTATTGCATTATTATCTTCAAGCAATCCATCAAGTTCCTCTGGCTCTTGTTCAAGCGTTTTATCAAATTCGTCCGGTTCATCTTCGATCGCATCCACATCTTGAGACTTTTTCCTATCTTTGATGAAGAATTATTTTCGACTGCCTTTTATTCCCGTTCGACTAGTTTCTCAATTAACGTATGTCCCGCTGCCGGAAAGGTGCCGTTATTATCTCTGATTGCCGTCTCAATTGATTCAACAATAAACTCCCGGGATTGCTTTGAATCCATGGGCCGAATCTTCCACGAAAAATCCCCATTGATTCGTTTTCTGATCCAATCCTCAAATTCATCCCAGATGAAATCTTCATCAGGGTTATTACCTACAACTGTCATTTTCACATTTTTCATACAAACATCGCAAAATTGCTCGACCGTAACCATTACGTTTGCCTCCAATGGCTGCTCTCGGTCCGACTGCGCAAACAAGCTATATTACTTTTTGTATATCATCCTTTATAAGTCTCGCCAAGTACATATCACGGGGATATGGTATATAAGATGAAAGTGGTTGAGCGTCAATAACAGGCGATCTTGATGCGAGCGCTGAAAAAACTAAGGGCACCAAAAACACAATCAATTGATTTTATCAAGGCATACCCGGAGTTTGAACCAATAATCCAATTGTACCGTTTCAGCGCTGTATTCTTGACGCTGTGCGATTGGCAGAGTTATAATGAAAAAAGGCACGGATTTAGGGATCTGAAAATTCCAGCTATTTCTTTTCGCGGAACTTTTTCTATTAGATTGCGGCTGAAGTCAGCTTCACTGCCTTTGGGCTAATGTTGATTTATGAATTTTGTCTTAGATGCAGTTATGGGTTTATTTTCGAGTGATCTGGCCATTGATCTGGGGACGGCAAATACCCTCGTATGGATAAAAGGTGAGGGTATCGTATTAAATGAGCCATCAGTTGTTGCGGTTCGGACGGGCAATAGGGCAAACAGCCGCATTTTGGCTGTTGGTCGTGAGGCCAAAAATATGCTGGGAAGGACACCCGGCAATATAGCGGCCATTCGTCCGATGGGTGATGGTGTGGTTGCTGATTTTGAAGTTGCCGAGGTCATGCTGCGGCATTTTATTCGCAAAGTGCATAATAGAAGGAGATTTGTAAGGCCAAGAATAGTTGTTGCCGTGCCATCCGGAATTACCCCGCTTGAAAGGCGAGCTGTCAGGGAAGCAGCGGAAGCTGCGGGAGCGCGCGAGGTATTTTTAATTGAAGAGCCTTTAGCGGCCGCAATTGGGGCCGATCTTCCTTTCGCAGAACCCACAGGCAATATGATGATTGATATCGGCGGCGGCACAACAGAGGTTGCGATCATTTCTATGGCAGCAATTGTTTGCAGTAAATCAATCAGGGTGGCCGGTGATAAGATGGATTTTTCAATTATGCAATATATCAGGAGGAATTATAATCTGTTGATCGGCGAAAGGACAGCAGAGATAATTAAAACCTCAATCGGCAATGCATCCCCGGATCCTCAGAATCCGGAAACAATAGAAGTTAAGGGCAGAGACCTTACAAAGGGAATTCCCAAGGTTTTATCCATTAATTCAGAAGAGATACGGATAGCAATCTCCGAGCAGATAGATGCCATTGTGCAGACAGTGAAAACGGTTTTGGAACAAACTCCGCCGGAGTTGGCTGCCGACATCGTTGATAGCGGGATTGTATTAACCGGAGGTGGTGCTCTGTTAAAAAATCTGGACAAACTTCTCAGGGAGGAAGTCGGCCTTCCGATAACAATAACCAAGGACCCATTATCAACTGTAGCACTTGGAGCGGGTAAGGCTCTCGACAACATTGAAATTCTCAAACAGGTTATGATTTAATAGAGCCTGTTGGATATTTAAAAGACGCACAAATAAACCGAAATGTTAAGGCAAGATAGCAACCTGCCGAACCGAATCGAAAAGCTTCTCGCGCTCATGTTCAGGCAGTTGAAACAGCTGCAGTTTGCTTGAGAAGAAATCGCTTGCGCGCTTGGATGGTGGCCATAATTATGGCTCTTGAGATCTTTGCAGTAAAAAAAACCAAGCGGTACCTTTAAATTACACGTAGCCGTCCTGTACTCTTCCTCGTTATACTTATCATCGTTTTATCGATCCCTTTTTAAACAAAAAAGAAGGCAGATTAGTTGGCACCAGTACGCAGAAATGGGAGCAAAGGATGTTTACTGGCCTATCTGCATGATCTGTTCGACACACTTCTCTGCAACGCTGCTATCAGGTTCCTTCTCATAAGGCATTGTTGCCCAACCCTGCTCTTTGATATAGTTATCTCTTTCCCAGCTGCTTTCTTCTTTCAATTCTTTAAGCTTCTTGTCTTTCTCCTGATCCTGGTTAAATTGTGCGACACAAATCGGTACCAAACGAGCGACAACAGCATCTGCAGCCATTTCCTCAGCTCTACTCTGGGCAGTACCACCCGTAACCCATCCACCGAAGGCGAAGCCGATAATCATTACTAAAACTGCACCACCAATAGCAGCCCACACACCTATTTTAATTTTCTCTTTATCCACTTTCATTTGATACCCCCTCTAAATTAAAGATTGGATTACGATCCCTTTGCCCCCGACTTTCTTGCCTAACTGTGCAGAAAAAAGTTCTCTACGATTATCAAACTTAAAATATCCATTATTCATCCCACCGTATTTAAGTTTTTGGCGGGACCATATACAGAATATATAGTTGTGTCAACCATATTGTCTTGGTTCGTATAGCTGAAGCATAACAGATAATTCATCCTGTATGACCTGTCGCAAGATTTCAGAACTATTGCAGCCAGTAGATTCCATTTATTGAGCAATTTTTTGGAATATTTCTAACGCAACTTTTCGCCTTGGCATTAAAACAGGCTTTTACCAATTTATTGTAAATTTCGTGTGCAAATCTAAACATTTTACAGCTGTTCACTTTGTTCGATTGCGGCTATCTACCCGTAATTTGAATGGTTTATAAATATTTTGGATATACTGATGAAAGCTGCAATTTTTTAGATTTTTGATATTCAATCGCTATATTTAAAAAATGAAGCTTGCCGAAATATATAATTTGTTTCCCTTCCAAATAATATCCTATCAATTCCCATTGCGCCCACCCCTGTCGAATTTGGGACAGCGGAAAAAAAAACCCTTGCCGGCTTAAGCCGGAAAACGACCAGTCTTCGCTTTGTCAAGCTTCGCCTCGGCACGCAATTCAGGGCCCCAGGAGGACCAGTCTCCGCTCTGACGAGCTACGCCTCGGCAGGCGATTCAGGCCGGAAAACGACTCGTTTTCGCAAAACTACGCCGGGCAGGCAAGTCGTGCTGAAGGCAGATAAGTCGATTTTTACAATGCCCTTTTTGTCCCTCCTCGACCTGCTTTATTGACGAAATAAAAATAAATGTGATAGAGCATGGGAGTTGAAGCTGTAAAAGGATTTTAGGAGTTGTACGATGTTAAAACAAAAAGTTGGTATTTTGCATCCCGGCATGATGGGAATCTATGTCGCGGAATCCATTCAGAACAGCGGTTATACGGTCTGCTGGGCGTCTGAAGGACGCAGTCGTCAAACCCGGGATCGTGCCGAAAAATTCAATCTTGTTGATAGGGTTAGCCTGGCTGCCCTCTGTGAAACATGCCCGATTATCATCAGCGTCTGCCCACCTCACGCTGCGGAAGAGGTTGCTGAACAGGTCCTGGCGCAATCCTATCAGGGATTATATCTGGACGTAAATGCTATCGCGCCGCAACGGGCACTTCGCATCGGGCAACAGATGAAAGCGGCCCGGGTGGACTTTGTGGACGGTGGCATTATTGGCGTACCGGTGAGGGAACCCGGAAAAACCCGGCTGTACCTGTCCGGGGATAAGGCGCAAGAAGCGGTGACGCTTTGCTCGGCCGGGCCCTTGGAGACCTGTGCCATCGGGGAATCCATCGGCAGGGCCTCGGCATTAAAAATGTGCTATGCCGCCTATACCAAGGGTACCTCCGCCCTGTTGAGTGCAATTTTAGCAACTGCTGAGGTTCTGGGCGTGCGCGCTGAGCTACAGACCCAGTGGTCAAGGGACTGGCCGAACTTCGGCGAGCAGGCGGCCGAGAGAGTCCGGAGAGAAACGGCCAAAGCCTGGCGATTTGCAGGGGAGATGGCAGAAATAGCGGCGACTTTTCGCGAGGCCGGATTGCCCGGTGAGTTCCATGCTGCGGCCGAAATGATTTATCGACGATTAGCCGGGTTCAAAGACGCCCCGGCCACACCATCACTCGAAGAGGTTCTGAAGACCCTGACGCAACCACCTGAAGAGGGATGACAAAAAGTGCCGCGTCACGGCGGATGGGCAAGTATGATCCGGCGAATTTGGTAATGCGGCCTGAAAGAAGATAACAAAATGCGCAACAACATCAAAACGGTGGCATGCGTCGGCGCGGGACAAATTGGACAAGGATGGGCCACACTGTTTGCCGCCAATGGGTATGACGTCATAATGCAGGATTTAAGTGAAGATAGGCTGGAAAATGCAACGGCGCAAGTGAATTTAAACTTAAAGTTTTTAGAAAACAAAGGCCGGCTCCGGAAAGGCCAAGCCACCGTGGCATGCGAGCGTATTCGGACCATCCTGAATTTGGCCGACGCTGTCAAGCATGCCGATTACATTCAGGAATCCGTCCCCGACAATTACCAGGCTAAAAAGGCGGTATTCAAAGAAATGGACGCGGCTGCAGCCTCCGATACGATTCTGGCCAGCAGCAGTTCCGGGCTGATGATGACTGAGATTCAAAAGGTGGTCACACGACCGCAGCGCTGTGTTCTGACCCATCCTTTTCTTCCCGTTCATCTCTTACACCTGGTGGAGATTGTCGGCGGCGAACAAACAGCAGCGGAGACGGTCGATATCACCGTTGCGTTGATGCAGACGCTCGGCAAAACTCCGGTGCGACTCAAAAAAGAGGTTTCCGGCTATATAGCCAACAGGCTCCAGGCCGCCATTCTGCGTGAAGCCATTGATCTGGTGGCCAGCGGCGTGGCCAGTGCAGAGGAGATCGACAGCGCCTTCTGCAACGGAATGGGAATGCGGGACCCGTTCATCGGCCCGTTTTTGCGGGCTTATCTGGCAGGAGACGGCATCGAGGACTTTGTGGAAAGTTATGCGGAGTCGTATGAATTGAGATGGGAATCGATGGCCGCCTGGAGCACCATCCCGGCCCCGATGAGAGAGCCCTTTATCAAAAGTGTCAATGAGATGGAAGTGGTGCGCCAACACTCACTGGAGAACATCAAAAAGTGGCGGGATAAATTGCTGGTGGAAATTTTGAAGATAGACCGTTCCTTCAGCTGAACTATTAGCTATCTCAAAAATAGCAGTTTATCTTCCAAGACAGAGAAATAAAAGGTCTGAAGATGCTATAAAGTTAGGAGTGCCTAAAATGCCTAAAATGAGCTAAAATGCCTAAAATTATGGTTTCGCTGCGCTCCATCTTTTATAATAAATATGATAGAATTCCTCAATTTTAGGCATTTTAGCTCATTTTTAATTTTAGCTCATTTTTTATAGGCTTAAAACTTTACCATCGGGCGTTAGATGCATTTTTGAGATGGGTTCTAATAACTATTAGCCTTTGTGCTCCAGCTGTCGGCGAACTTCGCGGCGCAAGACTTTCCCGGCCGGACTCAGGGGCAGCTGGTCGGTAATCTTGATTTTTTTCGGTGCTTTATAATGGGCCAGGTGGCGTTTGCAGTGGTCGATTAATTCCTGCGCGGATATAGTGCTGCCATGAACCCGCATCACCAGGGCACAGACTTCTTCGCCCCAGAGGTCGTGAGGGATACCCACCACCGCTGAATTCTGTATTGCCGGATGGCTGTTCAGACAGTTCTCGACCTCGACGGCATAGACATTGTATCCTCCGGTGATAATCATATCCTGCTTGCGGTCAACCAGATAGACGTAGCCCTGCTCGTCGGTGTAGCCCATGTCGCCGGATTTCCAGAAACCGGAGGAAGAAAAATTTTCTTGGGTCAGCTCGGGAGCCTTGTAGTATCCTTCGATCGTATTGGGTCCCCGGATCCAGATCTCGCCGCGCTGGCCCGCCGGCAGCACCTGCCCTTCTTGATCACATATGATGACTTCCTCCCCGGGCATGGGCCGTCCCACGGAGAGTAGCCTCTGGAGCTGTTGCGGAGTACGGGTACCGTGGTCTTTTCTGCCCAAAATGGTGACCGAGGGCCAGCATTCGGTGGAACCGTAGCCCTGAACAAATATACGGCCGAAGATCTCCAGGAGGACTTCCAGCTTCGAAGGGGAGATGGGTGCTCCACCGTAACGGATCGTTTTCAGGCTGCTCAGATCGTACGTGTGGGGGAGATTTATTTCCAGCATGCGGTAAAGAACCGTCGGTACGGCATAGATCATGTCGGCCTTCTCGGCCTCAATGGCGCTGCCGACGGATTCCGGGTCGGCCTGGTTGAGGGTAATGATTGCACCGCCTTTGATGTGTGCCGGAATGACCACGGATCCGGAAGCAGCATGGTGCAGGGGAGAGAAAAACAGTGCGCGTGGATGCTCAAAGGGAAAGGTTTCGTAGAAGTGCGCCGGATTGCAGCCCCAGATCCACAGGTTAAAAAGGGTGTAGGGGGCGCATTTGGCCAGGCCGGTGGTGCCGCCGGTAAAGCGCAACACACTGATGTGCTTGGATGAATCATCGGCCACAAATTCTTCGCCGACCTCGACCGCGGCAGCCTGCTCGACCAAATCCCAAAAGTCATAAACCTGCGGCCAGGATTTCTGAGGCCGGTCCATGGCCACCATATTGATCTCACGCGCTTGCAGGTCCTCGTAAAGCAGCGGCAGCAACCTTTCTTCCAGAAATATGAGCTTCGGCTGAACATGATCAATCTGGTGCACCTGCGCCTCTGTGGAATCACGCACATCGATCCACACCGCTCCCACCGGGCATTTCAACATCCAGGGGTGAAACAGTGCCATGTTGTCGTTATCCAGAATGGTGGCGTAGAAATCGCCCCGGCAAAGACCGAAACGATGTTTCAGGGCGTTGCTCAGGCGATTGGAGAGCTCGTGCATTCGGGCATAAGTGAAGCGACGTCCCCGTTCGACATTGATCACGGCGGGATAGTCGGCAAACCGTAGAGCCGATTGCTGCAATATTCTGCCCATATTCACATACATGCTATTAAGCCCCTCGTCTATCAGATCAGATTGGAGGTTATCTGCCGCTCAGATTTTCAAAACAGGTAGCAGGAGTGTCGGAGTAATGGAGTACTGGAGTATTGAACTGGAACCAGACTGTAGTCTCTAAACCTTGATTAATTTTAGTTGCCGGAACGGCGCTGGGGGGTCAGTACCCGAAAGGCCAATACCAACCCCAATACCCATCCGACCAGAATCAATAGAAAAACGTTATAGTGGGTGACGCCCAGATGAAGCCATTTCAAGAACATCAGCAGGGCAGCGGTTGCCGCCAGAAGCAGCCATTGCAATATGCGGTTAAGACTCATGCCGGCACCTTCTGCGTGTGTTGGCGATAACTCGTGCGGTGAAAAAGCGTAAAGCCGATCAGCAGCACCCAGGCCACAAGATGGGTCAACCAGTACGGCAGGCTGAGGTTCAGACCGGTCAGCTTCAGGCCGGGAACAAAAAACAGCAGTGAACAGACGGCCATCAGGATTCGCAGCGGCCAGCCAACCCTGAAAAGGCACCACCCTTCGGTGGTGACGGTCAGGGCATAAATTCCGGCAAAACCTCCGACGATGCCAAGGGTAATTTCGGGCCAGGTGCCGACAAAGACCATTCCCGGAGCATATACGAAAACAAAGGGCAGGATGTACTTGGCAATGCCCAGCCGCAGGGAATGGAATCCGGTCTGCATGGGTTTAGAGCCGGCGATGCCCGCTGCGGCAAAAGATGCCAGCGCCACCGGTGGCGTAATGGCCGAGACCAGGCCGTAGTAAAAGGCAAAAAAATGGGCGGCAATCGGCTCTACTCCCATTTTGGTCAGAGCCGGTATCACCAGGGCCGCCAGGGTGATGTAAACGGCCGTGGTGGTCAATCCCATGCCCAGGATCAGGGAGGCAAACATGGTCAAAATCAGTGCGATGGGCAGAATGCCGCCGGAAAGAGTGACAATCAGGTTGGTGAATTTCAGACCCAGACCGGAAACAAAAACACAACCGATGATGACCCCTGCCGCAGCGCAGGCGACGGAAACCGCCACGGCCAACCGGGCCCCTTCCTCGAGGGCGCTGAGAAGATCTACGGGACTCATGCGGGTTTCCGGGCGCATAGAGCTGAGCACCAAAATCGAGATGATGGCCCAAAAAGCGGCAAACATGGGCGTGTAACCAATGATCAGCAGGATAATAATGACAGCGATGGAGATAAACAGGTGTCCGCCCTGCTTGACCTCTTTCTTGAAGCTGGGAAGCTCGGCCGCTGAGATCGTTGCCAGGTTGCGCTTGCGCGCCTCGAAATGAACCATCACGAATATTGAAAAAAAATAGATGAGCGCCGGAAAGATACCGGCAACGGCCACTTTCAGATAGGGCATATTGAGAAACTCGGCGATCACAAAGGCCGCGGCCCCCATCACGGGCGGCATGATCTGGCCCCCGGAAGAAGCGCAGGCTTCCACCGCACCGGCAAAATAGTCCCGGTAGCCGACGCGCTTCATCAGCGGTATGGTAAAGCTGCCGGTGGTGACCACATTGGCCACAGCCGAGCCGGAAACCGAAGCCATCAGGCATGAGCTGACAACCGACGCCTTGGCCGGCCCCCCGACTTTGCTGCCGGTCAGCGCCAGGGCGACATTGATGAAAAAACGGCCGGCCCCCGACCGGACAAGGATGGCCCCAAAGAGAATGAACAAGAAAATATAGGTGGCCATGACCATCATGGGAATGCTATAGATGCCGTTTTCCCGCATAAAAAGATAATCGATCATCGTGAACCAGGAACTGGGCGGACCGTAGAAAATGCCGAAGAAATGATCCGAAAAGGCGGTCTGCACGAGAAAGAAGCCGGCAATGATGACCATGGCCCATCCCACGGCGCGACGGGTAGCCTCAAGCAGCAGGATGAGCAAAACGGTTCCGGCGTATATGTCCAGCTGATTCAGATCACCGCGGCGGAAGATAAAGGATTCCAGATCCCAGAGCGTGTAGATCTGCACCGCCAATGTGAGCAGGGCGCACAGCAGATCTACCGCAAACCAGGCGTTTTTGGGATCGGTCCAGTTTTTGCGGCCCAATGGACGCAGGAAAAAACACAGGATCATCACAAAGGCCAGGTGGGTCGAGCGAAAGGCATGGGCCTCCAAAGACCCGGCGTAGGCTACGAAGAGATGATAGATGCTGAGGGAAATCGATAAAAAGCAGACGGCCAGCTCCAGAGGATAATGGAAAACCCCCTTCTTCCGGCTGAGCATCCATTCCAGAACACTTTGTTTCTTTGCCTCCTGGTATTCAAGCTTTTGCGATTCAGCAGACAACTTTAGAGTTCCCCGTCCCGATTCAACATCGCGGCACTTTGGCAGGTACGGTTTGGGTCCGGCGCCGGTCTCAAACCCGATCCGGCGCCGGAAGCATTGGTTCTAACTCGAATAGCTTACTTTACATATCCCTTTTCTTTGTAGTAGCGCATCGCACCGGGATGCACGGGAATGCGCGCTCCCAGCAGCGCCTTTTCCGGTTTGGAGTCTTCGATGGCTTTCTTTTTCACCTCGGCCAGATCAGGCCAGTTGGCATACAGGGTCTTGACAATGTTGTAGGCCAGATCGTCAGAAACGTCCTTGTGGATCACGATGGCCGTCACCGTACCCACCGCCGGCACGTCGCTTTCCAGGCCCTTATAAGCGCCCTTGGGAACAGCGGCTTCCATCAGTCCGGGTTCCATTTTCAGGATTTTTTGCATGTGCTCCGGGTCGACGGGCAGAAATCGCACACCCGGCCGAAAGTTCAGATCGATGATGGTGGACTGGGGACAGGAGGTTACGGCCATGTAGCAGTCGCTGTGACCGTCTTTCATAAGCGCAGCCGAGTCGGAGTAGCCTACATAGTTTACCATCCCGCCGTTTTTTTTGATGCTGTCGAAGGTGATGTCGTAAGCCTTCAGGACCTGTTCAGCAATGACGGTCCCCGAAAACCCCACCTTGCCGGGAACGATGCGTTTGTCTTTCAGGTCAGCCACCGTTTGGATCTTGCTGGATTTCGGGACCGCGATCTGAAAGACACCGGGATACAGGGACATCAGATGCCGCAGGTTGGTGTTTTTTTTCTTAAACTTGCCACGACCGTCATAGGCGTTAAAGGCCGTGTGGGTGTAGGTCCAGCCCAGGTCGGCACGCCCGCCGTTGACTGCCTTGCAGTTGCCCACGCCCCCGCCGGGGCCGTTGGACGTGGAAATCTTTATGTTCTTTTCCACAATGCTCATCATGGCCGAGCCGAGGGGGTACCAGGATCCGCCTTCGGGACCTGAGAACATCCGTAAAAACTTTTGTTCCGCCTGTGCCGCTGAGGCGATCAGGAAAATCGACACCACCGTCACGGCAATTAAGATCAAAGCTTTTCGTCTCATTTTTCCTCCTTTCAACATTAAAGAGTTATTAGAGATTCATCCGACTGTAAACGGGTCGGAGTAACGTCATGCTGAAAGCCGGGGCCAACAAACCATTGCTTTTTGTCAAAGACCAAAATAAGTTACTAATAACTGATTCGCGAGACCATTGTCAAGCAAACTAAAAGTCCATTAATTTGGAAGCTATCTCAAAATTAGCAGTTTATCTTGGAAGACGGAGGAAGTAAACTCCAAAGGTCCTATATAAAGTTAGAAGTGCCTAAAATGCCTAAAATGAACTAAAATGCCTAAAGTTGAGGAATTCTACCCGTCGAGAACCTCTGGGTCTAACAATCATATTTATTATAAAAGATTGAGCGTAGCGAGACCATAATTTTAGGCATTTTAGCTCATTTGTTGTTATAAGCACCTTTTATAGGTTTAAGACTTTACCATCGGGTGTTAAAGGTATTTTAGAGATAGCTTCTCATATGTGGCGGATTTTGACCGCAGTAAGCCGAAAATTTTCAGTTTGCTTGCGTCGTTTGCCTGTCAAGGCGGAGGATAAATGTCTAATAAGGAGGTAAGGTTTCCCCGATGGATAAGTTAATCATCACAGCCGCTATCAGCGGGAGTCGAATTACACGCGAAATGACTCCCTATATTCCCATAACACCTGTGGAGATCGTCCAATCCGCGATCGAGTGCTGGAATGCAGGAACTTCCATTGTTCACATCCACGTACGTGATCCGGATACCGGACTGGGTACCCAGGAGCTGGAGATTTTCAAGCAGGTGGTTGAGCCCCTGCGTGAAAAAACCGATCTGATCCTGTGCTTGACTACCAGCGGTATCCCGGGCAGAAATCTTCCCATTGAAGAACGACTGGCACCGCTGGAACTGAGACCGGAAATGGCCTCCTTTGATGCAGGCTCCATTAATCTGGGAGGTTCTGTTTTTATCAATTCACCCGAGTTCCTTGAACAGGCGGCAAGCAAAATAACGGATCTGGGTGTGAAACCGGAGCTTGAAATCTTTGACTCCGGAATGCTCACGACCTGTATTCGCATGCGGGACACTGGAAAATTAGAGGCACCGCTTCACTTCCAATTTGTACTGGGGACTCCATGGGGTGCTGCAGCAACGGCTAAGTCTCTAATATATTTGCATGAATATCTTCCTGAGAATTCTACCTGGTCCGTGATAGGGATCGGCAAAGGTCATCTGCCGATGTCCATGATGGCACTCGCCATGGGCGGTCACATACGCGTGGGTATGGAAGACAATATTTACTACACCAAAGGCGTTTTGGCAAAAACCAATGCCCGGTTTGTAGAGCGCATCGTTAGGATAGCACAAGAATATGGCCGAGAAATAGCGACACCTGACGAAAGCCGGCGAATATTGAATTTATAGGAAGCACTGCCAGCTGCGGAAAACCCAAGAGATACATATGGAACAGTAATCTTATGTAAACCTGGAATTTATGCCAGCAAGTCAGCTGAAAACTACAATCCAGCAATAACCTAACCAAGTAAAATCCGTTTGGTGAAGGATAAAGAAATGGCAACGGTCAGCATTATTAAGGCAACATATTCAGATCCAGAGATTGAAACTCTCCTGGCACCCATTGGCGGGATGGAGCGCTTTGTAAAAAAGAACGAGAAAGTCCTCCTCAAGGTTAATCTACTATCAGCCAAACAGCCGGAAAAGGCCGTGACCACGCACCCTGAATTTGTAAGGGCTGTGGCGAAGGCTGTCAGAAAGGCAGGCGGAGAACCGTATATCGGGGACTCACCAGCTGGAACCTTTTCCAAAAGAAGTCTTAACAAGGCCTATGGGCGCTCAGGGCTCGAGAATCTGGCAGGAGAAGAAGAGATTCCGCTGAACTTTAATACAGGCGTCAAGAAACTGGATATCCCCAAAGGCAAACGATTGCAAAGATTCATAGCGCCTGGAAGAAAATGACGCGGCCTGCCCAGTTCACACCTAAAGTATAAACCCATTCCCGGCCATTTAAGCCACGGCCATTAAAACGAGGTGCGAAACTTGAGTTATAATCTTATGGAATGTTCCTGCGTCCTTCCCGGCTGGCCGCATTCTATCTGGTTTTCCAATGTACTGAATTTATTTAAAAAATAGCACAATATTTGCATTCAAAAATAGACTATGATAGACTTTTTATATAAATAACCATAACAAAATCCGTAACCTACGCGAGATTTCAAGCCTGTCCTTCTAATTCCATTCCCGGCAGATTTGAAAATCCCAAGCTTCATAGTTTGGTTTATTAACTTCTTAATAACAGATGGTTAAGCATTCTTATGTTTATCCGCGGTCTCAGAACAAAAATCGCCTTCAACATTGCCATTCTTTTTTTTGTGGCCATGCTGTTAATCAACGTCGTCACGGTAATGACCGCCAAGCGTGATATCATACGCAATGAAGCATCCAAGGGCCATTTCATATTATCCACCCTCGAGGCGGATCTGCTTAAAAGTTTGAAATTCGGTACGGATTCAACACCAAACAGCTCCAGAGCCCAGGTCTTTCATCTGCTAACCGAAGCCGGTGTCTCCAATGCCTTAGTCCTGGGTAAAAATAATGACACGATTTATTTTGGGAACACGCCCAAATCTTTGAAAGACGAACTGATGAAGCGCGGCCGCAAAGTGATGCAATCTAAAAAGCAGGAAACCAATTTTTTCGGGACCACCTGGGGGGTTTTTTGGAAGCAACGGCGCAACCTCATTATTTCAACACCCTTGCTGAAAAACGGACAGGCTTTAGCCAGCGCCAGCATCGTTCTGCCGCTTGAAGGGGTCTACAAGACCCTGCGGCACTCCCAGAAGATGCTTTTTATATTTTTGTTTATTAATACGGCGATTTTGACGTTTATTGGTATTTATCGCCTCTCCAAAGTTTATTTTCAGCCACTGGCCCGACTGGCACGCCGTGCTGAAGATTACCGCGAAGATGATGAAATGCTTTTTTCAGTGCGCAAGGAAGACAATGAGCTGCATAAATTATCCGGTTCCTTAAACAGCATGCTGCGGCGCATATCCGCCGACAGGGAAAAACTGCGATCGACCGTCAATTCCCTTGAAAGGGCCAATCTGGAACTGAAAAAGGCCCAGGCAGAAATCATTCGCGCGGAAAAACTGGCATCGGTGGGGAGGCTGTCTGCCGGGATTGCCCATGAAATCGGCAATCCGATCGGGATTGTCATGGGGTATCTCGAATTGCTCAAACAAAAAGACATTCCCGCTGCCGAGAAAAAAGAATACATTCATCGAACCGAGGAAGAAATCGAGCGGATCAACACGATTATCCGCCAGCTTCTGGAGATTTCACGCCCATCCAATGCAGGCTTAAGGGCCGTGTCGGTTCATGAATTAATAGACGACACTGCCCAGGTTCTAAACGTGCAGCCGCTGATGTCAAATATCGAACTCGAATGTCGCCTGGAGGCTCAAAACGACAAAGTTCTGGCGGATTCGAACCAATTGCGACAGGTCTTTTTAAATTTGATTATCAATGCCGCCGATGCCATTTCTTCAGAGCGCAAAGCCGCTAACGGTAAGTTGATGATCCAAAGTTCACCGGCTGATGAAAAGCAGGAACAACCCGAGGAGGGCCAAAGCTATTTAAAGATTATATTCATCGATAATGGACCGGGGATACCCGCAGAAAATATCGGTAATATTTTTGATCCGTTTTTTACGACCAAGGACCCCGGCAAGGGTACCGGCCTGGGGCTTTCGGTCAGTTTTATGATCGTCGAGGGATTTGGCGGTAAAATGACCGTTAACAGTAAGGTCGGAGAAGGGACAACCCTGACGCTTTTGCTCCCTCTAATTGAAAACCAAGTTGACATCGCCGGAGATCAAAATTTTTCAGATCTGGCAAAAGTAGATGAGGTTTAAAACAAAATGACATCTAAAATGTCGGAAAAACGACTTCTGGTTATCGATGATGAAGAAAATATGCGGCATATGCTCTCAAAACTGCTGGGCAAAGCCGGTTATATTGTTGAGGCTGCTTGCGATGGTCATGAAGGGCTGAAAATGGCTCAAAGCATGGCCTACGATTTTATTCTCTGTGATATTAAGATGCCCCATATGAGCGGGATGGATTTTTTAAAATCATCTCGTGATAAAATCGGCACCACCACGGTTATTATGATGTCGGCTTACGGGACGATTGACACGGCCATTGAGGCGATGAAACTAGGCGCTTATGATTACATATCGAAACCATTTAAAACCGATGAGGTATATCTGACTTTAAAGAAAGCCGAAGAACGTGAAAGCTTAAGACGGGAAAACTTTCAGCTTAAAGAGCGAATAAAAAAGATTGAAGGCAGTTATAATTTCGGCAGCCTGGTGGCGAAAAGTGAAACGATGCAGTCTATGTTCCGGATTGCTGCCAAGGCGGCCCAGTATAAAACCACCGTTCTTCTATTGGGCGATAGTGGAACCGGCAAGGAATTAATTGCCCGCGCAATTCATTTTGAAGGGCAGCGGTCAACCATGCCGCTGGTCCCCGTAAATTGCGGCGGAATTCCGGAAACGCTTCTTGAGAGCGAATTGTTTGGCTATAAAAAAGGTGCCTTTACCGGTGCCGACAGGAATAAGAAAGGACTTTTTCAGGAAGCAGAAGGCGGAACGATTTTTCTGGATGAAATCGGCGAGCTGCCGCTATCGTTGCAGGTCAAAATTCTGAGAGTTTTACAGGAAAATGAAATCAGGATGGTGGGTGATTCAAAATCCATGAAAATTGATGTTCGCGTGATCGCGGCAACAGCCAAAGATCTCGAAGAGGAGGCCAAAAAGGGCACATTTCGCGATGATTTGTATTACCGCTTGAACGTCTTATCCATAAAAATACCGCCCCTGCGAGATCGCCCGGAAGATATTCCCCTGCTGTGTGAACATTTTATAAAGCGATTCAATACAACATTGGAAAAAAACATAGAAGGCATCGCACCTGTCGCCATGTCCCGTCTGCTTGAATACAATTGGCCCGGAAACGTCAGGGAGTTGGAAAATGCGATCGAACGAGCGGCCGTACTGACGGAAGACGCCTTACTTCTACCGGAACATTTTCCAATAGAACTTGGACAGCGATTCGGACAAGATCAAATGGATGAACTTTTTGACGGTCATTCACTCAAAGCCGCGCGGAAACTGATGGAGAAAAAACTGATAACAAAAGCACTGAAGAAGACCGGCGGCAATCGAACCCATGCTGCCCGTCTGCTCGAAATTAGTCATCCGTCACTACTCAGCAAAATCAAAACATACCAGATTGACTTATAAGTGACTAAAGTGAGCTAAAATGCCTAAAGTGCCTAAAATTATGGTCTCGCTGCGCTCCATCTTTTTTATATTTAAATGGCAGAATTCCTTAACTTTAGGCACTTTAGATCATTTTAGGCATTTTAGGCACTTTGGGAAGTTTGGCATTTTAGCTCACTTTAGGCACTTCTCAGTCAATAGCCCACCTTAATAATACACTGCCCCAGGTGTAGCCGGCGCCAAAGGCCGCCAGGACGATCCAGTCTCCTTTATTCAGCTTTTTATCCCGATAGGTTTCCGACATCGCCAACGGAATGGTGGCTGCCGTGGTATTGCCGTACTTGCTGATATTGATAATCACGCGGCTAGGATCCAAACCCATTTTTTTAGCCGCAGCATCAATAATTCGATAATTGGCCTGATGGGGAATAAAAAACTTAATATCTTTTTCGGTTAACTTGTTTCTTTCCATAATTTTTACAGATACATCCGCCATGCCATTCACCGCATGTTTAAATATGGCCTTGCCGTCCTGCCAGAGATAGTGCAGCTTTTGATCAACGGTTTCGTGGGAGGCTGGATGGAGGCTGCCCCCGGCTTCTATCTTGAGGGATTCGGCTCCTGAGCCATCCAGATGCAGAATAAAATCTTCGATGCCCGAACCATTTTCTTCGGCAGGTTCCAACAGGACTGCGCCGGCTGCGTCTCCGAACAATACACAGATTGAGCGGTCCTCATAATTGGTTATCGCACTCATTTTGTCAGCTCCGATTACCAAAACTTTTTTATGCCGGCCGCTTTCAATAAATTGTGCGCCTGTCGCCAATGCGTATATAAAACCGGTGCAGCCGCCGTTGATATCATATCCCCAGCTGTTGGTTGCCCCCAGATTTCTTTGAATAAATGAGGCGGCTGCCGGAACCGGCAAATCCGGTGTAACCGTGGCAAGCAAGATTAAGTCCAATTCATCGGGCGAAGTTTGGGTTTCTTTAAGAACAACCTCCGCCGCCCGGGTCGCCATATACGAGGTGCCTTTTTCTTTATCCAGTATCCGGCGTTCCTTTATTCCGGTTCGGCTGGTGATCCATTCATCATTGGTATCGACGATTTTTTCCAGGTCGCTGTTTGAAAGTATTTTATCCGGCACATAATGTCCTATTCCGGTGATGATCGCTCGCATACGATATCCTCCGTTGCTTATTTTATACTAGTCGGGCAGATCGAGTCATGTCCTGTGTTCTTCTATTCTTATACCGTGAAGACAGTTAGACCTATAATAAGTCTCAATACGAAATCTTCAATTCATTAATTAGGGTTTATGGATACTTTCCTTACGTGGCAAGAGCAGATGAAGCGTATGATATGGGCCGCAATCAAATTTGCGACGAGGTAAGGAATAAATGCGGTGGGCTTCCCCTTGGGTTTACGCTTACAGGGCGACGGGTGTCATTTTATTTTGAAGCCGGTTTTTTGCTAAACCGCCGAGCTAAAAATACCCGTTAATTTTTTTCCTTAATTTTCCTGAACATTTAAATGTGACAACCCTTCGCTCTCTAAGGATCAAGTCATCTCCGGTTGCCGGGTTCCGACCTCTGCGTTGATTTTTGTCTTTTACACAAAATTTTCCAAAACCGGAGATCAATACATCTTCGTTCTTTTCCAGTGAGCCTTTAATAATTTCCAGCAAGGTTTCGATGATTTCGACTGATTTTTTCTTCGTAAAACCAAGCTCATGTACCGCGGCAACGATGTCGTTTTTGGTTAATGCCATGGTGCCTCCTCATAAAACCCAGTGCCCTTCTAAAGGATTCTCAGTTGTCCTTAAACTCGCTCAAAGCAAAGTAGCAAATCGATTTTAAATAAATTGAGCACAGGATATTTTGTAAATGCGGTATGAACTCTTTCTCTCCCAGGTTCTAGGTGCTTCCTGTGCTGCTCATATCTGGTGAATTCAGGTTCTCCCCGGCATCTTCCTTATTTTCGGGTACCACTTCCTTTTTGGGCGTTAATGCATCAACGTTTTGCATCGTGTTTCTAACGCCCTTCATAATTTTATCAATTTCAGTTTTTATTTGCGCATCGTCAATATCGTGCATTCAGATGTCTCCAAGAAATTTTTTGCAAAATGAATTCGTTTTTTGTTTGGCGATTTAAGCTATTTCGGCTATCATAAATGAGACCGCATTTGACCCGCGCGGTGCAGATTGCTTTTAATAATCGATTTATAAATAATAAGCTTATACGCACCGACATCATATGTCAAGATGCGAATTAATTAAATAATGATGATTCAAAAACTAATCCACGCCCGATTTTTTTATAAAATCTGAATCCAATTCAATTTTTTAGGTAATTTTTGATCGTCTCGCAAAAAGCCAGAAAAGCGGTCTTTTTACGAGAGTGTTTAGTATTTTGTGTTTCGTGTCAGGTTGTCATCTCTGAGTAGATTGAGATAATAAAAAGGGCTCCCGAGGGAAAAACCAGGAAGCCCTTACTGCAAACATGGAGCCACCGTGCGGAGTTGAACCGCAGACCTGAGCATTACGAATGCCCTGCTCTACCAGCTGAGCTACGGTGGCGCAAACTCTGTTTGGTTTCAAACCAAACGCGATGCGGTTGGTCGTTTCATTACTTTGTTTATGTCTCTAAATCAAGCAATAAATTCACTTCATACCCTGATAGATCAGATTGCGATCCAAAGCCGCACCGTCGAATTTGCGGGTCTGAGCGGATCCGAGCAGGCGCTGTTGATCTCAAGAATCTACCACCAACTTCAGGTTCCCATTTTAGTGGTTGCGCCTTCCATCAAGCAAGCCCGGCGCTTTCTAGAAGATCTGCGATTTTTCAATCATGGCGCCGGCGCCGCGCTGTTTTTATTTCCGCCATATAATATTTTACCGTTTAAATTTCTTTCCTATCACAGCGAAACCGCAGCCCAGCGAATTTGCACGCTTTATCAAACAATTGAGTTCAAGACCCCTCCGATCGTGATTACATCGGTAGATGCTTTGCTGCAAAAGGTTATTCCAAAACAGGAAATCATTGATTATGCTGAATTGATCGTTGCCGGGGAGGAAATCGAAAGAGACGGATTCATTGAAAAGCTGGTGGCCGGGGGCTATGAGCACGCTTCTATTGTCGAAGAGCCGGGGGATTTTTGTGTACGAGGCGGGATCGTCGATGTTTACGGCCCTCTCTACGCAGATCCCGTCCGAATCGAGTTCTTTGGTGATACGGTGGAGTCCATCAGATTTTTCTCTGCCGGCAACCAGCGCACGCTTACCCCTATCGATGAAGCCGTTGTCCTTCCCGCTCGAGAAATGGTTTTAAACAAGGTGATGGTGCCGCAAATCATCAACAGGATAAGGTCGCGGGCAGCGGAGCTCGAAATTCCGGTGAGCGAAATTAGAAAAATTATCGATCCAATCAAAAACGGTCAGGGCTTTCCAGGAATTGAGAGCCTCATACCCCTGATTTACCCGGATCTTGATAATGTGTTTGACTACCTGCCCCAAAATACCCTGATTGTATCTACCGCAATTGAAGATCTGGAGAGGGCGGTAGCGGAATCTGAAAATCGGATCGCAAAGAATTTTGAAACATCTTGTCAAACCAAAAAACTGTGCGTGGATCCTGCACAGCTGTATTTAAGCTGGTCGCAGGTTGAAGCGATGATTCTACAAAAAAGGCCGCTAATTTTTAAACAGCTTGAAGTCCAACGGGGGCACGAGCTGAATCGCTCGGATACGATGCAGTTTAAGGCTGTTGTCGAAAACAATACGGACATCAGTTTGCGCCTTAAAAATTATCAAGAGAAAGAAAACCTTCTTAAACCGCTGGCCGATTGGATTGATAAAAAAAGGCAAGCCGGATTGACCACTTTGATTGTGTGCCGAACCAAAACTCAGGCCGAAAGATTAAAATCACTACTTACCCCTTATGGTCTCCAGTTTAAATTAACGCAGACTTTTTCGGATGCGAAAATCGAGTCGAATACAGTCTACCTGTGTCTTGGGCAGATTTCATCGGGTTTTGTTTGGGCGGCGGAATCTTTGGCTATTATTACGGAAGCCGAAATTTTCGGATTAAGACCGCGCCCCCGAAAACCATCCCGCTCCAGACGGCCATCTGAATTGCTGGATCTGCAGGATCTCAAAAAGGATGATCTGATCGTACATATTGAACATGGTATCGGGCGCTTTGACGGACTGATGAAATTGAAAGTGGACGGCCTTACAAATGATTTTCTGGTGCTTTTGTATAAAGATGGCGACAAGCTCTATCTTCCGGTTGACCGCATGAGCATGGTTCAGAAATATATGGGGGTGGAAGGAATTGAAGCGGTCATTGATAAAATGGGCGGAGCCTCCTGGAAGCGGGTAAAGGACAGGGTCAAACGATCTGCGGAGAAGATTGCCGGCGAACTTCTAAAACTGTATGCCAAACGAAAATTTGCTAAAGGCTATGCCTTTGGTTCCCTCGACAGTAATTTGCGCGATTTCGAAACAGGATTTGAATATGAAGAGACACCCGATCAGATCAACGCCATAGACGACGTACTCGATGATATGTATAAGAAAACGCCAATGGAACGCCTGGTGTGCGGGGATGTTGGATATGGTAAAACAGAGGTGGCTCTGCGGGCCTCATTTCTGGCGGTCAATAACAATAAACAGGTTGCGATTCTTGTGCCCACGACGATACTGGCCGAACAACATTATGCTACCTTTTGCAAACGTTATGAACGTAATCCCATAAATATTGCATGTCTCAGCCGATTCCGTTCGGTTCGGAAACAAAGGCAGATCGTAGCAGATCTTGAAGCCGGCAGGCTGGATATCGTCATCGGAACCCATCGGCTCCTGCAGAAAGATATCGCTTTTAAGGACCTGGGGTTGTTAATTCTCGATGAAGAACAACGCTTTGGCGTAAAACATAAGGAGAAGCTAAAGAATTTAAAACACAATGTGGATGTCCTGGCACTGACAGCGACGCCTATTCCTCGAACGCTGCATATGTCCTTAGTGGGTATGCGCGACATTAGCATCATTTCTACACCGCCGGAGTTTCGACAATCCATTATCACTTACATATCTGAGTTTGATGGGGCTTTAATTTCAGAAGCGATTCGGAAAGAGTTGAGCCGGCAGGGGCAGATCTTCTTTGTTCACAATAATATCCAGACGATTGCGAAAATAGCAGGGAAACTGCAGGATTTGGTACCTGAAGTCCGGTTGGATATCGCCCATGGCCGCATGGAGGAAAATGCGCTCGAGCAAGTCATGTATCGTTTCTTGAATAAAGAATTCGATATGCTCGTATGCACAACCATCATCGAATCGGGTCTGGATATCCCATCGGCCAATACCATCATTGTTGACCACGCTGATCGTTTTGGTTTGGCACAAATGTATCAGCTACGCGGGCGGGTGGGGCGCGCAGATGAGCAGGCCTACGCCTACCTGATTATTCCCCATGAGAGTTTGCTGACAAAAGATGCCCAGAAGCGTTTAAAGGTTCTTATGGAGCACAGCGATTTGGGTTCGGGTTTTCAGATTGCGATGAATGATTTAAAGATCCGAGGCGGAGGCACTATCCTCGGCGCCTCTCAATCCGGCCATATAGCTGCGGTAGGATACGATATGTTTTTAAAGTTAATGGAAAATGCGATCGCCGAATTAAAGGGCGAAGCGCCATTGGAACCGCTGGAGCCCGAAATCAACATCCGCATTTCCGCCTTTTTATCAGAATCTTATATTCCAGATATTGACCAGCGGATGGCGGCTTACCGGCGACTTGCCAAAATGACGGAACTCAAAGAGATAGGCGATTTTAATACCGAGTTAATTGATCGTTACGGTGAATTGCCAAAGGAAGCGAGCAACCTGCTTTTTAAAATAGTTCTAAAAATTTTATCAAGAAAAGCCGGCATCACCAGGCTGGATTTAAAAGGACAGCAACTGCTTCTGCACTATTCAGATGCCCATATGAAAAACTCCGAGTCACTTGTGGATTTGATTCTATCCGCCCCTGAACGTTTCAAGCTTCAGACGGGTCACGTATTGGAAGTTAAATTAGCGGGTTATCGTGGAGACAGTCATTTGAGTCGCGCCAAAAATATATTGAAAGAAATTGCACAACGTGTTAACAGTTAAAGGTTAATACCTGAG
>Ga0255055_10000869_pt1 | contig 23195 bp, 24 predicted proteins | sample JV7_2_27_MG_FD_188633 | JGI IMG/M metagenome (GOLD analysis project Ga0255055, IMG submission 188633) | Seawater microbial communities from Jervis Inlet, British Columbia, Canada - JV7_2_27 | ecosystem: Environmental > Aquatic > Marine > Inlet | place: Canada: British Columbia | collected...
AGGCGATGTTTAATTCTTCCATCTTGGCCGCTGTCGGGTTGCCGCTGGGATATTCCCATCCCACAATTTCAAAATATTTCTTCTGGAGGGCCTCCATATCGATGGTTATATCTTTTAAGGGCCCTTTTGAAAGCGGCGGTTTTCCCAAAGCTCTTGGATGTATGCTCTGATCATCTGTTTTTACGCCTTCGCGCACATTAAATGCTTTCCGCAGGTTTAGAATCCTTTCACCGGTCTTCAGATATTCATCGGCAGATAAATCCCAGCCGGTAACCGCATTCAGGTACTCAACGACAGGCAGCGAGCTTGTCAGGGCGCCGAACATACACATACCGCAGCCATTGAGCAGTTGAGCGTAAAAGATGCCTGCCGCCACCAGATGGAGATTTCTGGTCTCTTTGTCCCCGGCACCTTTTACCCGGCGGCCTACTTCGGGAAATTTCTTTTTAACACCGTATAGATTTGCATAAAGGTGGGATGATATCATGTGACGCCCGGGGGTCGGTTCAAATTTATAGGCCACCGCTAAACCGTGATCATACCGTGAATCGTGCATCGGAAGCTCCTGACCGCCTGCGTGTACCGCGAATTTTTCCGATCCTGGCCCGATCTTCTTGGCAGCCCTTTTCACACCGTCTGCCAGGGTATCTCCAAATCCTTCGCGTTTGATAATCATCTCGGTTAGTCGGGTGATCTCTTCACTTTTGCCCCAGCCTAACTTCAAGCCCCCTGTTATGCTCTCGTCGATGAGATTATTTTCAAAGCATTCGATTGCGAAGGCCACGCTTGCGCCGGCCGAAACCGTGTCGATGCCGGCGCGGTTGCACATCTCAATGAGCTCGATGATGGCGTCGAGGTTGTCATGAAGTATCAGGCCGCCAAAAGCATTCAGGCTTTCATACTCCGGTTTTCGCCCTTCCAGACCCTGGTAGCGCCCTTTTTCGATATGGATGATACCCCCACAACCCAGCGGGCAGGACTGGCAGGCATATGGTCGTTTCAGATATTTGATAACATTATCGTCGGATATTTTTTCGGCTTTTTCGATCGGATAATCGACAGACGCAACCCCACCCCAGTTTTTCACGGGCATATCCCCTACCAGCGAATAATATGCGGTGAATCCGGCCGTACCGTATTTGCCGAGAACCTCCTTTACGGTTGGCGGCCGAGCCGGCACCGAGATACCGGCCAGCGAGCTGATATAGCCTAAAAAGTTTAAGAAGCGGGCGATAAGCTTATGGGGGGTTTTCGATTGCCGGTAATCTTTTAAAAACCGGCTGTTTATTTTTTTTAAAATTTCGGGTCGTTGGACTGGAATCTTTTGGCCGCCTTTGACGGCAATTGCCTTTAATTTCTTGCTTCCCATCACCGCTCCCAGACCCGACCGGGCCGCAACACGCCCTTTATCGGTTACAATGCCGGATATCAGCGATAATCGTTCGCCGCTTATCCCGATGCTGGCGACCTGGACGCGCTTATCACCCAGTTGGCTTTTGATGATTTCTTCTGTTTCGAGCGTATCTTTTCCCCATAGCTCCGATGCATTTTTAATTTCGATACGGTTGTCAGTGACATAAACCCAGACGGGACTTTCAGCGGCGCCGGTAAAAAATACGGCGTCGTACCCGGCTTTTTTGATCTCCTGCGATATAAGGCCGCCGGTATTGGCATCCCCCCACCCCCCGGTAAGCGGCGATTTGCCCACCACCATTAAGCGCCCTGAAAACAATGCGCCTGAACCGGTGAGAAGCCCGGGGCAAAACCCCAGATGGCTCTGCGGTGAAAGCGGATCAATGCCCGCCTTTTGACGTTCCGCGATAATCGCAGCGCCCAGTCCATAGCCGGAGAGGTATTTTTTATAGAATTCTTCTTTAAGTTCAAAAACCTCTGAGCTTCCCTTCGTAAGATCGACCACACAGTATTTTCCAATAAATCCACCGGGCATCGGTGTCTCCTGATTTTTTTAGCATCGTGTAGAAATAAGGATCGCTGCTATTGGACCGCCATACCGGTCGTTGTGAACCGACGATAAATAACATCAACCTCCGGCGGCGGGCTTGAGGCAGGAAATGTCATCGCCGTCTTTAAGTTTTCTCCAGAGCCCGACCCGTTCACCATTTATAAAATACGCCAGCAAATGCCTGTCCGCCAATCCAATCATTTTCACTACTTTTTTAAGTCGCGTTCTCGGGGAGACATTTAAACTCAGACCCTCCTGGCGATCATAGCCGTTCAGGTTGGCATCCTGATCGAGTCCGGCAAAAAGCCTTACTTTTATGGTGATGGTCTGCTTTGCTTCCCTCATGACTATTTTAGCCGTGTTGAAAAATTAAAAACCCCACTGCTCATCCTGAGATATGGAATTTTGTAATTCTTTCAGGGATTGTCATTGCATTTGGCCGGCATACCGTGAGTTGAGGCAATATTTTTAGCACATATTTTTCTTTGAAATCAATGCTGGATTAAGGATTCTGGTTTTTCAAAATATAAAGGCCTTAATTCAGTATAGTTCAGCTGCGCTGCTGTTCTCTGCCCAGGGTGGCCCAGAGCCCCCCGGCAATGATCAGTCCTCCAAAAACAAAATGGATCATTCCCAGAGGCTCGCCCAGCAAGGCCGCTCCGAAGAAAGCACCGTAAAGGGGCAGGGTGTTATAGAATACCATAGCACCGCCGGCGCCCAGGGTCGTGACTCCACGGTTCCAGGACCAGTACCCAATAATGGTCGGAACTACGCAGATGAGGGCAATGGCGGCGATCGTCTCCATCCGCAGGTTGAGGGGGATGTGTTGCAGCTCGAAAGCGGCCGCCGCCGCAATCAGAGGCAGGCTTATGAAGTTTGACAGGGCAGTCGCTGCAACCGGAGATCGGTTGCGCATGACCCGGTGGCCGAAAACAGTGTAAAACGCCCAGACCACAGCCGAAGCCAGAAGGATCAGATCTCCCGGGTTAATTTGGAGCCGCAGCAGAAACGTAAGCGAACCACTCGACAGTAATCCCGCCACCCCGATCAGACCCAGGACCGCTCCTGCCAGCTGCCGTCTGGTGACCGGCTCATGGATAATCATCCCGGCGATCAGGGCCGTAATCAGTGGCGAAAATCCTTGAATCAAAGAACCATTAACGGCAGTGGAATAGCGAAGCCCCAGATAGAGCAAAGGGCTGAAACCGACCACGCCGGCCAGTCCCATACCCACAATCCACCACTTATCCTTTCCGTAACGGCGTTCCTGTGCGGGCCTGCCTCTCAGAAGAATGCCGAAAAAAGCGGTGGCGACGGTGAAACGCAGTGCGGTAAGTGCCAGGGGGCCGATATCATCGCGCAGCCAACGCGCCAGAACCATATTGGTGGCCCAGCACAGGGTTGCCAGGTTGACGAATATCACTCCCAATGCCTGTTTTCGCCAGCTTACGGAACCATTCAATATTTCGCCTCTCCAAGTAATGCGAATCGAAAACGGTCCTTAAGATATGCACCATCCTTTGGCGGGAGCACGAGTGGAAGATTTTCCGCACGGACTTTGATATTGAAGAAAAGCGGGCCCACTTCTTTTTGGATCTGCGGTATTACAGATTTAAGGCCCTTCTTGTCACTTACGGTATTGCAGATAGGGATTCCGCTTGCTGCTGCGATCGCCCCAAGGTCCACATCACCCGCCGTGTGTGTGAACTGCATGCCGGTCTCTCCATAGCGCTCGTTGTCAAGCACAACGATAGCAAGATTTGGTGGACGCTGACTGGCTACCGTCGCAAGTGAACCGAGCCCCATAAGCATCTCGCCATCACCGGTGATAACCAGAACGCGTCGAGACGGTTGGGACAGGGCCAGACCGAGGCCAAGTGGCACAGCACCTCCCATTGCGCTCCATAACGGAAAATTCAATGGCGCGTCGTCCGCTGCGGTTACATCCCATGCGGCCGCTCCCAGGCCGGCAACCACCAGTGCATCACCCCGCTGTGCGAGCAGCTCTTTGACAACTGCGCGGCGGCGAAGAGGGTAGCTTTTGCTGCGTTCAGAATCCATGCTCTACCTGTCAAATGTCTTTGCGCCCAGAATACGTTGTGATATTAAAACGGCTGTGGCTGCCGGTCCCTCGAACGCCATCCGGGCCGCAGCCTTTACAGTCTCCTTAATTCGGTCTTTGTCGTTTACCGTAAAAGTCAATACTCCGGCCACTGTCAGCACCTGGTTTGTATTTTGGCCCATCGGCACCTGCCAGGGGTTGAATTCTCCCCATTCGCCTCGCATGGTTACCAGAATCAGTAAAGGCATTCGGCAAACGCGCGTTAGAGACAGCATATTGATGCAGTTTCCGACACCACTGCTTTGCATCAGAAGGGCTCCGCGGTCGCCACCGAGCCATGCACCGGCGAGCAGCGCCACACCTTCCTCCTCGGTGGTCAAGACCACTGTCTTCATGTTACTGCTTTTGTGACCCATTTTGATTAGAGACGCGTGTCCGATATCGGGTATATAGGCAACCTGGTGCACACGATTTTCAACCAGTACCTGGTAAATTTCTTGCGGCCATGTTTCAGGTTCCAACGCAGCCATCGCATTCCCTTTTTCCCTACATTATTTATTCCGGTGACAGCACGGCACTCTGAACTCTGAATTTTTTATGAGTTGAGTACCTTTAGCTTCGCGGTGATCAGCTGGCCGTGGGTCAGGCGCAGCAAATTTTGCAGCTTGCTCATCAGATAGTGTTCGTACTGGTCCATTTTCCCGTCGACATAGACGATACGCCACAGAGTTTCAATGATTTCAATTTTTTCTTCGTTTGAATAATTGTCATTGATGAGCTTTGCAAATTGCCAGAGATCCACGCTTTTATCCAATTCCTTTTCTGCCTCTGCGATCAGGGCGTCGGCGTGGTCCTGGGACAGGCCGTATTTTTCTTTCAGAATCGATAAAATTGTTTCCATCTCCGCATCCGTAAACTTTTCATCGATGCGCGCGATCTCCACCAACAGGGCACAGGTTGCAACGCGTATGTCGTGCTCTGTATTTTGATTTGCGTCTTTGGAAACTTCGGCTGTTGCTTTGCTAAAAAATCGTTTGACGACATCAATCATGCGCAATTTTCCTTTGTGTTGCCTTCGAAGGCCTAAGAGCTATACTATAAACCTCAATTAAAAATGTCTCTTGTTTTCTGATAATCTATATTTTGGTCCAACCTTGAACCTTTTTCGCCATTTTCTCTTCTTTTTTTTAACTAATCTGGGTAATCTGCGTAATCTGTGGATAACCCTGCTTGCACTCCGGCATGTCCTCCGTAGCTTTAGCTAAGGAGCGAACCTTGAACCCGGAACGTTTGAACGCTGAACCTGTTCATTTTGATTTTTCGACTGAAAATTGCAGCTTTACCGAACCGATTTCAATGATATCCTGATCGTAAAGGATGACCGATTTTTTAACCGGCTCGTCATTGACTTTGGGCTTGGGCCGTCCGCCGATATTGCTTAAGTAGAAACCATCGGCTTTTTTAGTAATGATGACAGCCGTTGGGTTGATCAACAGGCCTTTGATTACGATGTCGGATGTGGGATCTTTGCCGATGGATGTAATTTTTTTTATGAGCTCGATCTGACCCTTCCCGCCTGCCAGGTAGGTTAGTGCGCCGACGGGTTCTTTTTCTTTGCTTTCGATGTTGTAACCGGTATCGTCCGGTTCAAGGTCCCTCAATTTACCTCGACCCTGCCCCTTGTCCCAGTATCTGGTTACATTAATGCTTTTGGTGGGGTTGCTCTGCGCCATCATCCTGCGACGCTGGGTGGTATTCAAGGCCTGGGTTTCATCAAAATCATCTGCATCGCCCGGGAGCGCCTGTACTTCATCACCATAATGAAAGTGCAGCGTATGCCCACCGATGGTGATAACATCTTCATTCTGCAACCAGTGCGAGTTAATCAGCTGCTCGTTGACAAAAGAGCCATTTTTGCTCTGCAGATCGATCAGCACAAACCGGTCTTCCAGGGAGTCGATCTTAGCGTGATGCCCTGAAACAGCAGGGTCTTCGATAACCACGTCGTTGGTGTCCCGGCGGCCGATTGATAACGAGACGCCTTTTTGAAGTTCATATTCACCAAGGGACTTGCTTTTAAATTTCAGTGTTAAATTCGGCATCTGTTAATCTTTCGAAAATTATTGTTTTTTAAACCTCTAAACCCTGCTTGTCTCAGTCCTCAGAACTCAGCCTGCCGCGGTGTAGCTCGTTAGAGCGAAGACGGGTCCTCAGCACTTATCTTTTCACTAATACCCAGTACCCATTACCCAATCCCCAATACCTGTCATCCATATCAATTGCTGCCTATCTGTTCTTTGAAGTATATTCGTCAGCCACGCCTGATTTTATCAAGTTATCTAATAAAAATAATCGATTTTCGCCGAAATTACAAGATATTATAAATCATCGCAATATACTGTAATTATAGTAAATATTCCTCTTTGAATACTAAAACCCCGCCTCTCAAAGTGAGAAATGGGGTTATTATTAATTGCCATTTAAGCATCCTTACAAATTAATATCATTTATGATTTTTCGACATCGCAACTTTTCCATAGGCGTAATTTGCAGGTTAAATTGAAAGCCTGTATCTGGCTTAGACTATTTTCGTTGAAATAGATCAATAATTGCCACTGGAATTACTAAGTTTTTAGCTTATCCTTTCTTTTATCGCCTTCAGTTGTTTTAAAAAGAGTTTCGAAAACTTCACGAAGTTTATCGATGGCTTGTTTGGAGAACAACCCGACTAAACCGGATAAGCCTGCAATACCAAAGGGACTTAATGCCTGTGTTTCAGCAGCCATTGCGAAAAAACCACCTCTTACAGCAAAATAAAAAATTAGTGCGAGTGACATGCCGATAAAAGGCCGCAGAACAAACCACCAGATCCAGCTGGTAACGAATTGCTTATTACCCACATACGTTGCAAAAGAGGTCATGCAGTGTATTAAGCTTCCTAAAGAACCGGTTAGTGCTGCAATTAAGATGAACTTATATTTGACGCTGATGAAAAGTGGCGGGAACCAAAAAAATCTAATTTGGACAGAATTGTCATTTGTTATCGGTAAGATTTGAATCAAAACATAAATTACAAGTATGGAAAGAAGAATCAAATATAATCCACAACAAAAAATAGGCCAGAAGAGCCCTGAGTTTTTCTTGCTTTGAGCTCCCCCGGTGCTTTTTTTCTGTTTGGAAGCACTATTTGGATTTTCCATTTTATAATTCCTCCGATTTAAGAAAGAATGAAACAAATAAGTGATAAAGTTAAATTGTCGATACCACCATAAGTTTAATATGTTTTATTATCCGGTAGTAATTTACGCCAAATGTGGACAATTTGAAGCACTAATTTTTGATTTATTACCTGAAAGAGATCTATATAGCAATTTTCACATTCGCTAATCTCTTCCTTAAAGGAGGGGAACATTGTTACTGCATGCGATAAAAAATGTATCTGGGTTTTTGTATCTTACCAATAGAGCACAATGGCCACATAATAAACTGCAAAATGCTTGCTAAAAAAATTTACTTAGATCGGGACAATCTTGCACATCCATTAGTTGGATGTCTTTAATTGTTCGTGTATCACCGGGGATTTTTCTATTATCTATTTTATAATCTATTTGGATCAGGACATTAACTTTACTTCGTTTATTAACTTCATGATCTACAACCAATGGGTTCATCAATTCTTCGCGAAGTTTCTTTGATGTCAGTAGCTGAGAAATGCCATAGGTGGCGATTCCCGTAAATCCGGAAAGTACCATTATTTTAGGGGGACTTGTCTTTTTATTCTTGCAAAAGGGATTGTCTGCAATTGTCAGCACACCATATGTGGTTCCTCTTGCTTTTTTTCCTACAATTGGCTCGCTGCACCCATATGTATCGCCATACCAATGAATAGAATTGGTATTGCCGACCTCATAAAAAGTACTCGTGTGTTTTGGATCCTCTTTATTAGCAGCGCCTTTTCCGAATATGAAGGCTTTCTTTTTTAGTGTTTCATGAACTTTTTTCAGGGCAACCTTTTTCTTAAAATATTTATAACTCGAAATATTATGTATGGCTGCCAGTGAGACCTCGGAATAATCATTTACATCTGCCGAACCGACGATTATACAATCACCATATTTTTCGATTTTGTCTTCAATTTCGCTGACAAAAGTTTTGAGTTTGCCACTTTTTTCGAGATGTTTTATTTCGCTTTTATTTTTTTTGCTCTGAGGCTCTGAAAAATTCACTTCCGCCGTGGGATAATTTTGCACGATGAAAAAAGCCAATTCCGTAACAGTTTTATAGTCGCATTTGTCTACATTTGTTCGTTTTCCCTTAATCCTGCTTTTTTTTTGAATACCGTCTCGTCCACTAGCATCAACGTTTCGCGCACAGGTAAATATTCTTATATTTTTATCTTCTAAAAAAGGGTTCCATAACTGTTTGACCAGGTTACTATTTTTTGCAGAGTCGAGTTCCTCAAATATCGACGGTACGATTTGCAGGAATTGTTCTTTGAGTTCCAGTTTATTTTGATAGAAAATATGCCAGAGACCTCTCGTATCAAATGGATGGTCGGTTTGAACCTGACGATTCGTTATCGGGATCACTTCGCGTTCAAAGCCGTGGGCCAGACCCAGGCAAAAGAAAATATAGGGATTGACTTTATCCTTATACTGGGTGGTGTCAATCACACATATATTCGAATTTTTGATCGGTTTGATAAAATCGTTAAGCTTAAGCCCATGGTCGATTTTAGTCTCTTTGATTTTCCATGACTTAAAATTTTCAAGGAAATTTTTAATTCTTTGACTACCGTCGCTTGGCTTATTTTGAGGAATGGACAACTCCTTATATTTTGAGTTCTGAATTTCCTCGAGGGTTATTTTGTGAAGATCGGTCAAAGGCGCATTTGCATTTTCAAAAATAGCAATTCGTTTGTGCTCGAAGTAATTCATTCTGTCTCTCATCTTAAAAAAAAGCTTGTCTCCCAAACTGCATGGATCTTGAACCGCGAGCTCTAAACAATTTTGCCTGGCGCCTTTACCCGATTTTTTTTGAGTGCAACTTTTTTTTGATATTTTTAGATCCGTAATGCCGTTGTAAGGAATATAGTGTGCACAATCATTGGAAAATTTAAACCGGTAGTCATTTTTGAGTTTCTCGTTTGCAATAAAAATAATTTTTTTGTTCAGGCTGTAGCTCAATCCCGCCTCGTAATAAACATTGGGGTTTGGAAGGCTGACATCTGCAATGACGTACTCCGATTCGATTATTTTTCTGCAAATCCTTTGACACATCACATAGCCCAACTGTAATGCAAGGTCCGCTCGAGAGAATCTAAGATTGAAATCCAATTCTGAGGATCGTTTAATCATATTTTCAAAGACTTCGTCGAATGGATATCCAAAGGGCGATATAACAAAAACATCTCTTGAAATATCTTTGCGGGGTGGATAATGTTCGCATTCTTCATTACTCATAAAACATCGCATGGTTCTATTCTCCTCACCTTTTAATGCTGGCTATGATGATAGCCAAAATAGTAAGATATTTATCCTCTGATTCACTCAAGAAAAAATCCTGCTTCTTGTTTTGAGAATAGAGATTTGTTGAGATCCATCCATTGCACCTGTTGCGTTGGGTTAGCGCAGGTTTTTTAGTATATTATTTGTTAAATAGTGATAAGGCTCAAATGTAGATATAGCACAGAAGTATCCTTCACTCCGTAGTTAAGAAACAACAATACAGAGGACAGAAAATAAGCTTCTAGGATTTTAAATTTTTACCCCACCGAAAGAGGAGATTCATCTTCAAGCCGAATTTAAACATTTGAGTTGGTTCGCCTTTATGTCTAACTATCGCAAGGAAAGAAAGTCAACAGAATTTTTGAGTAAATTGGCTGAATGGAACATTAGGGAGTTAAGTTTGATTCAATTTTTATTATCTACCTATAATAAATAATTCTAAATTGATTAGGTGAATGAATCTTGCCATTGTAAAAACCCCACCTCCAATTTCCAGAAGTGGGGCTTTTAATCTATTGCACGGCCATTTTTAATTCGGTTTATGAATTTAGATAGAATTCCTTGGCCTTGCTTGTGGGGCCGTCTTGTGGGGTCGAAGCCTGCAGGGCGAAGCCCCAAGCCTGGCGCCTTTTGAACACCTTTATATATTGAATCAAGATGTGAAATCCCGCATCCTGCGGGGGTGCATATCTTTTATTAACCCTGAACCTTGAACCTTTGAATAGCGTAGCGCTCCTTAAGGCCCCTTGGCCGCTCGGCATCATGGCTGCCTAAACCGTGCCTGCCCCGTGGGATGCAGCCTTGCTGCCCTCCGCCAGGAGGATTCCACTGGGGAACCTTTTCTCAAAGGCAGATTAAAAAAACAGGCTATCCCAGTGGCCCAATTCGGAACGACCGAGATAGCCTTAACCAGGACGCCCCATGAGGGCAGGCATCGTGGATAAACAAAATATAGCAAAACAACCGGGCGGATAGCAAGAAAAAAGAGCAGCGGCAGGCCTTGATTGGAAAGAATCCGGATGATACGGTAATTCAAACCCTTTATCAAAAGAAAGTTATAATTTTATACCTGGATGTTGCACGAGTCCTCCAGAGGCGGACAAGTCCTCCACAAAGATTGGCGGACAGGTCGGAGGTTTTTATATTCCCATCTATTTTCATACAAAATTCAGGTTAAAAGCATTCACGGGATAGGCAAGGCCAGCCGAAAGGAAGTCGCCCCGACTCCGTTCCCGTGAATAAACCAGGGGGGAAAGGGAGGGGCTTTTATGAAGTCACTCTTACTATCAATAACGGTTATAATCATTTTTGCCGTTTCTTCAAATTCATTTGCAGAGTGTGGTTCCATGAACACCGGTTATGATTTGTTATCCTGCATTGAAAGCACCGATCCGCAGCTATATGGTTATGGTCTTGGTTTTATCTCAGGAGTCACGATTGCCTATCGAGCCATGTCTGAAGGAATATTAAAGCCTGACAAGATTTGCATTCCCAAGGGGGTTAAAATCAGGGAGGTAAGGGGTGTTGTTCAGGACTATCTTCTAAGCAACCCCGGCGAGCTAAATCAAAGAGCCTGGTTTTTGGTCTCCGAGGCTGTCAAAGATGCGTACGGATGCTACTGATTTGCCTGGGTGAAAGATACTGAACCGGGGTCGCTCTGCCGCCCTTTTTTTTCTAAATTGCCCCGACGGAAGCCTTTTTTGCGGCGGCCCCTATTGAGCCACTTTGCCCAATCCACCAAAGATAGAGAAAAATAACATAAAGGTTATCATTTGTATAATCCACCCAACGATGCAAACCCCGACCGCACGCAGCGTACTTGTATAATCCAGCGCCTGTCTGACAGCAATCACCATCGCAACTAACATCCAGATCGAAACAGCGAAAAAGATAATTGCCGAAAGAAAAGGTATAAAACCAAACACGCGCAGTAAACCGGGCGAACTTGCAAAACCGATCGTTCTTAACAGCTCGCCATAATCGGCCTTGGTTTGGGGTTGAGGCAAAAGTTTGGTGCCAACAATATAGGTAATGTAGGCCCAAATAAACCACCCGATAAGTGCCGTAATCGTTCCTGTAAAAATTCCGGTGATTCCGGCTGCTCCAATACTGCCGACACCGGCCGCCACACCTGAGAGGACCACAACTCCCATCGCCTGACTCATGGCGCCCTTATCCGCTTCGACTTCTTCATATAGATTAACATCCAGTTTTGCTGCCCGTATCATTCGATCTGTAAAATTTGACATGCTAACCTCCTTTTTGGAAGAATCGCTCATGGCAAAGTCAACTACCTAAAAACGTTGGTTTAGGTGCATTCGTTTTTAAAAAACTAAATCCCACCTCTGAATCGGAGAAACAGTGCTTCTTGCTTTTATCCAATGCTATCTCTGGTTCTGTAGCAATTTATATTATTTGTTTAATCCTGGACCGTGCCTGCCCCGTTTACCCCGTAGCTCCGGAAGATGGTACTGGGGTTAAATTTTTACCCTATGGAATTTTTATCCAGTGGAATTGCGCTTGTAGCGCCCCCGCTTGGGGGATTTATCCGCCTTTGGCGGATTCCACCGGGACGCGTAGCGAACCTACTGTAAGAAGGATTCCATTGGGGTATCGAAGATGTGTAGCTTAACGAATTTAGCTGGGTTCTGTCCAGTTAAATATTTGCACGGTGAAATGGAGGTCATGCCACTCCTCCTATAGGGGCCTCCGTCAAGGATTCTTAGAAATAGAGAGCAGCAAGCATTAGGCTTTCTATCACACAGAGCCCTCGGTGGTCACAGAGAAAATTATTGAAGTCTTTTTAATACCCCATCCGCTTGCGGCGAGGCGATTAATTATTCTTTGCTAACTTCCAGGTGCCGCCACAGCTACCATGGCTACCAACGTCGGCGTCCCACTTACCGGATCCGGAATCACCTTTAATAATTCCGTCGTAGGTAACATGTATGCTGCCGCCACCGGAACCGGATACCACAAATCCTCTATCGGCATCCAGCTTTCCTTTCAATTGTATGATCATGAGACGTTCGGTCGATTGAGCCCTACCGATAATACTGAAATCTTCCAGTATTTTAATTTCAACCTCTGCATCTGAACACTCTGCTCCTCTACCGACAGCATATCCGGACCACGTTTCAATGACAGCAAGTTGGCTTTGGGGTTGAAAAGCGGTAGTGGAACAACCGACGATAAATAAAAACAATCCTAAAATTGACAAAAATTTAATCATAACATCCTCCTGATTTTATTTTTTATATCGGTATTTCAAAGGAAAAACTTGAGACTGGCGAAATAAATGATTTGAATTAATCAAAGTTTAGAGGGCTGTGATTTGCTCAAGGATTAGATGAAGTATGCCGATATAATTATTGGGAGGAAAATACCATAAGATTTTTGCCAAATTATAAAGGGTAAGTGATGTATAAAATAATGAAAATTTTTATATTCCTGGGAGTGCTTTTGGTTGCAGCCTTTTTTGCGAACCATTTTGGCGTCGTATCCATTCCCTGGTTGGATGTAAAGTCGGTGGCAACTTATGGAGGCGACGCAGTTAGATCTGATGAGGCTGTTAAGAAAGTATTTGAAGACTAAATAAGGAAACATCGTTCTTATATTTCAATTTCAATAACATTAATATAAAAACCCCACCTTTCATTTTAAGAAGTGGGGTTTCTGCATTTCAATCCCTTGTTCTGAAATTCTCAATGGTTTCCCGACACCTGCATGTGCGGGCGTAGCCGCTGCAGCGCGGCAAAGACCCGACACCTGAACTCTTCTAATTACAATACGGTCCCATTTATTTTTTAATTAATTAATCTGTGTAATCTGCGGAATCTGCGGATAATCTTGAACCCAGAACCTTGAATCTTGATGGTGGTTAATAAAGAACAAAGGGCCCTGTTATTCCTTTAATGATGGTGCCGTCAGCCAGATGGCCCTTGAGTATGGCGTAGTTGTGGCCGTGATTAAAAAGCTTTGTATTTGCTTCAAACTCGACAATAAGATCCGGGTATGAATCATCGTTAATACTATCTATGACGGGCAGTTCGTATGATTTGGCATCTAGCTTGGCAGCAAGATTTCGCAGGTGCAAACTGTCTGTTTCAATATTGCTCACATCCAGATAAGCACTGCCTAATATGGCGATCCGGAACGCTCCTTTGCTGTTTTGATTAAAAAAAGCGATTTTGGTATTTTGCATCGTGTCTGTTTCAACAAAACGCGTGCTTTCGCCGGGAGATATAGAAAACCGCATGCCTTCAATAAGTGCTGCTACAGATTTGGTGTTGGTAACAGAGGGGGTGATTGTAAAGGAATAAGGCTCGAATTCTATACTGTCACCCGAACTTGCAACCAGGCTGACGAATGTCCCATTGGCGGCCATAAGATCCATGGCTACGGTGCCATTTGTTACCGTCATGAAAACATTATTTGAGGTGAGAAGTAAATGGCCGCTGTTGTCGGCAGGCACTAAAGGCCGCTGTTCGCTGCGGCTGGTGACAATGACGGCATCTAAAGGAATACCGTTCTGTTCTATTACATCAACACGGAAATCAAAGCTGGATATACCTGCTTTTTTTGTTTCTGAAATATAACGTCTTAAATCGAGTGGGTAAACGCTGCTGTTAGCGACATTGTCTAGCCCTGAAAGCAATACTAAAAAACACAGAAATGTTTTTAGGATTCGCATAATAAAATTATATCCCCCCCTGCAGTTTGATCTCATTAAAAGAAAGTGCGCTAAATTTCAAAGTGATCTAATCTGCCATAAATAAAAGCAAGACATGTGCCAATAGGGCAAAAAGAAAAAAATCTGTATAAATACAATAAGATAGGTGATATTCTGCCGATTCTTTTATTCTTAAGTTTATGAAAAGAAGTAATTAATTTTGTGGTAACTGCGTTATCATGCTTAAGTGTTAGGCAGCTAATACCTTAAGTGTTAGACAGCTAATACTTAAGTGATAGAGGCATTTGGCTTTGATTAAAGAAAGCAAAGGATTATGACGGTCGGCGGCGTACAATATTTGTCCTGACCTATACTTGAATTGACAGAATCGAAAGGTAAGCTAAAACTTCGATTGGCAATATGATATCACAACTTTTTGGGAGTCCCCCAAAGTTTGTACAGGTTGGAGTAATCACAACATTCTGAGCACAACCCATGCGATTGAAAAAGCAAATTATGGTATAATCGCAAGCTTACCCAGGAAACGCTTTTCCAAAAAAGCTTGTTGTGCCTTGACAAGCTCTTTGAGTGCATAAGTTGCATGAAGTACAGGTCTTATCCCTTCAGCTTCTATATAAGTAACAAGGTCTTTCGCTTCCTGAGGAGTTCCCATAGTCGAGCCAAGGATCGTCAGGTGTTTGAGGTAGACTTTTCGCCAGTCAATTTTAGCTACGGCACCAGCAATTGCACCTGCTATAACGAACCTACCACCAAACTGAAGGCTATCCAATAAGAAAGAAGCCTGATCGCCACCAACAACATCAGCAATAACGTCAACGCTTTCGTCTTTCAGATTCGTTATCTCTCCACGTGTATGAACGGTCTCAGCGCCCAAGCGCAGCACAAAGTCCTCTTTTCCCTTGCCAATAACGCAACTTACCCGTGCATCACGGCGTTTGGCAAGTTGCAATAATGCAGAGCCCACACCACCTGAAGCCCCCGTAATGAGGATGTGATCAGCCGCTTTCACATCCGCACGGTTTAGCATATGTTCAGCCGTTAGGTATGACACCATAAAGGTTGCAAGTTCAGCACTGCTCAAGGGGCTGTTAATTGGTATTGCTGTAGTGACTGGCACAGTAACATATTCTGCAAATCCACCATCACGTTCACTGCCTATGAGTCCCGCGTTAAACAAAGCTAAATGCCCTTCTCCCTCGTAAAGTGTCGGATTAATGATGACTCTTTTACCAAATAGTTCGTCGTTTACGCCGTTCCCCAGAGCAACAACGCCGCCCACAATGTCTGCGCCTTGAATACGTGGAAAGTTAAACACACCCCCTCGCCATCCAGATTGATTTGATTCATCAACAGAACCACCGTAAGCACCGAGACGTGTCCAGATGTCTGTATTATTAACACCACAGGCTTCAACTTTGATTAAGACCTCATTAGGCTCGGGAGAAGGTACTGCAATGTCTTCTCGATAGCTTAAGTTTTCAAAGCCACCAAAGCCAGTAAGCAAATAAGCTTTCATTGTTTCGGGAATAGTCATGCGATTTTCCGTTTAATATTAGATATTCATCCTGATACGATGAATAACCAGATAGTTGACAAAAAACCCCACCTCTCACTTTTGAGAAATGGGGTTTTCATTTCATTGCGTGCCCTTTTTGATTTGGTTTATGAATTCAGATAATATTCCTTGAGCCTTGTGCCTGTTGAACACATTAATTTGTTAAACTAGGATGTGAAATCCCGCTTTTAAGCGGGGACGCCTTGCGCCTGTTTTTTATTATAGCTACCTCTGAGTTTCGGGTTAGCGCATTCAATCTTTAAAAGTTGATTATCAAAAAGTTTCAATTAATGTCAAGAGGTTTGGAATTTCATGCTGCAATTATTTTCAGCTATTTGAGAATCCGGCAAGCAGGCAACGGGCCAACCGGTATGAGCATATCAGTTTTTGCAAAGTCAATAATTCTGGCTTCAATTGTCAAAATGTCACGGACCCCCTTCTTTTTTAAAACTTGCAAACACTCCCATTTTGTCGTAACTCTGCTGGAGTTGAAAAAGCAACTTCCAATCGCTTTTTTCGGGTGAACATTCTATGGACGGACAAAAAACGCCTTTTGTTTTCCGTTTTAAAACAGAAAACAAAAATTATGTTTATGATGTAAACAGCAACAGAGTCTTTGAAGTAGACCGCGTTTTATACGAGCTTATCAACAAATACGGTAAAATTCCCCTTGCTGATCTATTGAAAAAATATGGAGATCGCTATTCAAAAAAGGATATTGAAAAGGCATTTATAGAAATAAATAAGGCGCAAAAGGATGGGATGTTTTCTACCAACAGAGCCCGTAAAATGGCCTATGGCGTGAAACTAAAAGAAGCCTTGAGAAAAGATAAGTTTGAGCAGCTGATATTGAATCTCACGGAAAACTGCAATATGCGGTGTTCGTACTGCATTTACAGTGGGAAATACAAAGAACAGAGAGTCCATTCAAAAAGATACATGCCTGAAAAAACCGCCCTAAAAGCAACAGAATATTTTTTAAATCATTGTGCCGATGAGATTTACTTAGGCTTCTATGGCGGAGAACCGCTGCTGGCTTTCAGTTTAATGAAAAAAATTGTTGAGTACTCAAAAAGCAAAACAGACAGCAAAATAAAATTTTCTTTAACAACAAACGCAACGCTTCTAAATGAGGAAATTATCCGATTTTTTATAAAGAACAAATTCAGTCTCACCGTCAGCCTGGACGGTCCTGAAAACGTTCATGATCGCTACAGGAAAACCATAGACGGCCAGGGAACTTTTCAAAGGGTTATGGAAAATTTGAAAAAAATAAAGGATTATGATGCGGACTATTATATGCATAAGGTGCTGTTTTCAGTTGTCAATGCCCCCCCTTTGAAGCTTTATACAGCTGCTAAATTCTTTGAGGAAAATGACCTGGTTAAGGACAACTCCCTCTCAAGTACATACGTCGATTATTCGCAAAACAGCTTTTTAAGTTCTATACAGCATGAAAACCGGGTCGAAGAGTACGATACTGCGGTGTTTCACAAGAAATATTTAGAAAAGAGTTTAAACAGAGAGCCGGTCCCAAACTTTTCAAAAGAGTTTTATGATAAAAATATTTTACAGTTTTACAAACGCTCCAAAACAAAGCTCGACACTATTTTCCCCAACGGTTGTTGTGTACCAGGAAAAAGGAGATTGTTTACGGATATAGACGGCAAATTTCATGTTTGCGAAAGAATGGACTATGTTTATCCTGTTGGCGATGTTGATACGGGGCTCGATTTCAATAAGCTAAATGATCTTGTAACCGAGTATATAAGCATGAGTGATTCTTGCCTTGAGTGCTGGGCCTGTAGAATCTGTTCAAACTGTTTTGCTTCCTATATTAATGCCGGGAAACTCGATGCCAGGATCAGAGATACGGAGTGCGCTGCGGTCAAAGAAAAGCTAAAAAACACCCTGATCCTGTATTATTCAATTCTCGAAAAGGATACCTCTGCATTGGACCACCTGGCTGATGCAGAGTTAATATAAAGGGCTTAATTTAAAATTATTCAAAAATTTTAGATGGAGGTCTGTGATGCATAATGAAATCGATGTTGAAAAAAATGGCGACGGCGGTCAGGAGGGGTGTAGCTGTAGTTGTGATAAGCCTACCTTAAGGGCTCCGGCAAAAAACAGCAATGCCGAGGGAGGGGGATCAGGCTGCGGGTGTTCTCCCAAGAATAGATACGCTATAGTTAAAAAAGGCGGCGGCGGGTGTTCATGCAGTTGTAACTGCTCCTGTACTCCCAGCAGTCCCAGTGCGGATTTGAAAAGCGCAGCTCATGGCGCTAAGTTTCAGAACCAAGCGAATAAATAAGAAAAAAAAATCACATTTCGAATATTAATTATTTGAGGGGTCGGGGAGTTTATCCCAAAACCCGCTCTTTGATATTCCAAGTTGATTTACCTAGTTTAAATGCTTCGAGTTGATGCATTTGGATAGTCAAACCCATTGCTGCGAATAAGTGAATCGGGGGCCGCATCTTGATTAGTGATTTTAGGGGCTTGTTTCATCGCTAATCAAGGTTTGAACCCTCTATTTCCTATCTTCCCCTTTGATTCGAAATGCGATATGCTATAGCGTATATCGTTAATGACTCCGAAAATCTTCCACAAAGCTGCCATGCATCGCAACGTTATTCTCTTGAAGACAGAGACAGATCAAAGCAAGAAATCGATCCGCTTTCGGCGCGTGCAGTTCCTATCAATCATTCTGATGTTCATTTTACTGGTCGCAACGATTGTCCGGGCGGATCCTTATGAAGTGCTGGTGGTGGATATTGCAGAAGCAAATGATGTTGCAAAAATTGAAGAATTTGAAAAAGATGCCGAAAAGTTCAATTCACTCAAGCGCCGGGGATATACAGCCGCCAGGCCCTACTTTAACGTGCTGCACATGGTTAACGAACAGGTGTATTTCGTGTTTGGCTTCCGGGGTGAAGTGCAGGGCATTCATCGGCGGAATTATCCCGGGACAATCGAAAATCTGCGCAGCATGAAATATAAAGGGGCTCAAAAGTATCCCCACATGCACTGGCTGCCGGTACAAGAAATAAGGAGATTGTTGGCCGTACCGTGAAAAGTAAAAAAAGGGCCGCATCTTAATTTGGTTTATAGATTTAAATCATATACCTTGACCTTGCGCCTTTTTTTAATTCAAGCTTATAACTTCATGGACCCCCGGATCAAGCCTTGATCCGGGGCTTTTTCAGCTTTCGAATCCCGGCGAACAAAACCAGCAAGCCCCCTAATATCATAGCTATCCGGCCCGGATAATCTCCATGCCGAGCAAAAAAAGTTCGCCCGCTGCGAAGGTGAATCTTGCCTTTGAGAGTCGTTTTTTTCCACCAGGGAGTCCTGGCGATAACCATACCTCTGGCATTAATAAGGGCCGAAATTCCCGTATTGGCAACCCGCACGAAATCGCGCCGGTTTTCGATGGCACGAAGCGTGCTGAAGTTGAAGTGATGTAAATAGCCCGGTGTATTTTTCCACCATCCGTCGTTGGTGATCATGCTGATAAAGCCCTTTTCTTCGGGCAGGTTTCGAGAGCTGTAGGGGCCGAATATGGATTCAAAGCAGACAATAGGCAAAATGGTGATCGCAGCGTCCGGCGATACAAAAGTAGTTCTCTCCTGACGAAGACTGTAGGTGCCGGTGTATCCGCCAAGCTCCAGGGAGTATTTCCCCAAAAAGCCCAGATACTGCACAAAGGGCATGCGCTCGAATAGAGGTACTAACTTGGTTTTGTGGTAGAACTGGGGCACGGATGCAGAACCCGGCGGCAGAAAAAGCGCTGCATTAAAGGCCTCGTAGTAAAAGTTTTGCTCGCTGTTGAAACGGCTTCCCGGGGGAATGTTTTCGTTGCTGAGTTTCTGGTAGCTGTGTACGCCCAGGAGAATATTCAACTTTGGATATTTTTTCCGAAATTCCAGTAAATCACGGTAGTAATTTGATGCTGCCGGATCTCTTTCGTCAATCTGCTCGACAATCAGGGTTTCAGGGCCAAACAGGTATTGGGTTTTATCATCGACAATAGCATCGGCTGCCCTGAAAAACTCCTGCACGTGTCGAGCATAATTTTCAGGGTCAAATTTATCCGTATATGGATCCAGGTTGGGCTGAATCAGAGCGATATTGACGGTTTCGCCTTCTTCTTCAAAATTTTGAAATGTCAGATAGGATACGACCATGGGGATAAGAACGAGCATCAGTGTTATCGCGCCTGCCGGAACAATAGAACCCGGGCCTTTTTTCCGATAGGTAGCGGACACCTTCAAAGCTGCAAAGTTGGTCAGGAGGATCCAGAGCGTTCCACCCCGAACACCGGTGAACTCGTACCATTGGATCAGCTTTGGCGCGCTGGCCAGTGCGTTGCCCAGATTGAGCCAGGGCCAGGCCAGGTCCCAGGATAGATGGAAATGTTCGTACCCCATCCAGATGAGCACAAAGGGGAGCAATAGGGGAATTTTCAAGATCGTCCGGACACGGCTTGCCAGCCAGAATATGAGAGCCTGCAGAAGTGAGTTTGCGATCATGATGAGAATGGCTCCCACCAATTGGGCCTGCGTAACCCACCAGGTCCCAATGATATTCCACAGCAGAAAACTTACAAAAGCGTAGTTGAATACAGCGTAGGGATTTGCGTTATGGCGGACTTCCTCTTCCAGCAGCAGGAGCGGCCCCCAGGCAATAAAAATCACAAAGAACAAAGCTGAAGCCGACCAGGGCAGCCCCAATAGCATACCACTGGTCAGAGCTAAGAAAATGTTTTTTCTGATGTTCATATCAATTCGGAGGCAGGTTATCGATGGCGTACCGCATTCAAATGTAAATATAAAACTGACGTCCTCTTTTTTCACACAAGAAACGCAACAAATCAACCCCGCCCGTTATTAACGGCGTCCATCCTTTTTCAATCAGTCTGTAATGAAATAGCGATTAATCCGACAAATATTTGCAATGGTTGAAATTCCCGAAAAACAACAAACCCTTTTTGAACGAATTGGCGGTGAACAGGTAATCTCCGAACTTATCCATGAATTTTATGATCGTGTCCTGGCAGATCCTGAACTCAAACCGTTTTTTAAACACACCTCTATTGATAAACTCAGTCGAATGCAGCGTGAATTTTTCAGTGCCGCGCTCGACGGCCCGATTACGTATACCGGTAGACCACTCAGTCATGTCCATCATGGAAGAGGTATTACCAAACATCATTTTGCCCTGTATGTTAACCACCTGCTTGATACACTCCGGGATTGCGGGATCAATGATCAGGATGTAGCCGATATTATCGGCCGGATCAACACTTACGCGGACGAAATAACAGGTGACACCGGGCACGCGGGATAGCAGCCTAAAGGGGTCACATCTTATTTTTCGATTATACGAATTCTCTTATTCTTAGATAAAAAACCCCACCTCTCATTCTGAGAAATGGGGTGTTTCAATTCATACCGCGGCCTTAAGCCTTGCGCCTGAAGCCCTTTTTTATTTGGTTTATAAATTTAGATAAAATCAAATTTTCTTTCGGCTTTGAGCTTTCAGCTATGAGCTTTGAGCTGGCGCTATAGGCGCCCATGCCTTGCGCCTGCTTTTTATAAAATAAGATAAAATAAATTTTCGCTATCAGCTATCAGCTATGAGCTGGCGCTGTAGGCGCCCATGCCTTGAACCTTCTGTGGCTCTTCCGGTATAAGTTGCGACTATTCCGCGACTATTTTATATACCTTGTCTTTTTCTCTTACCTTTTCAGCTACCTTTATGCCAACGCTATCACATTTCTTGGCCTCTGTAACAGATTTGAGCTCGATCTGCATTGAGTGCACCCTGGATTCAAAATCTGTCGTGTACCCTAAAAAATGCAGAGTATCACCCACTGAAACAGTTCCGTCTGTTATCTCAACGGCAGCGACTGAAATTTTGCTAAAGTAATTAGAAACGAATCCGATTTTTTTCTCTTCCATAGCTAAACCCTCGCTGTTTAATATTTGAGAATTATTTTAAAATAAATAGGATCTGAAAGTGCTGAACGTTTAGATGAGGATCATCTCGAAGATTTATCCGCCTCAGGAGATTCAGGAATTAATCACGTGCTTTGAGAGCCGGTATTGGGGGTCAGATTGGTAGCTCAGGGCAGAGGAGGTGAGGGTAGCGTGCAGTTCAGATTGAACAGGCGCAGGTAAACTTTATCAGTTTCGAAGGATTAAATACCAGAGAATCTCTTTAAAACTCAAGATGACCGAAATAAGAGGGAAGGCCAAAGAATATCAGTTTTTGACAATCGTTCTGCCCCTAAATTCCTTCTCTTGTTTGCGGTTCGGATAACAGTGTCTTCAACACATCCTCTTTGCCGACAATTCCGACAACTTTGCCACCCTCCATAACGGGCAGCGTGTGATATTTTTTGTCGACCATTAATTTGGCGACATCTTCTATATCGGTTTCCGGGTCGACAGTTACCGGGTTGGGTGTCATGGCTTGTTTCACTGTTAAGGCCGCAATTTTTTCCACCTCTTTGTCGATCCGCTTTATGGATGTTAACGGTATAAAACTCTCCATCAAAGTGAAAACGGACGGAATGGGAATACTCTTTTGCTGGGCGACAAGATCGCTCTGGCAGAGAACGCCTACCAGCCTGCCGGACGCATCGATTACAGGCAGCCCATTAATCCGCTTTTCCAAAAGAATTTTGGCGGCATTCGCAATCTCCGTTTCAGGAGAAACCGAAATAATCTCCCTTGTCATGATATCTTTTACTTTAAGCATGGCAGCATTTCACCTCCTTTAAATTTCCAGGGGCAATGAGCTATCTCTTGTACTTTATGCTCAAATGGCTGACCGCCTTGCCCAGCGCCCTTCTGAGTTCCTTGACCTTGCCTTCCTGGGCAAGGTGCTTTATTACATCCTTTTTCAGATCCGCGCTGCCCGACTTTCTATCTTTGACGAGGGTGACTCGATAGAAGTTCTTTTTTTTGTTCTGCTCAACCGCCACTACCTGGACACTTTTATCTATCTTCTGGACTTCTTTTCGCAAAGTCTCTTCAATCTGCTTAACGGTCATTTCTGGCATCTTTTGAATCCTTTTGGCGAAGACATCTGTTTTTGGCTTTTTTAACCGCAAGCCTTTGGAAATATCTTTTTGGTTTGGTATGATCTCAATAAAGATCTGAATGATTATTTATCAAAAGATCGCTTATAGAGTCAAGCGGATTGGGGTCCATAGGCGCCCGGACCTTAAGCCTTGCTTGCTCAGTTAAATTTCTCGTCAGAGAACAGCGCAGCGAATTTAACCGGGGTGGATAACCCAGAACCCTTTGTTTTTTATTTAACCAATCTGCGTAATCTGTGTAATCTGTGGATAACCCAGAACCCTTTGTTTTTTATTTAACCAATCTGCGTAATCTGTGTAATCT
>Ga0255055_10000870_pt1 | contig 23164 bp, 27 predicted proteins | sample JV7_2_27_MG_FD_188633 | JGI IMG/M metagenome (GOLD analysis project Ga0255055, IMG submission 188633) | Seawater microbial communities from Jervis Inlet, British Columbia, Canada - JV7_2_27 | ecosystem: Environmental > Aquatic > Marine > Inlet | place: Canada: British Columbia | collected...
AAGTTCCCATAGTCCCATACTGCAGGATGTCACCCAGCAAAATGGATATTTCCTTCAGAATGAAACCGGCCCTTCAATAAAGCGGGGCCTTTTTAATGATAAACTAAATTATAAAATCTTTTTTTAGCCAAAATCAAGCAATTTATTAAGTTAAAATCATTTTTGCGAAAGTTATCGCTATTCAGTGCATATCTGCTTGGGATAGCGGGCCGGTTGTAACGTATTAATAATCAAATACATCTGCCCAGGATGCCCCTTCGCAGCAGAATCCCGCTTGTCTTTAGCAGCAGCAAATTATAAAAAAACATATATAATTCAATAGGATACATGTCCTCTTGACAAAATTCAGGCGCTACTTTATGGTACTTTGACACTACTCACAAACAAAATACCTACCAGAATTACTGCGGGGAGCAATGCTGCTATGAACGAGTTACATTTGCGCAAGAACTGTAAGCATTGGGGCAAATCTCCCGTATTCGTTCCTTTTGATCAAAGCGTTTTTCTTGACATTCCCAATTACAATCTCACCAAACCCCGGGCGATTCAAACCAAAGCAATCATAACTTCTAAATTAAAATCTAAAATCAAGGAAGGAGGACGTGCATGAAAAAAGCATTATGGATTATGATGATTGTCGTGTTTTCGGTTCTATTCGCCTTCAGCGCAAGCCAGGCAAAACCATTTAAAATTGCAGCCATTTTTCAGACTGCAATCGAGGAGCCGTGGGATGGTGTTATCCATCAAGCCTGTCTTAAGGCCAAGAAGGAAATGGGCAATATAGAATATGAGTTCACAGAAAAAATTGCCGCTGCTGATTTCGAAAAGGTTCTCAGGGAGTATGCTGAAAGAGGATTTGACCTGATCGTGGGCGACGCTTTCCTTGCAGGCGAGGAACCGGCAAGAAGGGTGGCCAAAGATTATCCGAATATTGCCTTTGCTTTTGGATCAGAGTTCGGCCCGGTCGCTCCGAATTTTTCCGTCTTCGACAACTGGATTCACGAACCGAGCTATCTTTGCGGGGTCATTGCCGGCAGACTCACCAAATCCAATAAACTGGGGGTCGTCGCTGCAATACCCATTGGCGAGGTGAACCGGCTGGTGAATGCCTTCAAAGCCGGCGCGCTTAGTGTCAACCCCAAGGTTAAGGTCAAGATCGCTTACATTGGCGGCTGGTTTGATCCTCCCAAGGCAAAAGAGGCCGCGATTGCCCAGATTGAAGGAGGTGCGGATTTGATCTTTGCCGAAAGATTCGGGGTCTTTGAAGCTGCTAAGGAAAAGGGTGTCCTGGCTTTCGGCAATATGTCGGACCAGAATGCACTGGCTCCGAACGTGGTGATCACCGGACCGGTGTGGGACATGTATCCCACCATCAAATTCGCCATTGAGATGATCAAGAAAAATGCCTGGGTATCGATGGATTTAGGGGAATGGTCAATGATGGCCAAGGGAGGCGCCCGGCTGGCTCCTTTTCATTCATTTGAGAAGACGCTGCCTGCGAATGTGGTCAAAGAAGTAAGGGATCTCGAGCAGAAGATTCTGAACGGAACCTTTCGCGTGCCGGTTGATGAACAAAAACCCATCTCCGATTAGAAGCTATCTCAAAGAATTGCCTAAAATGATCTAATCCGCCACAAATATTGGCGGATAAAAGTGCCTAAAGTTTTGGAATTCTGTCGATTTTATTTATAAAGACGGAGTGCAACAACACCTTAACTTTAGGCACTTTAAACTTTAATCACTTTTATCCGCCGCTGGCGCATTAGCTCACTTTCCGGTAGGTCGGAGTTCGGATGGGTGTCTCCAGATTTTAATTTGCTTTTAGCCTTTTTTGAAAACATTATCACCGGTTAACTGATGGTAAAAAATGAACAACCCGTTGTGAAAATGTCCTCCATTACAAAGCGTTTTCTGGACGTAACGGCCAACGAGGATATTTCTTTTCAACTTCATAGAGGTGAAATTTGCGCGCTGCTGGGCGAAAATGGGGCGGGCAAGACGACTCTGATGAATATCCTTTTTGGCTATTACAGCAGTGATGAAGGTGAAATTTTCATAAAAGGCGCAAAAGCGGCCCTCTCCGCTCCCCGAGATGCAATTGCCCGCGGGGTGGGTATGATTCATCAACACTTCGCGCTGGTTCCTTCTCAGACAGTACTAGAAAACATCATCGTGGGCACCGATACCGGAAAAGGCATTTTTCTTGATCTTAAATCCGCCCGCCAGGCGCTCATCGAACTCCAGGAACGTTTCGGCCTTCAGATTGATCCGGAGGCCAGAGTGTGGACCCTGTCGGTGGGTGAACAGCAGAAGGTGGAAATTCTCAAAGCCCTGTATAGAGAAGTTGACATCCTGATCATGGACGAACCCACTGCCGTGCTGGCTCCGGCTGAAACCGCAGACCTGTTTAAGACCCTGCGGTCACTTGTCGAAGAGGGGCGATCGGTTGTTTTTATATCCCACAAATTGAATGAGGTGATGGACATTTCAGACCGCATTGTCGTTCTGAGAAGCGGCCGGGTGGTGGCGGAACGAAAAACGGCTGAAACCAGCACGAAAGAGCTGGCCAATCTTATGGTGGGCCGGGAGCTTCTGGAAAACATCGAAAAAAAGCAGCTCCCTCCCGGTCCGCCCGTCCTTGAAATCAAAAACCTCGATGTCTTAAATGACAAGAAGCTTGCGGCGTTAAAGAATCTTAATTTGGTCGTCCGGCAGAATGAAATTCTGGGAATTGCCGGAATCTCCGGAAACGGCCAGAAAGAACTCTCAGAGGTGCTTTTCGGCATGCGGCTGCCGACCGACGGTTTCATTAAAGTAAACGATAAGCCCCTTAAATTCGGAAGCCCGGCCGCGGCGATCCAATCGAATATGGGGCGAATACCGGAGGACCGAATCGATACCGGGCTGCTGATGGACCTTTCGGTTGCAGAGAACCTCATTTTGGAAAACCATTCCACGGCTGATTTTCACCGTTACGGGCTGCTGAAATCGCAGAAAATTCACCAGTTCAGTGACGATCTTATAAAAAACTACAGTATCAAAACCGCCGGCCGCGATGCCCTCACCAAAAGTCTATCCGGCGGCAACCTGCAAAAAGTTATGCTGGCCCGGGAACTGGCCGGAGAACCGTCGCTGATCATCGCTTCTCAGCCCACCCGGGGTCTGGATGTGGGTGCCATGGAGTATATTCACCGGAGAATTTTGCAGGAAAGGGCAAGAGGCGCGGGTATCCTTCTGATTTCAGAAGATCTGGATGAGATATTTGCGCTCAGTGATCGCATCGTCGCCATATTTGAAGGCGAAATCATGGGAGAATCCCCCGGAGCAACGGCCTCCCGCGAACAGATCGGTCTTTGGATGAGCGGAGTCAAAACGTGATCAGATTCAGAATCATAAAACGCGAACCGTTGCCGGGCTGGGCAAAAATCGTTATCCCGATTGCGGCTATTATTGTAACGCTGATTCTTGCGGCCATTCCGATTCTTTTCGCCGGAGGGCATCTGTGGAAGTCTTATTTTTACCTGTTTCATGGCGCGCTGGGAACACGCTACAATCTTTTAGAAACCTTTGTAAAAGCCAGTCCCCTGTTATTGACAGGGCTGGCCGTCGCTTTTGCTTTCAGAGCCAAATTCTGGAATATCGGCGCCGAGGGTCAACTGCTTGCGGGCGCGTTAACGGCCACCGTTTTAGGTGTTCATCTGGGCAGTGTTCCTGCGGTGCTGGTTTTGCCGATGGTCATTATCGGGGGGTTTCTGGGGGGAGGTATCTGGGCTTCGATTCCGGCTCTTTTAAAAACAAAACTGAAAGTGGATGATGTGGTTTCCACTCTGCTGTTAAACTTTGTCATGATCCACATTATGGGCGCCCTGCTTTTTGGACCCCTCCAGCAACCCGGCTCCAGCTGGCCCAGATCATCGGCAATCGTCGAGGCCGCCCGTTATCCTATCCTGATGGCAAAATCGCGTTTTCACATGGGAATCCTCATCTCTCTTCTGGCTGTATTTGCGGTATGGTTCATTAATAAAAAGACAACCTTCGGGTACCAGTCAAAGGCCGTCGGCGTGAACATTCGCGCCGCCCATTTCGGCGGCATTAACACCACCTCTGTAATTTTGTGGACCGCCCTGATATCCGGCGGTCTGGCGGGCCTGGCAGGAGTGGGAGAGCTTTGTGCCCTTCAGTATCGACTGATCATGGATATTTCTCCGGGCTACGGGTATTCCGGGATCGTGATTGCCATGCTCGGCAACCTGCATCCGGTCGGGGTGCTCTTTTCTTCACTTTTTTTCAGCGTAATTATTGTAGGGGCGCAAACCATGAGCCGCATGACCGGGGTGCCGACCTATATCGCCGAGGTTATCCAGGGGATGGCGCTGATGGTGATGCTCGTTTTTCTGCTTTTCACGGAATATAAAATAAGGATGGTGCGCAAGTAATGGGTGAGATTTTTGATATTGCATTTATCTCGGGACTCATCGGAGCCACGATGCGTATGGCCACCCCGATCATATTTGCAACTCTGGGAGAAATCCTTTCAGAAAGAGCCGGCGTTCTGAATTTGGGAATCGAGGGTATCATGCTAATGGGCGCTATGACAGGATTTCTGTTCACTTTTGCTTCGGGCTCCATATGGCTTGGCGTGTTTGCGGCTGCCTGCGTGGGCATGATTCTGGGCATGCTCATGGCATTGCTTTCCGTAAATCTGGGTTTGAGTCAGCATGTTTCGGGGCTGGGCATTACGCTGTTTTCAACCGGTCTGGCCATGTTCATTTATCGACTGCATTTTGGTTCCCCCACCGTACCTCCGATAATAGAGCCTTTCAAGCAAATTGCCCTGCCGGTCCTTTCAAAGATTCCGGTGATCGGCCCAGGCCTTTTCACACAGTATTCACTGACCTATATTGCCTGGCTGCTGGTAGCGGCCATGTCGATTCTGCTCTATAAAACCAAAATAGGATTGAAGATCAGAACGGTTGGTGAGAACCCGGTGGGCGCCGACACCGTCGGTGTAAATGTGACCCTGACCCGCACGCTTTGCCTTGTTGTCGGCGGTGCCTTAATGGGCATCGGCGGAGCCTTTCTGACACTGGCCCATCAAAACATGTTCCTGATCGATGTGATCGGCGGGCGCGGATGGGTGGCGATTGCCATGGTCATTTTTGGAAACTGGGACCCGGTCAAGGGCACAATCGGGGCCCTTATCTTCGGTTTCCTGGATGCTCTGCAACTCAGGCTGCAAGGTGTGGGGCTGGTTATCCCCTTTCATATTTTTCTGATGATTCCGTACCTTTTAACGATTATCGCCCTGATCGGTGTCTCCCGACGGGCAGCTGTCCCGGCGGGTTTGTTGAAACCGTATCGCCGGGAGGAAAAAGGCGGGTAGCAGGCAGAAATTTTCCCAAACGAAACGACATTAAACGGCCATCTTATATTACGCACCAAAGCTGAAGCAATAAATTCGAAATCCGAAGCTCGAAACTCGAAACAAATCTTTAAATACGAATTTTTTAATGACCAAAACAAGCGTCCCTCCAATAAGCCACCTAGTTCATCATCCTGTTTTGGTCATTTGAATTTTGGTTATTCGATATTGTTTCGAATTTCGACATTTGATATTCGTATTTAATTATTCCAATTGTGCAAACTCTCTCAATTTAAATAATTAGCTGAAAAACTCAAATAAATTATAGGTGACACATGCTTGATCTTATTATTCGAAACGCGAACCTGCCCGACGGACAAAAGGGCCTTGATATTGCCATTCAAAACGGTTCCATTGCAGAGGTGGGTCCGAAACTCGATATCCAGGCGACCCGCGAGATCGATGCCACCGACCGATTGGCCACACCACCTTTTGTGGACAGCCACTTTCACATGGATACAACACTGTCCTATGGCCAGCCGCGCGTAAATGAAAGCGGTACACTGTTAGAGGGCATCGAACTCTGGGGGGAGTTAAAACCGCATCTTACGGTTGAAAATATCAAAGCCCGCGCCCGGGAGCTTTGCCGTTGGGCCATAGCCCGCGGCACCCTGGCTATCCGCAGCCATGTGGACGTCAGCGATGACAGCCTTTTAGCCGTAAATGCCCTTTTAGAGATCCGCGAAGAGATCAAGCCTTACATCGACCTGCAACTGGTGGCCTTTCCTCAGGATGGGTATTTTCGTCACCGCGCAAATGTCGCGAACCTGGAGCGCGCTTTAGATATGGGGGTGGATGTCGTTGGTGGAATCCCCCACTTTGAAAGGACCATGGAGCAAGGTGCTGCGTCCGTAAAGGCCCTGTGCGAACTGGCAGCTGAGCGCGGGCTGCGGGTGGACATGCACTGTGACGAGAGCGACGATCCCCTCTCCCGTCACATCGAAACGCTGGTCTTTCATACTCAGCGATTAGCGCTCGAGGATCGGGTTACCGGCTCGCACCTGACATCCATGCATTCCATGGACAACTATTATGTGAGCAAGCTTTTGCCCTTGATGGCCGAGGCCCACCTCCACGTTGTGGCCAATCCGCTGATTAATATTACGCTGCAGGGACGCCACGACACCTATCCCAAGCGGCGCGGGATGACACGCGTGAAAGAAATCCTGCAAGCCGGGATTAATGTGGCCTTTGGCCATGATGCGCTGATGGATCCCTGGTACAGCTTCGGCTCGTACGATATGATAGAGGTCGCCCACATGGGACTGCACGTGGCCCAGATGACCGGCGTCGATCAAATGCGACTGATCTTCGAGGCGGTCACTACCAGCGGTGCCAGAACTCTGGGGATTGAAAACTATGGAATCGAACCGGGATGCAATGCGGATATCGTTATTCTACAGGCCAGAGACCCGCAGGAAGCCCTGCGATTGAGGCCCGCCAGATTGTTTGTCATACGCCGCGGCACCGTCATTGCAGAAACGCCACCGGTTATTTGCCGGCTGCACCTGGGAGATAAAACAAACGATGTGGATTTTCGCTGGCCGAAAGGCTCGAATTGAGTCCAAACTCAATTCGAAGTTATTGGGTATTGGGTATTGGGTATTAGTTTAAAGACAGCGATTATGGAGGCATTTAACTTTTGATCAAGATATCAATGGTTCAAGAACGTCATACAATTAACAAATAAAAGATAACCATTAACTCCTGATTGAGCGGCTGCCGCTCAATCAGGGGCTAAAGTAGTGCCCAACTTGTTTGAAAACGTTCGCGTGTTCATCCTGGAGCCGGGTAAGGAATTTCTCTGAACGCACGATAGGACTCCAGAGCGAGAAGTCTTCCCGGTCAAAGTCCATCCCCACGGCCAGCATATCGGAAAGGGTCTCGATGAGATGGTCATCGGGCTTGTAAATGGAGTCGCCGATATCGCCCACCCAACAAAGCGGAGTTCCCTGGTAGCGGTCAAACAGGTCCTGGTAGAAGTGTCGTGTCACGACGGTGCGGGGTTGAATCCCCAGATCAGTAAAAGGTAATGTCACACCTTCTTCGGCCACCTCAATGAGCGCCCCGTTGAAAACAGGGATGAGTTCGACCCCCCGGTCGCCGCATATGCGGCAGATTCCCTCCAAACCCTCGAGACTGGCACAAACCGGAAAAAGAAATATCTTTTTGGGCCGGTGGTGCTGCAAAGCCTCCTCGACAAAATAGTTCAGCGTTTGGCCCGAAGCGATGCACTCTTCCATAATAATCCAGGTTTCGTCCTGCCACCATTCGCCCACAAAAGAGCTTTCTACGATATTCCACCCGCGAAAACCGTCGCCGTCTTCGACCCGCGTAAGCTTGATGTAGGTGGTGTCGAGAAGCCCGGACCGTTGCAGAGGAGGATTGGCGTCCAACAGATCAAGCGGGCGTCCACCCCAGAGGATGACAAACTGCGCTACCTTGCCATCGAACATCCTTTCGAAAAGCCGAATCATGTCGTGGCCGACTTCCTTTATCATCAGGAATTTTTCAGGCCCGCAGGCCTGGCGGCTGAGTAGAAATTCCTCGCCAGATCCGCGGCCGGGAAAATCAACGACATAAATCTTTTCCGGGAGACACCGGTCGCGAAAGGCATCATGCTCGGTAATTCCTTTCACAAGCCATATGTCTTTTCCACCGCGCGACATAACAACCTCGCCAAGGTCTTCAATGAAAATCCGGTTCTTATCCGTATCCATCTTCACGGGCTGCCTCCTTTTTGGCTACCTGCTGTACGGGTTAACGAAAATTCTTCTTTTTCCAGTGAAATATTAGGATAAAGACAGGGTCGTGTCAAATTCAAATTGGGTAAACAGTTACCTATCCTTTGACCATTTTTCTTCACAACCATCAGAAGCCGCTATGAAGCCATTAAAGTAAGCACCCGTAATCATTTAGATGTTTTTAATTTAATTTTTACCTCCAAATTTTGCATGGGTTTTGCAGTCCCCTTTATGCAAAGGCCAAAGGAATTTTAGGAATTCTGAAAATACATGGTCGCACCCTGAGGAATTAACTGCCAAATTACTGCCTTGCTGCCCGCCTGCCAGCATTCATAGTTTGCGGTTCAATTATCAAGTTACCGCAAAAATTCATTAAAAAAGGTTTTTATTAAAACTAACCAATACCTGGTGCACTTTACATGCCTAAACCGCCCAATGAAGAAGACGACCGCAAGCCCAAAAAGCGCCGGAAGTCTTTGCAAAACGAAATATCTGAAAGAAGAAATGGCAGAGATCGCAGAAAAGGATTTGATCGCCGGGGCGGAATCGACCGTAGACGAGACCAGGACCAGGGCACGATTGAACGCAAAAATATCACAGGAGATTGAGATTCAAAGATGCACCAACATGAATAATTTATTCAGGTGACACCCATCAAACGAGTCGAAAGGAAAGGAAGGACATTATAGGATCGGTTTATCCATTTTGAAAACAAAGAGCTTAAAACTGGTGAACTCTGTGGATCAATTGTTAAAAGCACCTGTTGATGTTAACGATCTGAATAGACCACAGCAAAGGCTTTGAAAGAAAGACGAGTTTTAACCGGAAGTAAATCCAGGGTTTGTATTAACGACCTAAAGGGGGATCGACCATAATTAAAATATTACTCATCATTGCGGCATTGGCCGCCATATATTGTTTATTCGCAGCCATCGCTGTCCTGGTGGCAGCGTCTAAGGAAATAGAGTTGCCCGACATTGAGGATGTCGAGATCATAGAAATTGACCGCCTTAATTGAGCAGCGCTCAAATGTGGATCCATAAATCGTTTCAGCGGTGTGCAAGCATCTTTTCGGCCGCAGTGTTCAATCCCGGCCAGATTTGCGAAAGACAGTAGCGCTGATAATAACTCCCTGAACGATCAATCAGGGTAACAGCATTTTAGAGAACTTCCGGATTGTAAGGCAGGGCCAGTTCTGGACTCTGTCTTTTTTATGCTGCAAAAGGCGGTCGTTTGAAATCCGCCGATCGACTCCTACACCAACGTACCAGCCATGCGAGGTTATACCGAAATAAAGAGATCGAAGCCCCATCGGAAAGAATTCCTTCTTTCTTGACTGCCAAAGGAATTTTTTGTTAGAATTTGATCATGGATACCTGATAGGAGGTTGAGATGAGGAAATTCCTCACATACATGGCGATCGTGGTTGGGGTATTATCTTTTACTTTGAGCTCTGAAGCAGTCGCTGGGGATCGCAGGTTTTTCGCCGGAGCCGGCTTGAGCTATGCCGTGGAGGATTTCGATGACGGCGACCTCAAAAAGTTTGCCGGCGGCGATAAAATCGACGACGCCTGGGGTTTCAATCTTTTTGGCGGATACCGCCTGTTCAAACATTTGGCGATAGAAGGCAATTTCAACTGGTATGATGATTTCGAGGGAAAGGCCGGTGCTATTGATTTCGACGTCAGCATCTGGACGTTGATGCTTGACCTGAAAGTAATTTCCCCTGCTTTGTGGGAGGATCGATTGTTTCCCTATTTAAGAATCGGTGGTGGCTACATGTCAGCGGAAGTCGATCTCAGTGGCGGAAACGATACAGATGATGGAGACTTCGCCTATGATATCGGTCTGGGATTCGACGTGTTTGTTAAGGATCAGATTAGCGTCGGCCTCGACGGCAAGCGCGTCTGGGGAACCGGTGATGTCAGTGAGTTTAACCACTTTGTGGGAACCCTTCGAGTCGGTTATCACTTCTGATTCAAAAGCTCGCAGCAATTGACACTCGGGGCAGAATATAGTTAAGGTCATGTAATCAACAGCCTATTCATTAAGGATCTAAACGTTTATCCCTCATCGGGGAGGTTATTTTAATGATACTCCGGGAGAGAATAACACATAAGCACACCTTGTTTATCCTCAGTTTACTCATCTCGCTTCTACCCGTTTTTTCCGAAATCAAGGCAACTAGCCGCGGCATTCATGCAGTTTCACCAGAAGGACAGAATCTATTTTTATATAAAGACTACCACGCTCTTGTCATTGGGATTAGCAACTATGATCACTGGCCGAAATTGCCGCACGCCGGTGATGACGCCAGAGAAGTTGCCGATAAGCTGAAGAAACTGGGGTACGGGGTCGATCTGATTTTAGATCCTGCGCATAAGGATTTAAGAGACGCATTGAATAGATTGGTATATTTTGCCGGAATTGAATTTTTTATCAAAGGTACTCCTGAGGCCAGAGTACAATTCCTGATTTCCGACAGGCAAAAGGGCATTCGAGATCTTGAACACTGGTACTTTAACCTGAAGGTAAATGATCGCTGGAAATTTTTTCGCATTCCTTTCGATTCCCTGTTATTGAATAAACGGGTGGCCGAATATTACGATACCAATAAGATTCTCGAGTTGGACAAAGTGCACAAAATTGATTGGATAATTAAGGAGAAGCAAAACCCAAAAGGCGCAAGTGGGAAAATTTGGGTGGATGAGATTATGTTTTATTAGATTTTTTAATCTCAAAAAGCCCGTGTAATCGAATTTGCCATTGAGACCTGCTTTTAATTCGCCCTATTCTTTGCCAAGCACCACAGGGTTTTAATAAAAGAAACTTGGCCCAACCCATCAGAAAGGATCGTCACTGATATGCGAGGAATTGTAAATGTCATGTCCGGAATCTGCGGCATGATCACGGAGATCAGAGCCACATCGGATGGCCCCTCAAAAGAAGTGCACCTCGAAATCAACTCAAGATGTGAAAGTATCCAAAAATTGGCCAAAGAATTAAAAGTCGTGAATCCGATGGATGAAATCAGTTTCCGTGGGGAAGGCCCCAAGACATTTCGTATGGCCGCCAGGCACTGCAAACACGCTGCCTGTCCGGTGCCTTCCGGCATTATCAAAGCCATAGAGGTTGCATCGGGACTGGCTCTGCCTAAGGATGCCAGTATTAAGGTGTCGCAGGAAAAAGATTAGAACCCTTTAGCTTTTATCTCTCAGAAAGGAGAATAATCATGATAAAGGAGAGAGAACTTTGGGTAGCTTATCTGCTGTGGTTTTTACTGGGTCTGGTCGGGGTACATAAGTTTTACGTGAACAAAATTGGAATGGGCATCCTGTACATATTTACCGGAGGCATTTTTCTAATCGGCTGGCTTATCGATATTTTTACACTCCCTTCCCAGGTCAGAAAATATAATGAAGAAATCAGGCGTCTGCAGGCTGTACAATAAGATTCAAAACGGATTTGTAAAATATGACTTATAACTTTGATCCGGATAGATGGTACGAAGATGAACGCGGAATGCTTGACGCCCGTTACAAATCCGGAGAGCTCAGCGAGCCGGAATACAAGGATGCCATCTCAGAGCTCGACCGACGCTATGATGAAATGCAGGATCGCCTGGATGGAACCTATCAGATTCCCAAATAAATTGATCTAAACCAGATCAAAGGCTCAAAACCCCGTCTCGCGATTAAGAGACGGGGTTTTTATTTTTACAAATTTCTGTGCCCCGATTGCAGTGATGAAGACTTAATTCTTCAATCTGCATATTGGAAACTTGACTCAATCTGACAACCTATCAGGATGTGATACGTCATGGATATCACAGAATTTGGTTAAGGATAAATGTACTGATATGTTGGGAGACTGTCAGAAAAGTCCAAAAATGGCGATTTCAGCGATTTTGCATTTAATGATATCAATAACTTACAAACGTCAAAATCACAGATTTAGGGTTTTTCGACAGTCTCTGAGAGTATCACAACTTTGGCAATATTACAGATAGGAAAGGAATATTATCACTTTTTTTATCCATTTTATACCATTTTATATAACCATTTTATAACGCTAAAAAAACCAACAATTAAACAAACCGCTATAAAAATAATTCCAATCATACAACCAACCGCGGGTATATGATCATCAATCTTATCAACCCAGGTCTCTTTATACTTTGCAGGTTTGGGTAGTTTCAAATATAAATCTTTATCTTCAAGCCCCAATTCCCTTAAAATTTTGGCAACTGTTTCCGGATATTCCTCAATAGTTTTAAGCCGGGCTGCCTTCGGAAACGTGCGAAGGAGATATCTTGGATTTTGTTTGGTATGCCTTTTTAAATATAAATTCAGTTATAAATCGCCATAATTTGCTTTCAGGTATAAATAATCCTCTACTCCAGGAATGCGTGGTGTATGCGCTTCCGATATTTAAATAGCCTAAGCCAGATGGCAAAACAAAAAATCAACATGACCATCATTGGATAGAACAAGCCCAGGTAGTCGGCTGCGGTTCCGATTACCAGCATGCCGAATGCGTTTGAGGCCCTGTAGATAAGAAAATAGGCCCCCATTACCCGGCCGCGTTTTTCATCATCAACCGAAGTCTGGATAAGGGTGACAATACCAGTGCTGCGAATCTCATTACCGGCGCCAAAGATAAAAATTAGAGCAATACCTAAAAGATAAGTTGTTGTTGAAACAAAAAGCGCTACCGCGCAAATTACAATGAGGAAACCAACCAGGGAAAGCAGGGTTGTGCGTTCCGACAGCCCGTGATAAGCAAGCCACAGGGCACCCACGCCTGCTCCTAAACCACCGGATGCCATTAGAGTCGAGAGCCCATCAATCCCTCTTCCGAAGGCAATTTCTGCAAAAGCAGGCAGCAAATTAAACAAACTAAAAGCAACAGCGTTCCCTATAAATACAAGTAATAACATGGGGCCAATGCCCGCATGTGTTAAAATATGGCGCCCGCCCTCCAATACATCAGATAAAATGCCTTTGCTCATCCGGGGGGGTGCTCCTTGCGGAGGGATGCGTAAAAATCCAATCGTAATGAGATAGAGTACATATCCCAACGCATTTGCGAAAAAGGCAGTCGAAATGTGGAAGTTTGCGATAAGTAAACCTGCGATTACAGGGCCAGCAAAAAGAGAAAGATGGGTATAAGCAGCGTTAGCGGCTATGGCAGATGACAGATTTTCTTTGGAAATAATTCTGGGCAGCATGCCAAAAAGTGATGGAACACTGAAGCTGTGGATCAAGCCATGCAGAAATACAAGGGTCGCAAGAGAGTATATGGTAATCTGACCTGTTAAGGCCAGCACAGCTAATGCAAGGGCCTGCAGCAATGCTAAGATGTGGGTAATGACAACAATTCGTACACGGTCTATTTTATCGGCCAGAGCGCTTCCGATCGGCACAAAAATAAAATTCGGTGCAATATCTAAAAAGGAAATGACCGCGAGCCATTTAGTGGATTTTGTCATTTCCCAGGTCAACCAGTTTATGGCAAGTAATTGTATGAAAAAACTGGTCCACGAAGTAATCGAACCGACGGTATATATGCGAAAATTTCTTTCGCTGAACACTTTTCCGATACCGCCAAGACCGAGCACTGTCAGATTATCCTCCGACTTTAAGGTCTAAACATGACTTTCTAATCAACGCACTCCCTGAGCGGTTGCCCAGGGCCTAGATGGGGGCGCTTGCTTGTTGGCCAAGTCGTTGCTGCAGGCAAATACAAACAAAATGATGCCTACGGCTAAAATTATTTTTTTCATTGCTTTTCTCCCTTTTTATCATTGACTGCGCTCAGTTCATCCTGCAACTCCTTAACTCTCCCCTTGAGCCCATATAGCTGCGATTCAAGGTCAGCTATCCTTTGGCCGTAATCATCTATTTGCAGTTTGAAGGATTCAAATTGAGAATTATAGCATTGTTCAAGACAGGCGGTGTAGCGGGTGAGAAAATCGATTTCATCCCGATAAGCCGGCTGCTTGCAGTCGCAGGCCCCCAAAGCGCTGTCACTTAAGACCAGTATGATAACAAATGATAAAAGAATAAAAATGAGCTTTTTCATCTAGCATATTCTCCCGTCGATACATCAGGCCAGGCTTATATGGCGCAAAGACCTTATTCGGGTTCGCGGTAAAGCGCCAGGATACCGGAGCGTGCCAGCTTTTTAACGCCCATGGGTTCCAGCAGCCGGATGAGGGCATCGATCTTTTCCTGCCTGCCGGTCACTTCGATAATTAAGTGCGTTGCACCCGTGTCAACAATTTTGCCCCTGAAGGTCTCGACGATTCTTAATATTTCGGTGCGGTCCTTTGGTTTGGCTTTCACACAGATCATGGCCATTTCGCGCTTGACGGCTTCCTCACCGGTCATATCCCTGACTTTTATGACATTGACCAGCCTGCGTACCTGCTTCATGAGCTGTTCGATCATATCCGGGTTTGTGGGGGTGGAAATCGTGATGCGTGACATTTTCGGATTGGCGGTCGGTGCGCCGCAAATGGTATCAATATTGTACCCGCGGCTTGCAAAAAGCCCCGATACCCGCGCAGTCACCCCGGGTTCATTTTCAACCAGCATGGTAATAACATGTGTGTCTTCTCTCATTTCAACCCCTCAAAATTTTATACCATTGAGTGCTTGTCCGTCTCCGGCGGATAATCATCATTTTTGAGACAGTTACCTATCATCAACAAAACTCATTAGCAGACGCATCCAAAAAGATCAATTGAGTATCAAGCCGCTTGATGCGTAACGAGACTTCAGCTCGATTCCAGGTTCCGCAATTAACACTTGAAAATAAATACTTATTCATACAATAATAGTCAATCGGAAGTAACACATTTAGCGTCAGGCCAGCGAAAGGTACGATACGATGTTGTCAGAATTTTACAATGAGGTTTTGGCGTTTGGTCCTTTAGCGGCTTTGCCACAAAATTTGAATGCCAAATGGATCCAACGGTTGCAAAAGATGTCGGATGATTTTTTGGATAGCAATTTTAACCTGTATGAATGTAAAGATGCGCGCGAAATTGGCGACCCGATTATGGCCGCCTGCGTCTATGAAATATTGCGATACCAATATGGTGATAAGTTTGATCTCACGCCGCAGGAAATGGCGGAGAAAGTCGTGATATATGCGCTTTCGATCACCATGGAAACCGTTAACCGCAAGTCCAAATTCGGGTTAAAGCCGCCAAGTCTTGACAATATCCTTTCGATGGATCGCATCATTTCCTATAAAAAAACGAAACCGGAATTCGTAGAATTACTGCAACAGGCCTGTATGATCCGCGAGGCCGATAAAGGCTGGTTTCAGAATATTAAAGATAAGTTCATCTCAGGTTGAGGAAATAAGAAATCAGGATAACCGCATAGATAGGAGATCATCCATGGTTGACATCAAAGATACGGTGGATTTTTACTGGGATCCGGTTTGTCCCTGGTGCTGGATTACATCACGCTGGATGATCGATGTGGGCAGACAAAAGCAGATTCAGGTAAACTGGAAGCTGTTTAGCCTAAAAATAATCAATAAGGATCGTAATGAAATACCCGAGCACTTTAAAATTCTGCATAAAATCGGCCTGCGCGCATTGCGTGTGGCTGCAGCCGTTCGCAAAGAATATGGCAATGACGGCCTGGCAATGTTTTATGCGATTATGGGCACCCGCTACCATCATGACAGCGAAGATATCGACGAGCCGGATATTTTAAAAGAAATCCTGAATTCCGGCGGCTTTGCAACCCGACTTTCAGATGCTGTGGATGAGGAAGCCCGGGATAAAATGATTGCCGCCGATATGGATCAGGCGATTGCCAAAGTCGGCACGGATGTCGGCGTGCCGCTGATTGTTCTGGACGGCGGTAAAGGCCCGGGATTTTTCGGTCCGGTCTTCAGTCCGGCTCCTTCGGGAAAAGCAGCTGTCGAGCTGTGGGATGCGATTATCGTCGCCGGCCGGACCCCTGGTTTTTTCGAACTCAAACGCACGCGCGAGGTTGATCCCATTTTTGGAGAGCGCCCGGATATTTGAAAAAACATATGGAGAGCTTTACAGGGTCCATCACAACTGAAAGATCAAGCGAGGCCAGTTCATATGGAACCTCAAACTTTTAGCTTACCTGAAAAAGATCCTTTTCCCACACTGGATAGTGAAATTAACCGGTTGATCACATTTTTCACGTCACTGGACCCGCAAGATTGGAAATCACCTACACGCTGTGAAGGATGGTCGATCCGGGATATGGTTGCCCATCTCGACAGCGACGAGGAGTATAACGAAGCCTGTCTGAACGATAGCGTTGCAACTCTAATAGCCGATTTCACCAGCCTGGATGATTTTAATGAACGCCAAATTCAAAAACGGGCGCATCTATCAAATGAGAACATCCTCCGCCAGTGGCGCAACCGGCAGTCCCGGGTCCGTGAAGCATGGGAAAAATTGGGCTTCAAGGCGAAGATTCCTACATTCATAGGGCCCTACCCGCTCCACGCCCAGATCTGGCACATCACCTCTGAATATGCCACCCACGCCGATGATATGAGCGTTGCGGTGCCACCCGCTGATCAAAACCCCAGGCTCATTTGGCGATTCCAATTTTCAGCTTTTGCGGTCCAGGAAAAAAAGAACCCTCCCGGTCTTGCTCGCAAAGGCAACCTGATGATCGTCTTTAGCGATCAGCACCGTCTATCCCTGTCTGAAGAAGATTTTGTCTCCGCTGTAAGTGCCCGCCTGCCAATTCCCACAGACCCCCGCGACCGAAAGCTTCTGGCGGCACTGCGCGCACTTGCATGAGCGCAATCTATGAATCCCTGTTTGACATGCGTCTCTGGCTGCCTATTTTAATAACTGAAGTTGCATGAAATCAGATACTATAAACGAACAGCCATACCGAAACTGTATCGTTTTTTTCCTGAATGAATATGTAAGGAGGAAATATTCCTATGACAGATATGCCTAAAAGAGATATTACCGGCGAATGTGAAGGCGATTGCAGGGATCGTGTATTTGAAGGCCAAAAGGAACGGCAGGAACAAATCGCCAAATCCGGCGTTAAAAGCGCGGACTCCTTCCCAAATGCTCCGGGTGCAAAATCTCGTAACGAACCACCTGGGTATTTGGGCGGGCACGTGTGAGGATGCCGGTTGAATAACAATTAAGATTTGAAACCACTTCAAATTAAAACGCTCAAGGGAGGCTAAAAGCCTCCCTTTTTTTCTTATGAATCCTTGTCATTTTAAATTGCCGCCTTTGATGAGTTGGTTTATATCCATCCTGTTGTAGGTTTTTGTACAATTAAAAGAGGGCGAAGAAATAAAGACACCCTCACGCAAACCCGCGCTTGCGAGCCGCTCCATTCGGCCCGCCTTCGACTTGAGCTTAGGCCGAAAGTAGCTCATGGCCGAGGGCAGGCGAGGCGGACGGGTTTACGTGCTAATAAATCGCAATTTTTTTGAATCATGAATCAGATAGAGGGACCTACCGTCGAATCAGGCACTTGAGGATAAAATGGAGTCAGATAGATGCAAAAATTGTCATTCGAACGGGAAGGAAACACCAGATCCGTCGTCATTTTGAGATGATCGGCCACCCGGTTATGGGAGACCCCCGCCACGGAAAAAACAATAAGAATAATGACGGTATGCAACTTGCGGCCACCGCCCTTGAATTTAGCTGCCCATTTAATAAAAAACGATTGATATTTAATTATAGATCCGGGTTATAGATTTAGGGCAAGCGATGCTGAATAAAAACATTAACGTTTAGGCGTCACTAGGAAAGCTAGTACACGACTAGGAAGGGTCTAGTGGCGATGGAGTCGCCGATTTTTGGCTCAACCATTTTCTGCCGACAGCGTCTCTTTGTCCACGAGCGCAATCAGATCCTTTTGGTTTATAACCGCAAAGCCATGATCTTGGGCCCTTTTTTCATCCCCGGGACCGGTGTAGCCCCAGGACGCAAGCAGCAGCCTCATTTTCTTTTTTACCAGGCTGAAGGCATTTGCAAGCTCCTGAAGGTTTTTAAGCGAATCGTCAACGAAACCATAGCGCTGACCTCCGAAACGCTTCTGTATCTGCCGCATATTTTCCACTTTGCTTAATCCCTGATCCCCGCTGTAAATATCAGCAGTTTTGACGGGCAGGCCAAAGCGCCGGCACAGTCTCAAGGTCGCATCTCGGTTCTTGTTCGTCAGAATGACAAACGGGTATTTTGAGCGTCGCAGCAGTTCTCCCCACAATGGCTGATAGGGTTGATGAAGCGCCAACCAGCGTTCCGGATCCCGGTCGACAAAAAGACGGCGGGTTTCATAAATCCGGTTGGTTCGGTCGGTTACCGGGACATCCGGGCTGGAAATTAGGGCTTGATATTCCTGCAGAGCAAAATTTTTTTCAGGACATTCCCGATAATGGTCCAGGCACCAGCCCATCAGTAAAATGGCATCTCCGATAGGTTGAACATGATAGCGGTTGCGTTGGAACAATCCTACCAGCGCTTCAGGTAAATCGGCCAGGGAAGTGACCAGTTTGCCGGTAGTCGTATTGTAGACAGTCAAGGTGACCTCATCGAGGGAGTTTATCAGCACCCCGTCAAAATCAAAAATCAGCATGGTTTGGCTATTATACCTCAGGCGTCAAGACGAAAAAAGATTTAATCAGCACAAAATCACAAAAAAAGAAAAATGATACTGGAAATAATTCGGCAATTGCTGTTATCATTCCATGCCTGACACCTGCTTGCCCGCCGTAGCCTTTAAGGCAAAGGAGGGACACCCGAAACCAAGATGAATTTATAAGGAATCGCAGATGAATCTTTCATCCCTGGTGGTCGATGAAATCAGCCTGGTAGGATCGCGCTGCGGGCCATTTGCACCGGCACTTCATCTGCTTGAAAATCATTTGGTAGACCCGACGGCTTTAATCACAGGCCGCTATTTGTTGAGTGAAGCCTTAAAGGCGTTTGAGCATGCGGGCGCGCCCGGTACTCTTAAAATAATATTGAACACCACCTAGCGTTGCGTCCAGCCAAGTAATTTGCAAAATGCAGATTGATATTATCAATCTTCTGCTAAAGTTTTTTTGAAACGAACCGATATTTAATATATGCGTGCTTCGGGAGGCACGCTAGTCACCTTCTTTTACTAACTTTAAAACTGGGGTGGTCCTTCGGGGCCACCCCTTTTTTATTCTCGATTGACAATATATACTCCGAGGCTGACAAATACCAGGCTGAAAATCAACTTCAGGGTCAGGGGCTCTTTCAGCAAAAGAACGCCTGCAACAGTGGCGAAAACCGGTGTCAGAAAGGTAAAAGAAGAAAGGCGCGTGACCGGATAGGCATGCACCAGAGAAAACCACACCAGATAACTGATAAAGGCAACGATGATACTCTGATATGCGAATGATATAAGTACGAGCCCGTTGATATTCCGGATCGGCGTTTCTTGAAGGAGGAAGCTCATCAGGAACAAAATCGGGATGGAAAATAAGGTCTGGTAAAAAAGGGTATGATAGGGCGAAATCACGGCCACCAGCCGGCGCTTGATATAAATCGTGGTCATGGCCCAAAACGCAGAGGCACCAATTGCCAGAAAATCTCCGGCAAATTGCTGGATAGACGGCAGGCCGAGGTGTTTGCTTAATAGAATTAAAATTCCAACAAACGACAGCATCAGCCCCCCTGACTTGCGGATGGTCAGACGATCTCCGGCCAGGAAAAAATGGGCTCCCAGGGCATGAAAAAAGGGCGCGGTGTAAAGCAGAATCCAGGCCGAAGAAGCGGTCGTGTATAAAACAGCCGTATAAAGAAGACCGAATTCGGCGCCGAACATAAAGCCGATGAGCATGCCGTCTTTGAGCCTGCCCGGAAACAGTTCCAGCCGCCTCCAGGCCATCCAGATGAGCAGGCACCCGGTCGCAATAACAGAGCGAAGGCCCGCGCAAAAAACAGGGGCGATACCCGTTGTGCTGAATTTTATGGCGACGGCATTCAGTCCCCAGATCAAACATACAACGGTCAGCATAAGGGCTGCTTTAAGGTCAAGCGCATCACCTGTTCGCGATTCGGTCATCATAATACTCCCAAGGGATGTGGTGCGTTAAGTGATCGCCATCTATACAATAAATATTGCTATTTGTCACAGGTTAAGAGACGATGGAAGCGTCTGCGTTTGATGCAGGTTACCGGAGGCAATAAAGGCAAGCATATTCAACCATCAAAAACTTTTTAAGTCGATCAGAGGAGAACTTCATGAGAACCGTAGCCGTTTTTATCTTGATTTTTCTGCCGGCGGTTGCCTTGGCCGGACCCCTTGATGAAACCCGGAATCTTGAATTATCCGTTGACGGCATCCAAACGCTGCAGGTCCAGTGCGGATCCGGCTTTCTTACAGTGATCGGGGTCAAGGGAATGGACCGCATCAGAGCAACTGCACAAATCTTAGTCAGGGGCATCCAGGATAATAAGTTTCAAAGCTATTTGGAAAAACACTTGCGGCTGACGCTGGAAAAGCGAGGAAGCGATGCACTTTTACAAGCGCATGTCAAAAAATCCTTTCTCAAAAAAATTGAGGCTAAAATCAACTTAACGGTTAAACTTCCCGCAACGCTGCCTGTCAATATTGACGATGGATCGGGTGCCATAATCGTCACCAACCTTTCAGGTGGTCTGCACATCAAGGATGACTCCGGAAGCATCGATATTGTCAATATGGAGGGCAAGATAAAAGTTGCCGACGGTTCCGGAAGCATTGAAATACGAGATGTCCGGGGCAACGTTGAAATCCAGGATGGTTCAGGTCTTATTCAGATCAATCTTATCAATGGAAATGTAAGCATCACCGACGGGTCCGGCGAATTAACGATCCAGGATGTCAACGGAAGTGTCACGGTAACAGACGGCTCCGGCAGTATTGACATCCAGGATGTCACTCAAGACGTGTTTATCAACGAAGCCGGAAGCGGCGAACTTAACATCGATGGGGTTAAAGGAAAGGTAACTACAAGGGAGTAAAAATATAAGTGAACTAAAGTGACTAAAGTTCGAAGTGACTAAAGTAAAGGTATCGCTTCGCTCAATCATTTATTAAAATGACAGAATTCCTCAACTTTAGGCATTTTAGCTCACTTTAGTCACTTTAGCTCACTTGCTTTTGTGCCCCCTTTTTAGATAACACGCAATACATTATTGGACAGAGTTTAGGAGTCACTTGCCAGATTTAGGGGTTAATGTCTTCTCTAATGACTTTATAAAGATAATCCAGAAACTCCGGATCTTCGCACATGCCTTTGTCTTCAGTGTCGCTGACTTTGGCTACCGGATTTCGATTGCATTCCACCATTTTTATCACCACCTGGGGGGCAATAAATCCACAATCATTGGTCAGATAAGTACCGATACCAAATGAGGTCTGGATCTGACTATTAAATCGATTAAATATATCCACCGCCGACTCGAACGTCAGGCCGTCACTGTAGATTGCGCTTTTGGACCTGGGGTCAATTCGCACCGCCTTATAATGGGCGACAAGTTTCTCAGTCCACAGGATAGGATCCCCGGAATCCTGGCGGCAACCGTTAAAAAGCAATGAGAAGAAACGGTCGAAATCTTTCAGAAACTTATCAAAACCCATGGTATCAGAAAGCGCAATGCCCAGCTCTCCCCGGTATTCGTCCGCCCAGGATTGCAGAGCCACCTTCTGGCTGTCTACCAGCCGGGGGCCTAACTGCTGATGGGCCTGGAAAAATTCATGGGCCATGGTTCCGATGGGCCTGATTCCAAGCTGCATGGCAAAGTGAACATTACTGGTTCCAACCAGCATATCGCCGCAATTGGACATAAGGTGCTGCAGCACTTCTGCCTGCCAGGCATATGATGCCCTTCGACGGGTTCCAAATTCTGCGAATTTAAAACCTTTGTCAGGCGCGATCGCCTTGCTTAAAAAAGCGACTTTATCTTTCAGATGCTTACGACCCGCTTTCATCCAGGTGGTGTCGTCTACACCGTGCATCCGGGAATAAAGCTCACTGACGACAGCCAGTACCGGGATTTCATATAAAATAGTCGTCAGCCAGGGCCCTTCGATATTGATTTTTAACTGACCTTCTTCGATGGATGTTTTAATATAGCTGCTGTTGAGTTGAAACAGTCTGAGATATTCAATAAAGTCGGGTTTAAAAAAACGAATGGAAACCAGATACGCCAGCTCATCCTCTTGAAAGCGCAGCTCGCAAAGCTTTTCAATCTCTTCATCGAGCATGGATTTGAAATTTTCCAGTGACCCTTTCAAATGCATTTCGTCCCAATTTCTCCACTTAAAGGCATAGCGCACCCACGTGCTGGCATACTGGTGAAGCACGGCCTGCATCATCGTCAATTTGTAAAAATCAGTATCCAATAAACTGGGCAGCATGCCGTTTTCCTTTCGTAAGAGAAAATGGGACGGTTTAGAGGTCAGCGCTTTTCTCTTCTTTCACTTTTCAAGAATTGATGAAAAATGCGTTTAATTTTATTATAAGAACTAATTGATTAAATCAAATTAATAAATACAATACTAAATGAACGCAAGAGATCCGTAAATTAAGCTTAAGTCACACAAGCGTTAAAACGCGAGGACAACTTCAGAAAAGCGGAGGTCGACATGGCGATTAAGGTATTTATCAAAAGATATGTTAAAAAAGGTAAAACCGAAGATACTTTGGCCCTGCTGAACGAGGTGCGCAGTCAGGCACTCAAGCAAGCGGGCTATATCTCCGGTGAAACCCTGGTGAACCACTATGATCCCAGCAACATCACGGTCATCTCAACCTGGCAAACGATTGAAGATTGGATCCGCTGGCAGGAAAGCGATGCAAGAGCCGTGCAAGAAGACCAGCTGGAAAGTTTGCAGGAAGGGCCGGCAAATTTTGAAATATACGATTTAGGCCCGGCAGCCAGGGATTAGATCGATCCTTTTTTGCATGAAGCCACTTTGTTTAGAAC
>Ga0255055_10000871_pt1 | contig 23162 bp, 17 predicted proteins | sample JV7_2_27_MG_FD_188633 | JGI IMG/M metagenome (GOLD analysis project Ga0255055, IMG submission 188633) | Seawater microbial communities from Jervis Inlet, British Columbia, Canada - JV7_2_27 | ecosystem: Environmental > Aquatic > Marine > Inlet | place: Canada: British Columbia | collected...
ACTATTGTATGAGCAAAACTGTGAAAAAATGGAAGTACTCCAAGGTTTCCTATTCCGGGTTTCTCACCACCAAGCCAATATTTGGCCTGTTCCGCATTAGAAACTGCATTAAAATGAGTTAATACAGCCGCTTTTGGTACTCCAGTTGTTCCACCTGTCATAATATATGTAACTGGGTGTGTTTTAACATCGATCTCAACTTCAGGAACGTTTGGTTTAGTGTCTAATAAATCCATAAAATTAACCGCGCCGGGGACATCTACTTTTCCCGTAGGAATCTTTCCTACTTTCTTTCCTAATTTACGTTTGAAGCCTAAACCGTGAGCTAAATCAGCAAGATTTGTATATATAACTTTTTCAACGGAACTTTTCCCGAGAATCTCTCCTATATAAGGCATATTTTTCTTTATTCTAGATTTACTTTTCTCGTCAAAGTAGGCATCGTAGGCAATTAAGTATTTAGCGTTAGTTACATCTAATTGGTGTAATATCTCTAATGGTTTATATGTTGGATTAATTCCCGATACGATTGCTCCTATTCTTGTTATTGCAAAATAAGAAACTACATATTGAATGCAATTTCCCATAAGCATAGCGACAACATCGCCCTTTTTAACACCTAAGTCGTGAAGAGCTGTTGCAAGGCTTAAAACATAATCGTGGATTTGACGATACGTAACCCATGTCTCCAAAAACCAGATAAAATTCTGATCGCTATATTTTTCCACTTGGGCATCTAAAAATTGATTTATCGTTTTTTCTTCGAATGTAACATTTTTTGGAACGTTATCAGGCCACCACTTTTTGAACCATATCTTGTTTTCATTTACTTGATATGTATCTTCTTTTTTAATAGGCATTTTTCTCACTCTCGTTGTTATATTAATTGTTTTAAATGATTTAATGCATCATAGTATATTATTGTCGTTATTTTAGAAATTATGAAATAATTTACTTAATCCATTCAAAAGCAAGAATTTTATTTCTAGAGGTACTTTAGAAACATATTTTAAAAAGAAAAGATTCAAACTATAAAAAAATTAAGAAAGTTATTTTTGTTCTCCATATTTTTCTTTCCAAATAGGATCGTTGATTTGAAGCGCTCTTCGTTGTATTTTTCCAATAATATTTTTTGGTAAATTTCCAATTATAGCTATGTGTTGAGGGACTTTGTAATGAGCCATATTTTCTAAAGCCCATTCTTTAATTGATCGTGGAGACAAGTCAGAGTCTTCTCTAATCGAAACCCATGCTTTTATGACTTCGCCGAATTCATCGTTTGGCAAACCTGAAACAGCCGCTTCTAAGATATCTGAGTGTTTCATTAGAAGTTCTTCTACTTCTTTTGGGAAAACTGAAAATCCCTTAAACTTTATAAGTTGTTTTTTACGATCTCTTATTTCAATTGTACCATCTTCGTTCATAAAACCAATATCTCCTGTTAAAAGCCAAGTTTTTCCGTTATATTGGAGTAATGTATTATCTGTCTCTTCAGGTTGATCTAAATAACATTTCATTATTTGAGGTCCGTAAACACAAATTTCTCCAGTATTTTCAACTCCAAAATTAGTATCATCGGGATTTCCCAAACAAATCGGTCCTTTTGAGAAATCGTCCGCATGGAAAATGCCCCATCCCGTTCCCGGAAAAGGCATGCCTATTACTCCTACCGGGCTTTCTCCAAATAAATTCCCTGCACTTACCGCGGGACTAGCTTCACTTAATCCATACCCTTCAACAATTCGCCCTCCGGTATTCTCCATAAAGGTGTCTCTAACTTGCTTATGTAATGGTCCAGCACTAGATATGCACAACTTTAATTTTCCCATTACTCCAGGATATCTTCTATTTAAATGTTTTAATTCTGCTAGCTTAATAAACAAAATCTCTGCTCCCGCGTAAATCAATCCTTCGGCACACGTTAATTTTTCAATAATTTCACACAACTCGTCTTGAGACGGTGGCGTAGGAAAGAGCATCATCCAACCTCCAACAACTATGGATGTATTCATAACAATAGTGTGAGCAAAGCTATGAAATAAGGGAAGTATCCCTATATTTCCCATGCCCGGCATTTCACCACCTAACCACAACTTGCATTGTTCAGCGTTTGATACTACGTTAAAATGGGTTAATACAGCGGCTTTGGGTAGTCCAGTCGATCCTCCGGTCATAATATAAGTGGCTGCATCTTTTTTAATGTCTATACTTACATTTATATCTGAATCTCTTGGTTCTGTTTTCATTAAATCCTTAAATCTAATTGCTCCTGGACAATCACATTTTCCAGTTGGAATTTTTTTTAAGAATTTTCCAAGAACCTTTTTAGTCCCAAACATCTGAGTTAGATCGACAAGATTAGTATATACAAGTTTTTCTATATTTGTTTTTTCAAGTATTGGTTTTATGCAGGGTTTGTATAACGAATCTAACACAATAAGCATTTTTGGCTTAATAATGTCAATTTGATGTAATATTTCCATAGGTTGGTAGGTTGGATTAATTCCGCTTGCGATTGCTCCTATTCTTGTTATTGCGTAATATGAAACAACATATTGAATACAGTTCGGTAGATGAATCGCAACTACATCCCCCTTTTTTATACCTAGATCAACTAATGCTGTAGCAAACCTTTTTACATAATCTTGAAATAATTTATACGATACCCATGTACCAAGAAACCAAATTAAGTTCTGATCTGGATACTTCTCAACTTGTTCATCTAACATTTCATTTAACGATTTTTCTTCAAAATCAGCGTTATATGGCACATTTTCAGGCCACCATGTTTGAAACCAAAGCTTATTCTCTTCAATTTGGTATGAACTGTCTAATTTAGATTGCATTTCGTATCCTTCCTTATTTTTCACAATTACGATTGTTAAAGATCACTTTGATGACGCAGAATTTAAAATTATCCTTGAAATTATAAAAACTTGAAAAAATAAGGAAACAAAAAAAAATAAAATAAAAATTATTAATTTAGTTGAGATTTAAAATCTCGAATCTTTACGCCTTTTGATTAAAATAGTAGCAATTCCAACTAAACCTACACCGGCGATTAATAAAATTAACGCCCAGAAACCTGTAGCCTCGAACACCATGAACACGCTGAATGTAGGATCGTGCCAAATTCCGCTTCCATCTTCGAACATTGGGAAACATACAGCGTAAACAATTACGCTAAAACTTATGTTTAATCCAATATCTGCAGCAAAAGTATCCACTTCACCGGGTGTTCCCTCAAAAGTCTCGTGTGCATTAGCATCAGCTTGAAACACGGCAAGTGGTAAGATACTTGTGGAAGCAGGTGCTGTATTGGTTGTTCCTTCTGCACCCCAATAATAATCTGGTCCAGCGATATCGACAAAAGCGAGTTTGTCTCTTACATTATGAGGTAGATAGTTACCAATGGTAAGTGAATGAGTCACATTGTTGTAATCATCTGCGGGGTTTAATGGTGCGCTTGGATCGTCTCCAATAGTATCGATGTTAAGGTGGAAGTGCAAGACTGTCGAAACATAAACGATAGCAAGATCTAATCCTGCGATAGGATTATTTGCGCCTGGCCATGCAGGACCGTTCCAAGGAGCAAAAAATTGGTCTAATTTAACAGCTCCGTGTAACGCTGATACTGTACCACCATCAGTTGTAGCAAGGGATACTTCTCTCGGCTCAAATGTAAATCCAAAGTGAATATATGCTAAAGATTCTGGAGTTGCTCCTAAATAGGAATCTAAATCAACTCCAATTGGAACTGGGGCTAGCGTAGCTTGATTTAGAGTTAATCCCCAAGAAATACTATTACCGTTTTGAGTGGGTAAAGCAAAGTCAAAATCATTAACTGTACCTAACAGTAATTTGTGTGTGAGCTCTGAAGAACTTGGAACTTCAATAGGACGTCCGTCTACTAAAATCGGATCCCCCACTGAATTATTTACTTGTACGTAATTTGCTGATAATCTATTATCAAAATTTGTATCGTTGTATAAGAATGCTCCCGTTAAGTGGTGAGTAAATAAGAAAAATTCAATATCTAAACCTTGAAAGATTGCAGCAGGATTAACACCACTACCACCACCACCACTTATTAAACTCAAAATCTCGGCTACATCAATGTGTATTTCAAAATTTTTCACCCATAATTGAAACAGATCAAAAGTAAATGAAGTAAATTCCTTATAGAGATTAGCAACAATTCCCGCGTCGGTTAATAACCACTGCATATAACTATCTTGACTAGCTTGAGCAGTGATATTCCATGAATTTAATGCAATACCTGCATTTACACCCCCCAAAGCTAAATCTATAGTTTGATCAGTAAAGGGATCTAACCCGTCTCCTCCCGTAACTTTCCAAGTTTTACTGATACTAAATCCACCACCAGTCTGAATTTCTAATTTCTCCCAAGTGATGGGATTTAACACAAACAACTCTTCACCAGTAAAAATGTCATTTATATGAATTAAAAACCAAGTAATCAACTCAACACCCTCTTGAATTAATTCATCGGGAACTCCTCCAATAGTAGAAGGAGCCGAAGTAGATGGACTCGAGGTAAGAGGACTCATAAGATACTGTGAAATTTTATTGAAAAAATCTATGATTTTCTTCACTGCATTAACGAAAGAGCCGTCGTTATCCCAGATAATTAAAGTAACTCCAGCACCTACGGTTATGTTATATTGATAAATTCCAGATGTTTCAACTTCGCAATAGGCAAGTCCATGTTGGCTTATATTATAACTTCCTAAGAGATAATTAAGAGGAACTGGATAAATCCTTTTCCTTCCAGAGCTGAAATCTCTTAAACCAGAAATAGTTTTTTCTTGAGTTGCGCTTATGGCATAAACTCCAGGTAATATTTCCTTCCCGCTAAAATTTGTTAGCACTTGCATAAACAACATTTCAAACACGGTTGCTATAACATTACCCCCGGGACCTAAACTCCTAAACATGCCTCCAAAAATACTTCCAAAACCCCCGATAAGACTTGATGGATCTGGTATTCCACTTTGTGCGTAAGTATAATCGTTGTCGTATTCGTAACCAGCTGCCGTAATTGGCGCGGCCGTAAAAGAAGCTACCACTAATGTAATAACCATTAAGGCTTTAGTGCTTACTTTTTTCATTATTTATGATCACATTATTTTTTTATAAAATTAATTGCTTAAAATACAAATAAATTTTTTATTTTTAATTGTTTATATTCTAATTCAATAGAAATATTAAAACCAAGGAAGATAATCCTATTAAATCAAAAAATTTTCACAACTTAAATCGTGACGGTCAAGTTTTTCACTAATTTTAACGTAAAAATGTCATATTGAATGTAGTGATTGAAACCAAAGATTTTCATCTCTTTTTAATTAAATAAGCTACAAATATTTTTTGAACATAGAAAAAGTAAGGAATTTTTGATAATTTAAATTAAAAAAATAACTAATCTTCAATAGTAATAAAAGTATAAAACAGAACGAAGATATACAATATCGCTGAAATTAATAAACTCCAGGTTCTTAAAAAATCGGATAAATCTGGATTATTAAAATAATTAGCTAAAATTACATTTGAACCGATAAATACTACTGCGATGAAATAACCAAGAAAATAACTTTTAAAACTTCCATATTTTGATTTTCCTCTTATAAAGTTAACGATATAAGTAAAAATAACAATTACTAAACCCGCTGTATAAATCGTATTTATTAATTCGTAATTATTTAAATCTAAGAATAGAAAAAAACCAAAGAGGATTACTTCTAGCACTTTAACATGAGTGAAACTCTTTTTTTGTGTTGTATCTACAAAGATTTGTTCGTATTCGCTAATTCCAGAGTTAGAAAATAAAATAATTAAGGAACCAATTGATAGAGCCGTAAACAACGAGTAGGATATGATAAAAAGGTATTCAATTACAAATTTCCATATTTCCCATAAATACAAAGGTAATTTAAGAAATTCTGGAATAATACTTACGGTACAGAAAATTGGAATTAAAGCCATCAAAACTATTACAAATTTTGTTAGAAACGAGATTTTTGAGTCATCTTCCCAACTCTCTTTTCTAAAAGTTGTTAGACGCCATGCGAAGGACGCAAAACTTAAAATGGAGATAAATGGTGTTACTATTGGAAATACGAAGATAAATAAGATATATACGGCGTTGATTCCATAAAAGAACTTTAACCTTGAAGGTACGACGCTAATTTTTTCGTCAAAAGAGTCCATCGTATTAGCAAATCGATTCGCAAATAAAATTAAGAAAAATAACCACGAAACGCTAAATACCATAGGACTAAGTATTTTAACTATCCAAAAATTTAAAATCGGGTCGAACGGTGAATACCATAAACGAAAATCTACTAAGGAAAAAATCAGAAAGATACTCGCTGGTACTATTATTATGGCAAGTAAAACAATTAAACGAGTCACGATTATTCCTTTAACTCTTTTTGACATCTTTTTGTTTCACTTATCGGTTTTTAATAATTAAACATATAATGAGAATAAGGTATTTTAAAATCTCTGTTTTATGTCTTACTTTTTTTTAATAATATTAAAAGATTAGTAGACCAATAAAAAAAAAGGAAAATAAAAAATAAGCATAAATTATCTTTATGCATTCCTGTAGCTAAGCTATATTTTCATCCCACAGTTATTACAAAAATCATTATCCGGAACTAACTTCGCTCCACAATTGGTACAATGTGAATCATCTAAGGTAGGCTCTTTATCGGCTTCTGCTTTAGCTTTAGCTTTCTTACTTTTTTTTTTACCGCTATCTCCCGCTGGTTTGTATTTCAAAGCTCCAATAAATCCTCCAAACACGGCCCCTACGAGGCACCCTTCTAAAATTGCTGTAAAAACAGCAAGAAGGTAAGGTAAATCCGTTAAACCAGTAACAAGCCCGTTAACTATTGGTCCAACAAGAGGAATGACAGGTAGTATGAAATATATTACTAGTGCAAGGATTAAATAACCGATCCCAATCGCAAGACATGTTTTTATCCCCTTACCAGGAGTCTTAGCATTAATCGCAGTTATCATCGAACAAGCTAAGATCCATGGCAATGTAACCGAAATTAATAACATTACATCATCAGGGCGATACATTAAACACCAATGAATTGGAAAAATAAGGATTAAAATTAATCCAATAAATACCCCTGCGAGAGCTCCTATTATAGCTCCAATTGGTCCCGGCAAAAGAGCGCCTAAAGAAGCTAAAGCAACGTTTAAATTCTGAACTAAACCACCAGTTACACTTGAAGTTAGATCAAGGAATTGAAAACTAATCCATGATGTTAATGCGAGAAAGACCATTCCTACGATCCCCGTCCATACTACTCTTCCAAAACCCAAAAGTATTTTCCTCCAGCTCTAATTTTAAAAATATTTGAAATTAATTTATATTTTTCTTACTAATTCAGACATGATTTATATATTTAAAATTATGTTTTTAGTATCCATTTAGAATATCTCTTTATTAACTTGTATATAATTTAATATAAATGAACTCGATTTATGTCGTTATGGTTTTAACTTAAAAATAGAAGAACTAAAATGATTTCAGAGCGATATAACGAAATCTAAGGAAAAAAATTTAAAAAAAGATATTTATTGAATATTTATAATTGCACCTTTATCCATTTTAACAGTCTTATTAGCGTACGATCCTAAAGATCCTCTATGGGTTACCACTATTATTGTTGTTTCCATATCCTTGTTGATTTTCTTTAGAAGGTCCATCACTTGCTTTTCTGATTCGGGATCAAGATTACCCGTTGGTTCATCGGCTAAAATTACTCTAGGGCGATGGATAATAGCCCTAGCGAGGCCACACCTTTGTTTTTCACCACCCGATAATTGAACTGGATAATGGTCTTTTCTTTCAAGTAAATGGACGTCTCTTAGTGCCGCAATTGCTCGATTTTCTATCTCTTTCTCTCTCAAAACAGTTGGCCATAATAAAGCCTCTACATTTTCAATAGCAGTTAAGGTCGGAATTAAATTAAAATCTTGAAAAACAAAACCAATTTTTTGCCTTCTTAATTTACTAAGTCTTGATTCTTGGGCTCTAGCAATATTTTCTCCGTCAAAAATTATTTTCCCCGAATCTGGTAAGTCTATACCGCTAAGAACATTAAGGAGGGTACTTTTCCCGCATCCCGTTGGGCCTTGGACTAAAACAAATTCGCCCGATTTAATCGTAAGATTTATGTCGGCTAAAGCCCTAATAATTGCACCAGCTCGCCTATATTCCTTATTCACATCAATAGCTTCAATCATCGTGTCTTTATCTACTGGCATATTCTTCCCTCCTTTAGTCACCTACTCTTTTTAATGCAATTATTGGTCTAACTTTCAAAACTTTTCGATTAGCTAATAATATCGCTATAATTTGAAAAAATAGAAAAATTAGAAAAGTCGCAAAAACCGGCAAAAGGCTCACTAAAGTTTTCGCTGCAATGATCTCCGCAGCTTGCAGATAAGCTACAATAGCTGCATAATGAAACAGTACTTCAATAACTATAAAAAAGCCTATAATTGTTGTAAATAGTATAAACCCAGAAATTAACGAGTTAAGATCTCCATTCGTCCATCCAATACATTTCAATGTTGCAATCGTTTTCGAATTACGTCTTACTATAATCCAAGAATACAATAAAGATAAAAATATACCTACACCTAATGCAATAAAGAAACTTGTACTTGCGAGACCTGCACCGCCTCCAAGTAATACTAATTCGATAGAATAGCTTGTCCAAAATATTAGAATGGTGTACATTAAGCAAAATACAACAAATTGTTTCCTCTCTCGTAATACCATTAAGATTGATTTCTTAAATAATCTAAAAGCCATATATTTCACCGTTTAATAAAAATTAATTTTTTATATAAATTCTTTGTATATGTATATAATAAAATCATAATAAAAATTTTGGTAATAATGTCAGCAGAAATTGAATCCATTATTGATGAGTTGCTTTCTGAAGAAGTAAATATTTTAGGAGTAGCAATTATCAACAAACCTGGAGCTCTTATTACACAAACTCAAAACTGGAATCTTTCCAACGATTTAGGAAAAATTAACGAATTACTCGGAGCTAACTTAGCGCTTGGACAAAAAGGCATGTCAAATATAACGATTCAAGGAATTAAATATATGATGGTCGAAAATACTGAAGAGCGAAAGATAGGTACAAATATTAAAGGAAAAGGACACATTATTATAGCACCGATTCCCATAGGTGGAACGGGTGCGTTAATTTGTTACATTAATCCTCAAGTGGGGCCCCGAGACGCTCTTTTTATAGTTCAATCTTACGCTTTGAAACTACAAAATCTAGTTTAAATTTTTTTATCCTTTTTTTATAGAATTGACTATGTTATCCTCATAATTAACTGGTCAGAAAATAAAACTTAAATAATAACTAGTGATCATTAAATTTAATAAAACACATTTAAAATATGAGGGAAAGAATTGCTATATCAAATAGGTTTAGACTTTTTATCATTTCTTCTAAGCTATGGAACGACCATATTTGTAATAACCTTCGATATTATTATGCTGGTTTTTGCGATCTTAATATTGAAGAAAAATTCGTATAAGTATGGAATTACACTGATGATCTCATCAATCATTTCGTTAGTACCAAGCATATTTTACATATCAATTCAATATCCATCTTTATTATATCGACTGGATATTGAATTAGGGCTACCTTTAATTGAAGTTTTGCTAATAATGAATACTTTGAGTTTCGTTTTTTTTGGCTTAAATATGGCTAGTACAATATTGTTAGTTATTTCAATAATTCTAATATACAAAACCCATAAAAAAGAAAGAATTGATTAGAATTGTAATCCTGAGGTTAGCTTCAGAGAATTATCCATTCTTACAGAGCTTAAACATTCTTTTTTTTTACATTTTTATATTAAAGCTTGATTTGGTCCCAATAAGGATTTAACAATTTCTTAAGAAAGCTTTTAATTTTATCTATCTCCTCCCTCTTAGAATCCTCAAAAAATGTAATATTTTTCTCAAAATCAGGGGGTTCGTACTTTTCCTTTAATAAAGCTTTAATTATAGCTTCAATACAATATGGTAATCCGATTATGTCATACCCTCCTTCCAAAATGAAAGTAATTTTACCTTCACACACTTTTTCAGCAATTTTTAAAACATTATCCGCAAATTGATTATAAGCAATACTGGTTAACGAGCAATTACCAATGGGATCCGCGTAGTACATATCAAATCCTGCAGCAACAACGATAAGAGCAGGCTGGAATTCGTTGAGTATTGGCTCCAACAAGTCAAGACAATAATAAAAGTCTTCATTAGTTATTCCTTCTGGTACGGGAAAATTAATATTTTTACCAATTCCCTCGTCTATTCCAAGTTCGTCAACCATTCCTAAATCTCCTTCAGTAAAGTCAAACTCGTGTATAGAAAAATAAAGAACTGATGGATCATCGTAGAAGTAATGGGCTAAACCGTCGCCAAAATGGTCGTCAATATCAATTATTGCTATTTTCTGGTCAAATTTCAAATGATTTCGTAAATACAGAATCGAATTTGCAATATTATTGAATATACAGAGCCCTGACGCCTTTTCTCTAAATGCGTGGTGTCCTGGTGGTCTAATTAAAGCAAACGATTGGGCATACTTATTACTTATTACGCCTTCAATAGCTTCTATGGCCCCACCAATAGCTTTTTTAGCTAGAGCATAAGTATCCTCTGTTAAGAACACTTCCTCTTCGAGTAAACCACCTCCCATGTTAGAAATTCGCTTAATGGCTTCAATGTGGTATTTTGAATGGGCTAATTCTAACATAGCCTGAGTAACATTTCTCGGTTTAACTTTTACGATACGATTATTACTAAAAATATTGGTTCTTTCTAAATGGTTTAGAATCGACTTAATCCTAAATGGGTGTTCAAAGGATATAAAAGACGGTTTTGGATATGGTGGGATGTGTTTAGAAGCGAAATCATCCTCAACAATTATTCCAATTAGATTTTCTGTCGTCATATCAAAAATTGAAATTTTAGAATAACTAAACTCTTATATTTATATTTGCATACTAATATTAAAAAATAATTTCAATTTACCCAAAAAGGTTTGAAAATAGAAATGAATGTTATTGAAATTGTAGCGTTAGTCTTGCTTAATGCCATTCCTATCGTTTTATTAGTAATACCCTACTTCTTCATACGCAAAAAACTTGTGGGAAAAATCTACTTCAGGATAATGTTAGGAATAATGGTATTCTACCTAGTATACTGGGTTCTACCAATAATATTTCAGCTGGGAACAGCTCCAATAGAATTAGAATTACAAGTTGGCGATGAAGGTAATCTCGGATTAGGAATAGGTTATATTTTTGCGCATTTTGGTTCTCTTATCTCATTATTTGCCTACTATCCACTCGTAACTCTTCCTTTTATCTTTTTTGTAGCTCCCTTTATCTCAATTATTTACGTAAGAAATCGAGTTAGAAAAGAAGTAGGAACCACAAGCGAAAAAATGAAGGGATTATCTTATCATATTATTGATAACCCTTACAAGCGAATCAGAAGCGATCTGTTTAAAAGTGATTGGTCGAGAGAAAAAGACATAATGAAGCTACTTATCGTGCTTTTGCCAATTTCTCTCTATTTATTACAAGTTATCCTTAAAATTCTTGAAATAGAATCTGTTTCAATTACAACTGGAGAAACTGCTTTAGGTTGGTTTATCGAAATCCTATTTGTTTACCTCGCAATTTTTATATTTAGTTTAGAAATACTTTTTAGCTCGCAAATTGCACTCAGAGGAAAATACTTTGGAGAAAATATTAGACATCAAACTTATAAGAGTTTATATACTGTTGGGGCTCCAATATCTATTCTTTCTATTCTGTTATTCATTGTTGAAGATATTGGATCTTTCGGATTAATTGTTTACTTCTTTGCGTATTTTCTCATGGCTTCATTTATCTTTATTTTATTTCTTAAAATATTTGAACCCATCTCTTTACTTATCTTTTTCAAAATAATTGATTGGTTGAAAAATAGGAAAGAAAAAAGAAAGAAAATGAATTCTTCTAACTGGTACTACGGAATTGTTCTTAGTTGTCTGGCTTTTTTCGTTTTTTTCCTTCTAAACAATTTTGGTTTTGGTACGATCTATAATATTATGTTTGACAAGGCGACAGAGTCGAGTATACTCAACTCTGCAAATTTTGCAAGTGGATCGGTCTTCTTATACGAAAGTCTTGGATTTGACCTAATGAATATTTTCAGTTTTGTAGCTTTAGTGGTTGTTTCTCTAATTATAGCGGTGCTTTTCTTAAATCTCAGCTTGAAATATATGAAAAGCATGTTTCTGAGTATTGTGTCTTATCTGCCTATCCTAATCGTCTTGTCCGTGTTGTTTGTAGCATTTAATGCTGGTAACGGATTGATTAATTTTACTCCCGATCTCTATTGGATAACTGGCCAATCGAGCTTTACTTCCATTTTTGGATTTTTTGACTTTTATACTCTAAGGACTGCTGGATTCAATGCTGAATTAACTGGATTTCTGAATATACTTGCGATTCCTTATCAATCTACTCAATACATTTTTAATATAGTTTTTTGGAGCCTGATTATATTTTATATGAAAAAAAACTTTAGAGTCAAAAATTTAGCTATTGACGAAAAACATTTAGAAAAGGTTATCTTTTCTTCAATAACTGAATTCCCAACCTACGACGAATACGCGAAAACTGATACTCGTTATTTAATAACAAGAAGTTCGGATATTGACTTAAGGAACATAGCTCTTGAGCGAGAGGAAGTAAAGTCCTTATTAGAAATATTAGAAACGGATCAAATGTTAGATAAATTAAAACCTGTAGAAGAAAAAGAAATGCAAAGATTTTACTTTACTCTTAAATACTTATATAACAAGAACCAAATTGATGTTTTAAAGCAAGAATTCAGCTACATCTACGAAAAAGCAGAAAAACAAGGATTGTACATCATTTACGACGATGGTAGAGGTATTTTTGACTATAATTTCTCTAAAGAATACGATCACGATCCTGGAATCGTCTCTGGAATGTTTTCAGCTATTACTTCCTTTATAAAAGAAACTACCAAATCTCAAGAACTATTAAAGACCATAGATCACGGTGATATAACTATTCTAATTGAGTATGGGAACCGTATATTTGGAGCCTTATTTATTAAGGGAAAACAAACTGCGGAAGTTCGCTCTTCATTAAAAGAACTCGTCACAACATTTGAAGCCAAATACGCTGAAGTTTTAGCTGATTGGAGTGGAGCACTCATATATTTTAAAGAGGACAACAAGTTAGTAGAAAATATATTTAAAGATTAATTCCATTTTCTTCATTTTTTTCTTTTTCACTTTTTTTCAATAGCTTCAAAGACTAATGTTTTTAATTCATTATAAAAATAATTTTCGAGAATCAAAGTTATATATAGAATGTCAACCTTTTATTAACAATATGAGAAGAATTAATAGCGTTGACACCGTTAGAGGTCTTTCAATGTTCCTCATGGTTTATGGTCATATAATTATTTGGTGGTTAAGACCGGAAGACGCTTGGCTACAATTTTGGTTATATGCGTTTCTTAAACCACTCGGCGCAACGGGATTTCTTTTCGTTTCAGGAACCAGCGCAGCGCTATCCTTTAGAAATTATCAAAACACAGTAAAAGACTCAGATACGATTAGTATGACAACCGTAAGAAATGTTTACCTTCTTAGAGCTACTTTTATATTAATAATTGCGTTTATTTTTAATACCTTTAATGCATTGATATGGGGGGGTAGCATTTGGGAATGGAACGCCCTGCAAACCATAGGAATTTCTCTGATATTAGCCTGGCCGCTCTTGAACACCTCTAAACTATTCAGAATACTTCTGGGAATTTCTATGATAATAGGAAATCAGCTAATTCTGGATGTGCTGTTGCCCTATAATGGACAAGCCTCTCTATACGGAGTTCTATTTCATATACTCTTTAATCCTTTGGATCAATATGTAATTTTGATTTATTTAAGTATATTTATAATTGGATCGGCAATAGGGGAATATATCTACAAATTCAATATTATTGAAGAAAAAGACAAGCGGAACTATCTATTTAAGAATAGATTGCTAATTCAAATGTTACTAATTGGAATTTCTATAATCGTTTTCGGAGTTTTTTATCAGTTCCCTAATTTTCTAATCTTTAACACACTTCCATCAATTGCCTTTGCCATAGGTTTAATAATAACTATATTATCATCCATTATGCTTATCGAAGTTTTGGAAAAAATAAAAACAACTAAAAGCTACAAATTTTTCTTCTATTATTCTTATTACTCATTTACCATCTTTTTGTTACACAACCCGCTAATTTTCCTATTTACAAAACAACTTAACGCTTATTTTACAATTTGGTTGGCAATTGTAGTGGGATCAGTGTTATTTGGCATAATTCTGCGAGCTGCTTATAAGAATTTAGGAGAAAAAGCTTCTCTTAAAGCTGTTCTCAGCATTATCAGCTTTTTAATTGCAACTAGATTGATAGAAAATAGATCTAAAAAAAGTGTTTAAGAAGTTCTTAATTCCGTTAATTAGGTTCTATCTCTTTCTTCAATAATTGCATTTAGTAAACGTTTCACCTCATAAGAGTCTGGATATTTCTCTTGGATTTTATGACAACATTCTATCGCCTGATCAAATTCTCCGAGTTCTTTGTATTTAATACCTAAATTATACCATGTTTCGTATTTATCGGCTTTAATTTCCAGAGCTTTTTTCCAACATTCAATCGCTTTTGCAGTGTCTCCCTTTCCGTTATATGCATTAGCCATATTATTCCAACCCTCGTGATCCTTCGGATTCAATTCTACTACCTTTTTATAACTCTCAATCGCCTTGTCGTAATCTTTATGTTCTCTATAGGCGTTGCCCATATTATACAACACATCAACATCGTCTGGTTTGAGTTCCAACGCTTTATTCCAGCACTCAAAAGCGTGCTCAATATCACCCTTTCCTATGTCATAAGCGTTTCCCAAATTATACCACCCTTCAAAATGGTTAGGATTCAACTCTACAGTTTTTTGCATATATTCAATCGCTCCGTCAAAGTCAGACTCCTTACCGCAGACTAATCCTTTTTGATAAAATTCTTCTGCTTCTTTTATTTTCTTTTTCTGCTCGATTTCTTCATCAACCATTCACATCATCTTTTTTTTTGAATATTACTTTTATCTAATATTTTGAATTGTTAAATATAGGTAACACTTAGAGGGTTTATAAATGTATAAAAATAGAGATAAATTTGGGGAATGGTCTAATTAGAAATTTCTCTTGTATAAATTAATTGAATTCTGCTAACTATCACTTATTTACTCTGGAAAAGTGGCGACTGCCCTAACCCAACCAGCGCTCGCTCTAGCTATTTTAACTGGAAAACAGTAAATTGTGGCGCCAATAGGAGGAACTTCATCTAAATTCATCATTTTTTCCATTTGAAAATACCCTAACTCTATGCCTGCGAAATGTCCTTCCCAGATGATTGATGTGTTCGGTTTTTTCTCTTTTATTGATTTTTTCCATTTTTTTGCTGTGAGAGTAAAAGGAGCATCCCAAGACCACGCATCGATTCCAACAACGTGAACGCCTTTTCTAATTATGTGCAATGTAGCTTCCTTCCCAACTCCAACACCATGATTTATGTAATCTTTGGTACCATAATGTTTTGGAGCATTTGTGTGTACGCATAAGATATCTCCCTCTTTTAACCTATAGCTTATGTTCTCTAACTTATTGTCAATATCTTGAGGTGTCATTACGTATCCTTCCTCGTAATCCGTACAGTCCAGAACAATTAACGGACCAATACCCCATTCTAATGGAAAATCGTCGATCGTCATAGCTTTTTTCTCTCCAATTTCTCTATCTTGAACGGGAGCAAAATGCCATGGAGCGTCCATATGAGTTCCAGAATGAGTACCTAATGTAATACTTTCTGTATACCATCCTTTTCCATTCGGTAAATGTTCCGGTTTTAACCGAGAAAAGACAAATCCCATTTCTTCAGCACCCCTTTCGTGATCACCATAATCAATATGCGGTTGCGTAAGAGGAGGGTCAAAAATAAGCTCGTCGGGATTTATAATAGGGATTGAAAGATCAATAAATTTCATTTTTCACACTTCAATAATTTAGTTTGTTCAAGACATCTACATTAATAAATTTATCTTAACTAAACCAAGCAACTGTGAGTCGTTACTCCAATTTTAATTGCTCGATATTGAAACTGAAAAAAAGTAAAGAAAAAAAATTGGTATTATTCATTCATTTCATATGCGTCCTTTAGCGAGTGAACCACATTCCACACCTTACCAAACCGCTCAGGATCGACGTTAGGTTTCTTAATCATCTCCAAACACCATTCCATCTGTAAGGGAGTAGTACTAGCTTTTTAATATAGATTCAATGCAAATTTGGAAAAGTCTCAAATTTATTGATTTTTTCGTAACCTTAGAAATTCCCAAATACCAAACACACCACCAGCTGTGAGCAAAAAGGATGGGAAAAAAAGGTATATATACGCCCCTAAAGTTACACCAATTATTGATATAATTACGATTAACACTCCTGAAATTAAACAAATTAGACTTCCAGCTATTAGACTTTTTTTTTTCTCAATTAACACCCCAAATAATGCGAACAAATTGAATCCTACAATAATATAAGGATAAACGCTCACAGAGTCCCCCTGGTCAGCTTTAAAGGCAAAATTTAAATACTCCACCATTTTAGTTCCTATACCAAAAACTATCCCACTCACACTTAACCCAAAACTTAATTTCTCTCTCCACATAATTTCATTTTTCGATAGTTAATCTTAAACGATTTCTATTAGATTGCTTATTAATGTCATGAAGTTATATTTAAGGTTATGGCATGACGATGGATGTGTGCGAGAAATTCCTTTTTTAAATTTTACAGCTTATTGTATATAAAGCCTAATTTGACATTTATCTGTCAAGTAAAAGTATTTTAGTATACAAAGAGAATCTAGTGTTATTATTAATTTTATTTTTGGAATTGATACATCAAATTTGAGAAAAAAAAAAGAAATTATTAGGATCTCCACCAATTATAATAAGACTAAAGGTTGAAAGGTATGAAGAAAAGAAAAGGCTGTCCCCATTCAATGAAGAAATATAAAACACAGAGCAAAAGCCTGTGGACGCTTGGCCTTATAGCAGTTGTTAGTGCAATTTGGTTGATGCTCAGAACAGGTAGGAAACCTACAAGAATTGTATACCCCTGCCAACAGGTTGCTGTTGAGAACATAAATATATTCCAGCTTGCTCTAGCGGCCTCACTCCCACCCACCATCATCTTGCTGCGGAAATCGACGAGCGTCCTAAAGCCCATGCTTATCTTGTCTATTTTGTTCGTCAGTTCCGTTTTTCTTGTCAACAATCCATTTAACCTTAGTTTCGATACTTTTCCCGAAAACAGGACTCGTGTTCCTCTCACTTTATCACCACAGAGTGCGCTCGCATCCGATCCATCAGACCTATTCTTTGTTCAGAATGCTTTAGGGGAAGAAGGAAATATGGAGCTCGCTGTCTCATCCCTCATCGGACTTATGGAAGCCCAAGGTCTATACTTATACAAGAATGCAAATCAGACTTCTGGATTGATTGGGAATAATGATGTAGTGATTTTAAAAGTGAATGGTCAATGGCCCTACAATGGGGGGACAAATACTGACCTCGTAAATAGCGTGATTAATGCGTTAATAGGTCATTCTGATGGCTTCACTGGAGAAGTAGTAATCGCTGATAACGGACAGGGATTAGGAAGCATGGACCATGCCCAAACAAACTCGTTTTACCACGATCAGTCAAATCTCGATGTGGCTGGGATGTTTGACCCATACAATGTGTCAACATTTCTGTGGGACCCGATACGGAGCAATACTGTTGACGATTTTGATGACGGTGACTTCACAAATGGTTATGTTCGAAATTCAACTTGGAACGCGGATACGGAAATTTATGTTTCTTATCCCAAGTTCACAACCGAATATGGTACATACATCAGTTTCAAAGAAGGTGTATGGGACAATAATACTGGTTTCGATTCGGATCGACTGAAGGTCATCAACATGCCAGTCCTGAAATCCCACTTCCGTTATGGCGTGACTGGTTGTATCAAACATTATATGGGAGTTCCGCAGGGCTATGTTGTTCCGTCAGTAGACCTTTCTATTCCGCATGAGCACTTTTCAATCGCACAAGGCGGGATGGCAACTTTGATGGTAGAGACACGGGCTCCAATACTGAACATCCTTGACATGATTTGGATCAACGCCAATCCCTTGGAGAGTTCTAGCAGGCGTGGACCTTGGGGTAACTATGACTATACAACATTTACTGACATAATCGGTGCCAGCCAAGATCCTGTAGCACTAGACTATTGGGCATCAAAGAATGTCCTCATGGCTACTGCTATGCTCAACTATGAAACTTATTCCTCGTTAGATCCCGATTATGAGCCGCTAAGTCCGCAGTATAGTGGTTATGATCAAATGGATGAGTCGTTTCATAACTATTTAAGGAGATCCAAAGATGTTTTGGTCGATGCTGGTCTACAAGCCACTATGAATCAGACCGAAATGAATGTATTTGTGAGAGTACTTGAAGGACTAGAAGAATCAAAACTAGATCCGTTGGTTATTGCAATGGTTGTGATCGTTCCTATCTCAGTTGGAATAGTTGTCATCCTAGTTGTATTCATAAAACGTAGAAAGAAGTTGAATAAAAAGATATGATACAATACAATTCTGTGTGGTACGGACTCTCTCAACACTTAAGTAAAAAATTAAAAGAAAAATAGAAAGAAAAAATAAATTTAAAAGTTTGATTACATCATGCCCGGGGGCATCCCCATGCCTCCCATACCTGGCGGCATTCCCATACCGCCTCCACCCATACCCGGTGGCATACCTCCGGGAGGCATAGCGCTTTTTGCTCCTGCGATAACATCATCGATTCGCAAAATCATTGAAGCTGCTTCGGTGGAGCTTTTAATTGCTTGAATCTTGACTATGGTTGGTTCGACGACACCATCTGCCATCATATTGTCGATAACATCGCCAGTTTCTAGGTTGAGTCCCGCAAACTTGTTTCCAGCTTGATGAGAGGCTCTTAGTTTCATTAACATTTCAATTTGGTCTAGTCCTGCGTTTTCAGCAAGCGTTTTAGGGATAATATCCAATGAATCCGCAAAAACTTCGACTGCTAGTTGCTCGCGCCCTCCTAAGGATTGAGCGTATTTTCTTAATTGAATTGCCGTTTCAAGTTCTGGGGCTCCTCCACCACCGACGACTTTTTGATCTTCGACGACATCTCTTGTTACGCATAGAGCATCGTGAATAGCTCTTTCAGCTTCGTCAATAACAAGTTCAGTTCCGCCTCTAATTAAAATTACGACTGACTTAGGATCTTTACATTCTTCGATGAATATCCAACTATCGTTCATAAGTTTTCGTTCTTCAACCAGACCAGCAAATCCAAGTTTTTCTTCTGTCACATCGTCGAGGTTGGTGAAAATCATTCCACCGGTAGCTTTCGAGAGTTTTTCGATATCAGATTTTTTGACGCGTCTTATAGCCATAACATTTGCTTTTGTGAGAAAATGTTGAGCCATATCATCAATTCCTTTTTGACATACAACTACGTTTGCTCCTGAATTTACGATTTTTTCGACCATAGTTCTAAGCATTCGTTCTTCTTCGTCGAGGAATTGTTGAATTTGGTCAGGGCTCGTAATTTGGAGCTTGGCGTCAAATTCAGTCTTCTCAATTTCTATTGCGGATTGTAATAAGAGTATCTTAGCGTCTCTAGCGATTTTAGGCATACCGGGGCTGACAACTTCTTTGTCTAAAATGATACCTTTAATAAGGGTCGTTTCATCAACTGACTCTCCTTCTTTTTTTTGAATTTGAACTTTTTCGATATCAGCGACCCATTTACCGTTTTCGCCTTTTTCTGCTACTGCCTTAATAGCGCCGATACAAATATCGGCAAGCATATCTCTTGATTCAGAGACGATTTTAGAGGACATGCAAGTCATTGCACAGTCTTTTAATCCTTTCATATCGTCAATTCCGCTTTTAATTGACATTGCTTCCAAGATTTCAACCGATTTCTCAGAGGCTTTTCTAAAGCCCTCAGTAATGACTGTTGGGTGTATTTTTTGTTGTAGAAGCTTTTCAGCGCGCTTTAATAGTTCACCAGCAAGGATTACAGAAGTAGTTGTGCCATCACCTACTTCGGAATCTTGAGTTTTAGAAACTTCAACCATCATTTTAGCAGCCGGATGTTGGACATCGATTTCTTTTAGAATTGTTGCCCCATCGTTAGTAATGACAACGTCGCCAAACTGATCGACGAGCATTTTATCCATTCCACGAGGTCCTAGTGACGTTCGCACCGCTTCAGCGATAACTTTCGCAGCTGCGATGTTATTTTCCATAGCGTCTTTTCCACGAGTTCTTTCGGTTCCTTCCTTCATAATAAAGATAGGTTGACCGCCTAATTGTGCCATTTTAATTCACACTATTTTGATTTTTTTTTAAAATAATTATTAATTATATAATGATCTCTAAGTCATAAAATTAAAAAAGTTTACGAAAATTTTAATTTTTGAACCGTGAAAGGGTAAGTCTTTAAAAAATTAGGTGTAGGAATTGCCCCTAGCGACTTCAATTTTTTACATCCATTTACTGATATATTTTTTTTTCTACTTTTTTTAATGCTTTTTTTACTATTATGGTTTTTAGGGGAAGAATACAAAGATAATTCTTGAGGTAGTGAAAATCTAAAAAAATAAAATGGATTAGTCTGAAACAATCCGTCTTTTAAGAAAAGGATAAATAAAAAAAAAGAGGAGTTAAGATTATAGTTAGGTTGGTTCTGGTGGAACATAGGGACCAATGTCAATGGGCTCATCGATTATAGAATTTGTTTCTTGAACGCCGTCATAAGCAATATCGTTTTTTGCGATGACAGTAAGGAAATGTGTTCCCTCAATACCTTGTACGGGAACTATATAAAATTTATCCTCAGTTCCACCGAGGTTTACTTGAATTTCATAATATATCTCACCTGCAAAACTTAGCGATATATATATTTCACCGAGTCCCGATTCATAGTCCCAAAGATACACTGTCCACTCACCTGGGCTATTTACAACATAATTTCCATCATATCTAATATCAATGTTAGGAGCAGTATCATCCTCATCCCCTGGTACTGGGGGTTGATAAGGACCAATTTCTAAGGGCTCATCGATTATAGAATTTGTTTCTTGAACGCCGTCATAAGTAATATCGTTTTTTGCGATGACAGTTAGGAAATGTGTTCCCTCAATACCTAGTAAGGGAACTGTATAAAAATTACTCTCCATCCCTCCAAGATTTTCCTGAATTTCATAGTATATCTGACCCCCAAAGCTTAGTGTTATATGTATTTCACCGAGTCCAGATTCCTCATCAGAAATTAAGACTTTCCAATCACCTGGGTCATCTACAACATTACTTCCATCATATTGCATTAGAATCACTGGGGAAGTATCATCAGCTTCATAAACATTCACTAATACAGCATCATCAATAAAATTTTCAAGAGTGTCATAAACTCTTATTGTAAATTCATAAGTTCCTATTGAGAGACTATCGATATTTATAATAATAGGCATTCCGGATTCCCATTCTCCCCTCTCGTAAAATGCGCAGTCTAACGATACCGTGTAGGTATCTGGATTCTCATCTGTGGTAATCCATGTGATTGTGTTTCCTGTACTTCCAAGTAAATATTGTAAATCATCTGGATGATCAATTATAGGAGGATCAAAATCAGCATAGATTTCCACCCATTCACTTTCGGTAGAGGTCTCTTGGTCTCCTACAAAATCTTTATCATTATTTGTAGCCGAAACCACAATAGTATTAATACCCTCTATAGCTGGAACAGGAATTACATAGGTTAAGGCAAAGATATCTATAAGATTGATATCGTTGATTTCAACAATGTCATTGATTTCAATTTTTACTTTATCAAGCCCAGACTCAATATCTCCAACCTCTACATTCCATACACCAGGATCACCTACATATTGCACACCCTCATATATGATAGAAATCTCAGGGGGAGTTTTATCGTCATCATAAACAGATTGGGGATTAATCTCAGCAAGAATTAAATTACATTTTGTGTTAAATGTTTCTCTTAATCCTTCACAGGTCACCCACGCTTGCTTAAAGTCTCCATTCCCCCATGGTTCTTCATTTTCATCTTCTTTTAATCCCGTTAATTTCGGCTTAATATCGTAAAGCAGTTTATCATAAGCTTCTTCAAAATTTCCTTCATTAATTAAGTCTTGTAAAGCAGTTAATTTATTGCATATAGTATCTTTTCTATTTTGAGCTGGTTTCTTCCAGTATTCGTCTGGTAAGTCTTGAATTTCCAGTTTAAACTCGTCTAGATCAAAAGTAAAATCCCCGTTTAAAGCTACTCCAGAGGTAATACACAAACTCAAGGTTAAAAAAACGATTCCTGTAGCAAAAAACTTAGTATATAATTTACTCTTTTTTGTCATTTTTGTCACTTTTTTTAAGATTTCATAAGATACTATTCAAAATTACTATTTAATAATTATGATAAAACGTTTAACTTCAGAGAAAATTAAAAATGGGAAAATATTTGCGATATATACCATGAGAGTAAAATCTATATAGAATAAATTTAAAAAACATTCCCTTCTCTTCTAAAATTCGTTATTGTTCTGATCTCTGTTTTTTAATAGGTCATTATATTCTAAGACGAATTCTAGGATTAAAACGGGTATTTGGGTAAACTATACTTTTTAATAGTTAAAAATAGTTAGCTTTAAGATATTAGGGGTAGGAAATGATTTTTGTAAGATGTTAATGCATTTTTTACTTTATTTCTGTAGTTCTCTTTTCTTTAGGCGTTAAGTATAAGCTTTTAAATTCCCTGAAAGAACATTGTAGTCAATGTTTCCAAATATCAAATCCACCTCATAATTTGTTAACTGTACTCCCTTAA
>Ga0255055_10000872_pt1 | contig 23159 bp, 18 predicted proteins | sample JV7_2_27_MG_FD_188633 | JGI IMG/M metagenome (GOLD analysis project Ga0255055, IMG submission 188633) | Seawater microbial communities from Jervis Inlet, British Columbia, Canada - JV7_2_27 | ecosystem: Environmental > Aquatic > Marine > Inlet | place: Canada: British Columbia | collected...
GACTCTACGCACACTGCTCAGATCGCCGATCTCCTTTCTCAGCGAGGCCAGCAGAGCGATCGCCGTGAGGCGGGCCGCCTCGTAACCCTGCTCCAGCGTCAGATCTCGGCCCAACTTACCCGTTACATATCCCCCTTCAGGTCGCATGGGGCCGTGACCGGACGTAAAGACCAGCTTGCCGCTGCGCACCGTGCGAACGTAATTGGCTACGGGTTCAGGTGGAGTGGGCAACTCGATACCCAGGTCTGCCAGACGACCTTCAGGGTCGAATCCAGCCTCTTCCGCGGCGGCTCCCCATGCTCCCACCACTAGCAGCGCCGCCACTGCGAGGACCATCGCTCCGGCGCCGTTCTCATGCATCGGCTTTGGATCCCTCTTCATCAGCGTATTCTCCTCGCAAAGCATCCCTTCCGTTGGAGTTTCGACGTTCGCCGCCAAGCGACTCCGAGAGAGACTAGCACGAGCTTCTCCGGTGCTAGACTAGCCTGTGACGCTGAATTCTCCTGTCGCTCTCGGCACGATGTACGAACAGTTCTACGGCTTCTACGAGTCGCCGTTCAACATCACCCCCGACCCACGCTTTCTTTTCTTCAGCGGTCGGCATCAGGAGGCGTTCGACCACTTGCTGTTTGGCATCAAGGAACGCAAGGGATTCATCCAGTTCACCGGCGAAGTGGGTACCGGGAAGACGACCCTCTGTCGGGCTCTCCTGGATGCACTGGATCCCGGCTACAAAACGGCCTTGATCCTCAACCCGTGCATGACCGGGCCACAGCTCCTGCGAACGATTGTCACCGAATTCGGGCTTTCTCCAGGGCGCAACGACAGAGTTGTTTGGTTGGAGATCTTGAACGAGTTTCTCCTCGACCAGGTTGACAGATGCCATGACGTCATCCTGGTCATCGACGAAGCCCAGGATCTGAGTCTCGACTTGATGGAACAGGTCCGACTGCTCTCGAATCTCGAGACCGACCGCCAGAAGCTCTTGCAGATCGTACTCATTGGACAGCCCGAGCTCCGGCAGATGCTCAACGACCGCAGCCTGCGCCAGCTGCGACAGCGAATCACGGTTCGCTATCACCTGACAGCTCTCGACTTTATCGAGACGGAGCAGTACATCGCCCATCGTCTTCGAGTTGCCGGAGCCAACGGCAGGCCGTCGTTTAGCCGCTCGGCTTTGCGCAAGATTTTCCGTTACTCCCGTGGCGTGCCCCGACTGATCAACGCTGTCTGCGATAAAGCCCTGCTTTGCGGGTACGTCGAAGGCGACGACCATCTCAAAGGTCGTCACCTGCGTCGAGCGATCCGCGAGCTGGAGGGCCGCAGTCAATGAGCCTCATCAACGAAGCCCTCAAGCGCGCCCGTGACGAAGCGGTCCGCCGCGAGGCCTCTAGCAAGCGAATACCCCTGGCTCCGGGGGTATCGACAAGAGAGCGAAACCGGTGGGTTCCCATCACCGTGTTAGCCCTGACCGTGGCCCTGATTGCCAGTCTCGTGGCAGTAGTGAACCTATCGTCCAAGCTGCCTGATGGAGCCCCATCAGCACCGACGGTGGACTCAGCTCGGCCCGAACCGGCGACCAAGGTCGAGATGGAGCCTGCCTTGCCTCGCATGGCGGATACACCAGCGACTACACCCGAACCGAAGACATCGACATCGGTTCCCTCGAGGGACGACACCGCCACCCCAACCACAGCGCCGTCGCCAACACAAGAGTTGCCGCCTCTGACTCCAGAAGCAGACACCGCCTCCAAGCCCAAGATCATAGAATCCCCCCTGGACTCAGTGCCGCCAGAGCAAGCCACTTCATCGGCGAAGCAGACAACCGATATCGAGGCGAGAGTTTTCGTTCGCCATGCCCAGCTGGCCAGTGGCCGGAGCGTCGATCTCGGAGGCATCGCCTGGTCGGAGGCCGGTCCCTACGCCCTGCTGAACGGCCGCGTCGTGGGCGTCGGCGAATCGGTACAAGGTTATCGGGTTAGCGAGATCGATCCCCGCCAGGTGATCCTGGAACGAGACAAGGATCGCGTCATTTTGCGGCTGAAGTAGTCTCAGAGGGCGTTACGGTCCGCTAGTAAGGCTGAGCGCTGAGCAGGCCCCGGGCGCGGAGAAAGGTGACCATCAGATCCCAAAGCCGCTGCTTGCGGTCGACCAGCCGATGATCGCCATCGGCGAATAGATGGAATTCGATATCCCGAAAAGGACACTGAGCCGCGAATTCCTGGACTCTCGGCCAGTCGACACGATCGTCCTGCTGCCCCTGGAGAAGCAGACAAGGCGTCCGATAGAGCTCCATCAGTTGGTCGTCGTGGTAGGAGAGCAGATCTTCCATGAAGTCCCACCCGAGATCCCAGGCCCCCATCTCGTTCTCGACTTTGATCTTGCCCTTATTCTGCCAGCGCAGGAGACCGTCCTCACCAGCCCAGCGAGCCAGACCATCTTCCAACCCCAGGACCGGTGCCACGTGGATTCCGGCCACCAGCTCCGCGGGATTGAGCGCTGAGTACCAGAGGCCGACCAGCCCCCCCATCGAAGACCCGAGAATGACTACCCGACGGTGACCACGAGCCCGCAGGACATCGTGTACCCGCCGAACATCTTCCAGATCGCGCGATAGCGTCAGGTTGTGTATCTCTCCACCCGAATCGCCGTGACCCTGAAAGTCGAACGAGCAGAACGTGAGCCCCAGAGCGACTGCCTGCTGGCGAAAGAAGGTGGCCTTGTCACCCGACTGGCTGGAGCCGAAGCCGTGCAGATAGAGAATCGCGATGGGATCCTCCAACTCTACTTGGGGTTGGTCGATCCTCACAGCGAGGTGGGATATCTCCCTTTTACCGTTGCGGATCGAAATCTTGCAGCGCTTGCTCACGAGCTCCCCTACTCTGCCGCGGAACCCGACATCCCAGATCTAGTAGACCGGCTCCGCAGCGGGATACTACTCGAAGGGCTTGGCTAGCGCAGTGAATCTCGTCGCAGTGACGCGGATCACAGGGCCAGAGAAGCGAGGAACCGCCGTCGGTTTTTTGGCAGTCTCTGAGGCCCAGGCCGCTCCCAGGATCAGGAATCGGATAAGCTGAATAGAAGTGCGAATCAAGACTCGACCAGTCCTCGCGGTCTTGGCCCACCTTATCGGTGGTATCGGGGGCCAACTGGAGAGTTGTGTACGAGCGCTCGAATTGGTGATCGACGATCTGGTTCCTGGTGGAACTAGCGCCCTGTAGCCCATCCAGTGATACTCTCTTCTGCCACCGACAGACCAGCCTGATGGATTCCGACTTGATAATTGATCGAGCGATGAGCAAATCGAGAAAAGGACTTTCGCTTCTAGCCTGCCTGGTGTTGACCAGCTTGACCGCCTCGTCCGCGCTGGCGGCCGAGTGGCCGAATTGGCGCGGCCCAGCGTCCAACGGCACCTCGCCCGAGACCGGCCTGATTTCGCGGTGGTCGAAGGATGGCGAGAATCTCATCTGGCGACACGATTTCACCGGCCGTTCGACACCCGTCGTGTTTCACGGTCGCGTGTGCGCCAATGGGCGAGCCGGCGAAGGAGTCACCCGCCAGGAGATGGTGGCCTGCTTCGACGCCAACACCGGCGAACAGATCTGGGAGCATCGGTTCAACGTCTATCAGACCACGGTGCCATGGACCCGGGTGGGCTGGGCCCATGTCACCGGCGATCCTGAAACTGGCTATCTGTACGTCCAGGGCGTCGGTGGTCTGTTCTTCTGCTTCGACAGCCAAAACGGTCGCATCGTCTGGTCGCGCAATCTCATCGAGGAGTTCGGGTTCATGGAGGGCTACGGCGGCCGCACCCAGACACCTACCGTCGACGAGGAGCGGGTGATTTTCACGTTCTCCAACACCAGCTGGGGTGAACAGGCCCGCCCTCTACACCGTACCTTCGCTTTCGACAAGCGGACCGGGGAGCTGCTCTGGAGCTCGACTCCTGGAACGTTTCAGGTGGACAAGAACACGCAGTCGACACCGTCGGTGGCCGTCATCGGTGGTCAGCGACTAGTCATCCACGGCAACGGCGATGGAAACATCTATGCCCTCCAGGCACGAACAGGTGAGAAAGTCTGGGAGTTCCACCTCAGCAAACGGGGAATCAACACCTCGGTGCTGGTCGATGGCGAGACGGTCTACGCAGCCCACAGCGAAGAGAATCTCGACGAGGGGACCATGGGCCGGGTCGTGGCGATCGACGCGACCGGCAAGGGGGACATCACCAAGACGCACGAGAGGTGGCGAGTGCCTCTGAGCATCGGGTTTTCCAGCCCAGCCCTGCATGAGGGGCGGTTATACCTGCTGGACAATTCCGCCAATCTGCAGGCTCTCGAGGCCGCGACTGGCACCCAGATCTGGGAGTTCAGCCTAGGAACCGTCGGCAAATCCTCGCCGGTACTGGCCGATGGCAAGCTCTTCGTCACCGAAGTCAACGGGCGTTTTCATATTCTCGCGCCTGGAGACCAGGCAGCAGAGTCTCTCGACAGCGAGGAGATCTCTGTGTCGGACGGTCGTCACGCCGAGATCTACGGTTCGCCGGCAGTGGCCTATGGCCGAATCTATTTCACCACCGAAGAGGGCATCTACTGCCTGGGAAATCCCCAAGCGCCCTTTCCAACCCTGTCGGGAAGTGACAGTGACACTGCCCACGAGGCGCCGAGTAGCCAAGCTGAGGCTGCGATCCTCCGCGTGATTCCGGCCCAGATCGAGCTCGGCACTACCGAAGCCGCGACCTTTCGGGTCGAAACTTTCGACTCGTTGGGTCGAGCCTTGGGATCTCGAACCGCTGATTGGAGTCTGCAAGGTGTCAAGGGGACGATCGACGACCGGGGTCACTTCGTTCCGGACCCGGAGACCGGCTCACAGGTGGGCAAGGTCGTGGCCAAGGTGGGTCAACTCGAGGCCACCAGTCGTGTCCGGGTCCTGAAGCCCTTCCCCATCCATGAGGATTTCGAGACGGTTGAGGTGGGGTCGAGACCCTCTTATCTGCTGGGATACGTCGGCCGCTTCCAAGTCGAGGATCTCGAGGGCAACAAGGTTCTCGCCAAGGGACCATCACCACGCAAGATTCACCGGCACATCACCTTGCTGGGATCTCATCTCGATCATGACTACACCATCGAGGCGGACCTCATGGGATCCCAGGACGGCCGCCGATTGGCCGACGTGGGCTTGATCAACAGCGGCTATACGTTGGACTTGATGGGCAATCACCAGCGGCTGGAGATCCGTTCCTGGGCGTCCGCCTTGCGAATGGTCGCTCGGGAGGATTTCACTTGGGAGCCCAACGTCTGGTATCGGATGAAGCTGCGGGTGGACACCGACGACGATCACGCCCTGATCCGAGGCAAGGTTTGGCGCCACGGCGACTCCGAGCCCGAGGGGTGGCAGATCACTGCGGAGGATCCCCTGCCCATTCGCCAGGGTAGCCCAGGTCTTTACGGCTACTCCCCTACCCCGGTCTATTTCGACAACATCAAAGTTGAAAACAAAGAGTAATTGATCATGAGCAACCGCACTGCACGAATCTCTCTTGCCCTCGCCCTCGCCTCGACAACCCTCGGGCCCGCGCTCGCACAGGATGTGGCCATGTTCGGCGGTAGTCCTGCGCGCAACATGGTCTCGGATGAGACCGGTTTACCCGCGGGGTGGAACGTGCGCACGGGTGAGAACGTCAAGTGGCGCCAGCCCCTGGGCTCGCAGAGCTACGGTGGGCCCGTGCTCGCCGGTGGCAAGGTCTTTGTAGGCACCAACAACGAGGGCCGACGCAACCCCGAGATCGAGGGTGACAAGGGTGTGGTGATGGCCTTCCGTGCCGCAGATGGTGAGTTTCTGTGGCAGGTGGTGCACGACAAGTTGCCCGACGGCCGGGTGCATGATTGGCCGCTACAAGGAGTCTGTTCGACCCCATACATCGATGGGGATCGACTCTATTACGTCTCCAACCGGGCTGAAGTCGTGAGAGCCGGAACCGACGGCAAGATTGACTGGCAGCTCGACATGATCGGCGATCTCGAGGTCTTTCCACACAACCTGGCAGCCGGAAACCCTCTGGTGATCGGCGATGTGGTCTATACCGTTACGGGCAACGGTGTCGACGAAGGGCATATCAATATCCCGGCGCCTTTTGCGCCCAGTTTCCTGGCAGTCAACAAGAACACCGGTGACATCGTTTGGGAGAGCGACCTACCGGACAACAACATCCTCCATGGTCAGTGGTCGAATCCCGCCTATGGCGTCATCGGAGGGCGGGCCCAGATCGTCTTCCCAGGCGGCGACGGCTGGGTCTATGCCCTCGATCCAGACACCGGTGATGTGCTCTGGAAGTTCGATGCCAATCCCAAGGATTCGGTCTGGGAGCTCGGCGGTGCTGGTACCCGTAACAATCTGATCTCGACGCCAGTAATCTGGGAGAACAAGGTCTATATCGCTGTCGGCCAGGACCCCGAGCATGGCGAAGGAGGTGGCAATCTCTGGGTCATTGACGCCACGCTGTCCGGCGATATCACCGATAAGGGCGCCGTGTGGCATCGTGGCGGTGGCGATTTCCATCGCACCATCTCCACCGCTGCGATCAAGGATGGTCTCCTTTACCTCCCCGATCTTTCTGGCTTTCTGTATTGTCTCGATGCCAACACTGGTGCACACCATTGGACCTACGATGCCTTTGCGGCCATCTGGGGCTCGGCTTTCGTGGCTGACGGCAAGGTCTATCTAGGCGATGAGGACGGTGACATCGCAATTCTCAAGGCCGGCAAGGAGTTGGAGGTCCTGGCGGAGATCAACATGGGTAGTGCGGTCTATACCACGCCTGTGGCCAAGGAGGGAGTGCTCTACGTCTCGACTCGCAACGCGCTTTTCGCCCTGGCAGAAGGCGCTCAGCTCACCACCCCAGGTGCAGCGACGCCTGCCCCCTGAATCCAGGGTCGCTCAGTCAGCGTAGGCCCTTCGACGATGAATGATTCCCGCTCGGAACCGAGTGCAGTCGCCGGCAACGCCGATCTCGGTGTGCGCGTGCAAGAGGCCAGAGACCGTCTCGACTCTCACCTGCGGGAGATGGTGCAATGGCATTTCAGCCCTGAGACCGGATCCCCCTTCTGGCTGGAGTTTGCCCAACAGCTCGACTTCGACCCGCGGGAGCAGATCAAGAGCTATGCAGACCTGAAACTGCTGGGACACTTCGAGGATGAATGGTTACGGGGTGGTCCAGTTCGCCGCTGGGTTCCCAAAGGCTTGACGGGGCAACCGCTCTACGTCTTCGAAACCGGTGGCTCGACCGGTCTGCCCAAGAGCCGGATCAACATCCGCGACTTCCAGATCGACTACGAACAGTTCAGTGAGACTCTGTCCGATGAGAGTTTTCCGCCAGGTGCCGACTGGCTCATGTTGGGCCCCACAGGTCCCCGGCGTCTGCGGTTGGCCATCGAGCACCTCGCCCAGCACCGCGGCGGCATCGCCTTTCACGTCGATCTCGACCCCCGCTGGGTCAACCGCTTGATCCGTCTCGGACGTCATCAGGATCTGCAGGACTACAAAGACCACATTGTCGAGCAGGGCCTCAAGATCCTGCGCGCTCACGACAACGTCCAGTGCCTGTTTACGACGCCCAAGCTGCTGGAGGCAACGTGCGAAAAGATCTCACTCGCCAAGATGGGCATCCGGGGGATCTTTTGTGGCGGCACTGAGATGAACGCACAATTTCACCGCTTTGCCCGCGAAGAGCTGGTACCCGGCATCGACTTCATCCCGACCTACGGCAACACCTTGATGGGATTGGCTTGCTGCAAACCGTTTGCTCCAGCCGACGACTACACCATCACCTACTATCCACCCCACCCACGAGCCGTGTTTGAAATCGTGGATCCAGATGACACGGATAGCCTGGTCGGCTACGCAGAGACAGGCAGGGTGATGCTGACGACGTTGACTCAGGAGTTCTTCATGCCGCGCTTCCTCGAGCGCGACGAGGGGGAGCGAGCCGAGCCCATCGAGCCGTACCCCTGGGACGGCGTCAGCAATCTCAGGCTCTTCTCCAGATTCGAAGAATCGGTGGTGGTCGGAGTCTACTGATGCTACAAATACCGCTGCTCAGAGCTGGAGAGGCTTATACCAGCCTGAGCGTCAATCGGCTGACCGATATCCGCAACGGCGAACCGGTGGCGGAAGTGAGCTTGGCCAACCCCGGGCTGGTCGCGCGTGATCTGTCCTTGACGGCGAAGTCTCGCCGTGAGCTCGATCGGGTAGATATTGCAGAGCTCCTGGCGATCTGTGGACGAGCCGCCGAGCTGTTCGTCGACGCCGAGCTTCCCGTCGGCACCGACACCCAGTCACCTGACGACTATCTCCTCCAGCTGGCGGCGACCACCGGCATGCCCGTCTCTCTGGGTCGCAGCAATATGCACAAGATCCACTTCGTACTGGCCGAGATGGAGACCGTGCTCGGCGGCCTGACTCGCGGGCTCGATCTCGGTGTTTTGGATTCAGGTTGGGGGATGGAGGGTGAGCGCCATATTTCCTTTCGACGCGAGACGGATGCGTTGGGTGTCGTATTGCCCAGCAATTCCCCCGGTGTGCATTCCCTCTGGCTGCCTGCGATTCCGCTGAAGATCGCCCTGGTTCTCAAGCCCGGCAGGCAAGAGCCCTGGACTCCCCATCGAGTGGCCCAGGCCCTGCTGGCCGCCGGCTGTCCGCCACCGGCTCTCGGCTTCTACCCCACCGACTACTCGGGCACCAACGAGATCCTCATGCGCTGTGGCCGTTCCATGCTTTTTGGCGACAGCTCGACCGTCGCTCCTTGGACCGGGGATCCCCGCGTCCAGATCCACGGGCCCGGTTGGAGCAAGATCCTTATCGGTGCCGATCAGACAGGGAATTGGCGGCAGCACCTCGAGCTCATCGTCCAGTCGGTCTGCAACAACTGTGGTCGTTCCTGCATCAACGCCTCCGGTGTCTGGACCCCGGACCACGGACGCGAGATCGGCCAGGCGATCGCCGAGCGATTTGCGGCGATCGAGGCTCGCCCGCTCGATGATCCAAGCGCGCAACTCGCCGCCTTTCCGACCGTCGAAGCCGCCGAGCGCCTATCGAGCTACATCGACTCTCAGCTAGCGATACCGGGCGCTGTTGATCTGACCGCCGAGCTACGCACTGGGGGTCGGGTCGCACAGGTAGATGGCTGCGGATTTCTCTTGCCGACCGTGGTCTACTGTGAGGATCCGAGCCACCCCCTCGCACAAGCCGAGTTTCTCTTCCCCTTCGTCGCCGTAGTCGAGGTGCCCACCGACGAGCTGGTCGAGCGGCTGGGATCCACCCTGGTGGCCACCGGGCTGACCGAGGATCCCGAGCTCCTGCGAGAGCTGATGGCGGCGCCCAACATCGACCGGCTCAACCTCGGCCCGATTGCCACTTGCACTGTCGCCTGGGATCAGCCCCACGAGGGGAACCTCTTCGAACATCTATATCGACAGCGGGCCCTGCAGGGCTCTCAGCTCCCCTCGAGCTCTGAGCTGCCTGCGCGACCCCCGTCGCCCGGAGGTCTGGGATGACCGAAGAGGGGCGCATTTCGCCACCCGGGACCGCGCGCGAGAACCGCAAGCGCGAGCGCACCGAGGAGGCTCGACCGGGGCGCCGCTGGGAAGCCGACATCAGCACGATTCGAGTCGTGTTTGGGGAGGGTCGGGTCCGCGAAGTCGGCAACCTGGTTCTCGATCTCGAGTGCAGAAGGGCGCTGCTGGTGAGCGACCCCGGCATACGCCAGGCGGGTCACGTTGGTGTCGCCGAGGAGGCACTGCAGGCTGCTGCTGTGAAGGTCTTCACCTTCGATACGGTGGGCGAGAACCCATCCACCCGGGAAGTCGAGGAAGGAGTCGAGTTCGCGGCGCCCCATCAACCCGACTGCATCGTGGCCCTGGGCGGCGGCAGCGCCATGGACTGCGCCAAAGGCGTCAACCTGCTGCTCACCAATGGTGGGGAGATGGCTGATTACTGGGGATTTGGACGCGCCAAGACACCATTGCTGCCCGCCATCGGGATCCCGACCACAGCCGGCACGGGCAGCGAAGCGCAGTCTTTCGCCCTGATCTCCGACGTGGAGAACCACCGAAAAATGGCTTGTGGCGATCACCAGGCGCGGTTTCGGTCCGTGATTCTCGATCCGGGGCTTCTGGCCTCCGCACCCACGACAGTCGCTGCGGCATCGGGCCTTGATGCCGTGAGCCATGCCGTCGAAAGCTTTGTTACGACTCGCCGCAACCCGGTGTCCGACATGCTGGCCCGCAAGGCCTGGTCGCTGCTGGAGAGCCAGCTTGAAGAGTTTCTCAGCGACCGAGCCAGCGTGCAGGCCCGCGGTAGGGTGATGCTGGCCTCACACCTGGCTGGAGCTGCGATCGAACAGTCCATGCTGGGGGCTGCACATGCCTGCGCCAACCCGCTGACTGCAGCTTTTGGCATCACCCACGGGCTGGCGGTTGCCCTCATGCTCCCGCACGTTGTGCGCTTCAACAGCGCCGTCGTCGATGATGACTACCAGAAGCTGGCAGATCTGGCAGATTTCCCCGGCAACGGCGATGCCGGCGAGGCTGTCGCTCGCCGTATCGAGTCGATGCGCGCAGCTGCGGAGCTGCCGAAACACCTCCAGGAGCTCGGCGTCTCCAAAGCAGAGCTTCCGGCCCTGGCTGAATCGGCAGCTCTCGAGTGGACCGCGCGCTTCAACCCCCGCCCGGTCAGTCAAGCCGAGCTGCTTGCCATCTACGAGGCAGCCTTCTAGCCAAAGCCATGAAACATTCGCGCTTCTTCGTGATGGGCCTGGCCCTGGTTTCGGTCAGCATGAGCTGGGCCGCCGAGAACCTGGCCAGCGACCGATGGGACAGCTTCCGCGGTGATCCCCAACTCACGGGGCGGGCGACCGGGGTGTTTCCCGATCAGCCGGCACCGCTTTGGACTCTCCAGGACGAGGACGGCTTTGAAGCCACCGCAGCCATCGTCGATGAGGTGGTGTTTATCGGCTCGATGGGTGGTCGTTTTCGAGCTGTCGATCTCGCAACAGGCAGTGAGAAATGGCAGCATGAGTCGGGATCGGAGATCAAATCCTCCGCTCTCCTCCACGGCGATCTGGTCTACTACGGCGACGAATCCGGTTCTCTCTATGCTCTCGACCGGCACTCGGGTGAGTTGCGCTGGCGTTTCGAGACCGCGGCCGGGATCACCTCTTCCCCCAATCGCTCAGGCCCCTGTCTTTTGTTCGGCTCCTATGACAATTCTCTTTACTGCGTAGACCCTACTAGCGGCGAGCTTCGCTGGCAGGTCGAGACCGAGGGCTATGTCAACGCCACTCCCGGGGTTTGGCAGGAGCAGGCGATCTCCGCCGGTTGCGACGGCTACCTCCGGATCGTGCAACTGCAATCCGGCAGCGAAGTCGGACAGGTGTCACTTGGTGGCTATGTCGGCGCCAGCGCTGCGATCGAGGGAGACCGCGCCTTTGTCGGCAATTTCGAGAACCAGGTATTGGCCATCGACCTGCGGCTGGCCGAAGTGATCTGGATCTACGATAATCCCGACAGCGACTTTCCCTTCTACTCCTCTGCCGCTGTCACCGAGGAACTGGTAATAGTAGGAGGCAGAGACAAGACAGTGCACGCCCTCGATTCGATGACCGGTGAAGCGCGCTGGACATACCCAGCTGGCGATCGGATCGACGCCTCACCGATCATCGTCGGTGAGCGTGTCGTCGTTGCAACCCAGGGAGGTCGGCTGCTCTCCCTAAACCTGAGCACCGGCTCTCTCGTATGGAGCTTTGAGACCGGTGAGGCCATGACCGCCTCGCCGGCTATCGCCAGTGGCCGTCTGGTGATCGGTTCGCTGGACGGAACACTTTTTGCCTTTGGTGATCGCAGCGAGGTCAACCAGCCATGACGCAACCCGAGCCCGCCACTACACCGTACGCCGGCAAGCAGACCGAGGTTGGTAGCGTCTTCGTCTCCAACTATCCTCCGTTTTCCGCCTGGCAGCGAGAAGGCGTCGAGGCGGCCCGGGAAGCCCTGGAGCAACCGCCGATTGCCGATCGTGATCTTGGCCTCTACCTGCATATTCCGTTCTGTCGCAAACGCTGCAAATTCTGCTACTTCCGGGTCTATACCGACAAGAACTCGGATGAGATCAGCAACTACATCGACGCTCTGGCAAAAGAGGTGGAGTTGGTGGCGGATCACCCAGCGGTTGCAGGGAGGCTGCCCCGATTCGTCTACTTTGGCGGCGGAACCCCCTCCTTCATCGGCGTCGATCATCTCAAGACATTGGCGGCGCGCCTGCAACAGGCGATTCCCTGGTCGGCAGCCGAAGAGATTGCTTTCGAGTGCGAGCCCGGGACGCTGACACGGTCCAAGCTGGAAGCGATCCGCGAGATCGGCGTCACCCGGCTGAGTCTGGGAATCGAGAATTTCGACGACCGGATTTTGAGCGAGAACGGACGCGCTCACATCTCGACCGAGATCTACCGCTGCCTGCCGTGGATCGAAGATCTCGACTTCGATCAGCTCAATATCGATCTCATCGCAGGCATGGTGGGCGAGACTTGGGAAACCTGGCAGGAGAACGTTCGCAAGATTCTCGAAGTGGAACCAGACAGCGTCACCATCTATCAGATGGAGCTGCCATTCAACACCAGGTATTCCAAGAACATTCTGGACGGGGCGTTTGATCAACCGCTTGCCGACTGGCACACGAAGCGGGTTTGGCACGACTACGCTTTTCAAGAGCTGGCCAAGGCCGGCTATCAGGTATCGAGCGCCTACACCATGGTGAAGGATCGAGACTCCTGTCAGTTCGTTTACCGTGATTCGGTGTGGCACGGCTGCGACCTGCTGGGCACCGGAGTCGCCTCGTTCTCCCACGTCAATGGAGTGCATTTCCAGAACGTCGATGGGTGGGGAGAGTATCTAGGAACGATCGCCAAGGACCGGCTGCCCACCGGCCGGGCCTATCGGACAAGCGAGCGCGAGCGCCTCATCCGCGAGTTTATTCTGCAACTCAAACTGGGCGAGATCGACAGCGGGTATTTCCGTCGCCAGTATGGCATCGAGGTCACCGAGGAGTTTGCGGATCCTCTCATCCGACTCGAGAGCAGGGGCATGCTCTCGGCGAACGACACTGGAGTGCAACTGACTCGCAAGGGTCTGCTGAGAGTGGACACTCTGCTACCAGAGTTCTACGATTCAGAGCATCGCGGCGCCCGCTATACCTGATCAGCGCGGATAGAACGCGGGCACACCCAGGACACGACTTGTACGAGTGAAGTAGGGAACGGGTATGCGAATCAGCTGGCTCATTGCACCGATACTCAGCTTGAATCTGTGCGCCCTGCTTGCAGCTCAAGTCGAGGGGGAAACCCCGGTCGCCACCGAAACCGATGTCGTGCTGGTGGAGGCCAGTCTCCCCTATGTCCCCACTTCCAACACCATCGCCACCAGGCTGCCCACGGACCTGGCATCGACGCCGGCCAATGTGGGGGTGGTCAGCGGACCGCTCATCGAAGAGCAACGAAACCTGATTCTCAGTCAGGCACTGGAGAACGTCAGCGGGGTCAACGTCCAGTCGGGTCAAGGTGTGTTCGATTTCTTCGTCGTTCGCGGGTTCGATTCTTTGAGTAGCGTGCTAGTGCTCACTGACGGGGCGCCCGAGCCGGAAGTCACCTACTACCAGATGTACAACACTGCGCGGGTCGAGCTGTTCAAGGGACCTGCCGGATTTCTCTACGGACCCAGGCCCATTTCCGGCGCCGTCAATATCGTCCGCAAGCAGCCGGTGCTCTCGGACTTTGCCGATGTATCGGTCGCCGCCGGAAGCTTCTCCACCTATGAAGGCGCTATCGATGTCAACCAGGCCTCTGCTAGCGGCGAGCTCGCCTTTCGATTGAACGGGCTGTGGCGCCAAACGGACGGCTACCGCGATGGGCGGGAGGGGGAGGTCGCAGCGCTCAACCCGGCCTTCGCCTGGCGGCCCAGCGAGAAGACCACGCTGAGCTTCAATCTCGAAGTGCAATCGCTGGATTTCCTACCCGATGCCGGTCTGCCGTTGATCGGAGGCGAGCTTGCGGACGTACCCAGAGAGCGTTCCTACGCCTCCCCTTTTGATCGTTCGGAGCAGGGCCTGTCCCGATTCCAGTTCGACTTCGAGCACAGGCTGTCGGAGAAAACGTCGCTGCGCAACAAGACCTACTATCGGCAACTCGACTGGCTCTCCAACGGCACTCTCCTGGGCTTTGTGATTCCCACCCCCGACAACAGCCTGGCGGTGACTCGATCCCTGTTGCTGCTCGACGATCTTCAGGATTTCTACGGCAACCAGTTCGAGATTGTCTGGATGTCCAAAACCGGCCCGATCGACCATCGATTGGTCACGGGTATCGAGGTGGCCCGATTCGATGATCGCTACACACTCGATGTGGCGCTGCTACCCCCCATCGACATTTTCAGCCCGGTCGAGACCGCTGAAGATCCGCCATTCATCATCCCCGGATTGTCCGCCGCTGGGGACTCCGAAAGCCAGGTCATCGCACCCTACCTGATCGATGAGATCGTTATCAATCCCCGACTCCAGTTTCTGGTAGGACTCCGGTACGACAGTATTGATTTCGAAGATGCCGTTTCGGAGACCTCGCGCAGCGACGGTGAGCTCAGCCCGCTCTTGGGCGTCGTCTTTCGTCCGGTCGAAGCGCTGTCGCTTTACGGGAACTTCGCCCAGTCGTTCGCGCCCCCTTCTCCACGGGTGAGCGGCGAGCGCCAGCCTGAGGAGAGTCAACAGATCGAGATTGGAGCTCGTCAGGAGCTGCTGAACGGTCGCATGCGGCTGACCATGGCCCTGTTCGAGATCGAGCGCAAGAACATCGCCATCCCTGATGACAACGGATTCACCCAGCAAGCGGGCAACCAGCGATCGCGTGGATTCGAGCTCGAGGTTGCCATGGAGCTAGCCAAGGGTTGGCGTGGCCTGGTGGTCTACGGCTACACCGAGTCGGTGCTGACCGAGTTCACCGAGCGTATCCTCGTGTCCTTGCAGCCACCGACCGAAATCACTGTGGATCGGTCCGGCAATCAGGCGTCTTTTGCGCCCGATCATGTGGCCCGGTTGTGGCTGAGCAAGGAATTTTTCGACCGGCTGACCTTGGCCGGCGGTCTGCGGTATGTAGGTGAGCAGTTTATCGCCGAGGACAACGTCACCGCACTCGACGACTACCTGTTGATCGATTTGGCCGCAATCTACGGACTGGGCAACTGGCAATTCTCAGTGCATCTGGAGAACCTCACCGATGCGGACTACGAGACCCGTGGCTTTGGCTCCTGGTCGGTGATTCCTGGCAAGCCTGTCTCCGCCCACGTGAGAATGCAATATCGGTTCTGACCCCGGCGATGGAAGAACAGATGGAATATGACGTGGTCATCGCCGGTGGCGGTCCTGCCGGCGCCACTGTAGCCGCACTGGTGGCGCGGGGCGGCTACCGAGTTTTGCTGTTGGAGCGGTCGCCAGCAGCGAGGTTCAAAATCGGAGAGTCGCTAATGCCGGCCACTTACTGGATCTTTCAGCGACTCGGGCTGCTGGACACCATGCGCGAGAGTGCGTTCCCGGTCAAGGGCAGCGTTCAGTTCTTTTCGGCCGACGGCCGCGCGGCCACACCGTTTTACTTCGAGGATCATGATCCGCACGAGAGCTCGCGGACCTGGCAGGTGCTGCGGAGTGATTTCGACCGGATCCTGGTGGATCTCGCGGCTGCAGAGGGCGCCGAGATTCGGCCTGGCGTGTCTGTCAAACGGGTACTCTTCGCAGACGACAAGGCAACGGGCCTGGAGATCAAGAACGAAGATGGCGCATTGGAACAGATCTCGAGCCGTGTGGTCGTCGACGCTACTGGCCAGAGTTCCCTGCTGGCGCGACAACTGGGGATCTTGGAGCCGGAGCCCCTGCTGCGGCACGCATCCTATTTCACCCACTTCGAAGGGGCGGTACGGGGCCAAGGCCGGGATGCGGGTGCGACGCTTATTCTTCACACCGAGACTCGCAAAAGCTGGTTCTGGTTCATCCCACTCCCCGATGACCGGGTCAGTGTCGGGGTCGTGGGCCCGGTGGATTACCTGGTGGGTGGCCGGGATGCGGATCCGGAGCGGGTGTTCCAGGAGGAGTTGAGCCACTGCCCCGCCCTCCAAGAACGCTTGGGGTCGGCTCGGCAACTCTTGCCGGTGAAGGTGATCCGGGACTACTCCTACAGTGTTCGCTCATTCGCAGGTGAGGGTTGGGTCCTGGTAGGCGACGCCGCCGGATTTATCGATCCCATCTACTCTAGCGGTGTATATCTCGCCTTAGTTTCAGGAGAGATGGCGGCCGATGCGATCTGTGACGCGCTGGAGAACACAGATTTCTCACCGCAGCGCCTCGGCGCCTTCGAGCCTGATCTGCGGCGGGGTATGGAGGCGATGGCCAAGCTCGTCTTCGCCTTCTACAGCCCTGAGTTCAGCTTTGGTGCCTTTCTGAAGCGGTACCCCGACTGTCGAGGTCAGCTAGTGGATCTATTGATGGGCAACGTGTTCCGACGACCCGTGGACGAACTGCTGGCGGCTTTGGATGCCAGCCTGGCAGTCTGTGGGAAAACGTCGTCATGAGTCGTCGGCTCTGGATCCTCCTGATCCTCACGGTTTTGTTTCTCCTCCACAACGACTTCTGGCTCTGGCGGCAACCGCAGCTGGTGCTGGGTCTGCCTGCCGGGCTGCTCTATCAACTGGCCTACTGCATTCTAGTCTCGATCGTCATGGGACTGATCGTGCGTTTTGCCTGGCCCAAGACCTGATACTCATGACCCTGGCGATCCTGACCCTCTACCTCGGTCTCGTGCTCGGGGTGGGACTCTTCGGTCACCGGCTACTCCGCAGAACCGGCGAGGACTTCTTCCTGGCCAGCCGCTCTATTGGCCCCTTCATTCTTTTGATGACGCTGTTTGGCACCCACATGACGGCTTTCAGCATCCTGGGCGCCTCCGGTGAGGCCTACCATCGCGGTGTCGGCGTCTTCAGCCTGATGGCCTCGAGCTCGGCGCTCGTGGTTCCCATCGTCTTCTACTTTGTCGGGGTGCGCCTCTGGCAGATCGGCAAGGACCACGGCTATCTGACCCAGGTCGAGTTTTTCCGCGAGCGGTGGAACTCCCCGGGATTGGCGCTGGTACTGTTCTTCCTTCTAGTGGCATTGCTCATCCCCTACCTACTGATCGGAGTCATGGGCGGTGGTATCACCTTCGAGGAGGTCACCGGGGGCACAGTTCCACGGCAGCTCGGCAGTCTGGTGATTTGTGCGGTCGTCTCGATCTACGTGACCGCTGGCGGTATCCGAGCCACCGCCTGGGCCAACACGCTCCAAACCCTCGTCTTCATGAGCCTCGGCGCGATCACCTTCGCCTTGATTGTGCACCGTCTGGGAGGACTGGACGCCGCCCTGGCAACCGTCAATCCTGCGCTGCTGGTGCATGGGGACCGGATCCCGGCGCTGATGCTCCTCAGTTACATGCTGATTCCGCTGTCGGTGGGGATGTTCCCGCACATCTTCATGCACTGGCTCTCAGCCCGCCGCGCCGCAGCTTTCCGACTGCCCATCGTGGCCTATCCCGTGTGTGTCGCGGTGGTCTGGCTTCCCAGTGTGTTGCTTGGCGTGCTGGGCAGTGCCGTCGTTCCCGGCCTGGAGGGGCCAGCAGCCAACTCGATTCTCTTGCAGATGATCTCTCTCCACGCCCCGGGGGTGATGGCCGGGCTGCTGGGGGCAGGTGTGTTTGCCGCCGTCATGTCCTCGCTCGATTCGCAGATCCTCTCTCTGAGCACCCTGTTCACCCAGGACATCGTCCAGCACTATGGATTGTGGGGGAAAACCAACGACGCACAGAGAGTACGCATCGGCAGGCTCTTTGTCGTCGTCATCCTGTCACTCACCTACTTGCTGTCCCTGGTTTCCAACCGCAGCATCTTCAAGCTGGGAGTCTGGTCTTTTACTGGCTACGCGGCGCTGTTCCCATTGGCAGTGGCAGCCCTTTTCTGGCGTCGCAGCAGTAAGTATGGGGCCTGGGCGTCGGTATTGACTGCGGTGGTTCTCTGGCTTTACTACTTCTACCGCGGCTGGCAGGAGCCCGGATACACTGTGGCGGGCAGTGGCCTGATGCCGGTAGCGGTGATCCTGGCAGCGTCTACCTTGGCGATGATTGCCGGGTCTCTTATCGGACCGGCGCCTGATGTCGAATCAGTGGAACGCTTCTTTCCTCGAACGCCGAAACGGTCATGAGAATCGCCTACATCGCAGCGGGTGCCGCCGGGATGTACTGTGGCAGCTGTCTTCACGACAACACCCTGGCGGCAGCGCTGATGGCTCAAGGGCACGATGTCGCCCTCATTCCCACCTACACCCCCCTGCGCACCGATGAGGTCGATGTCACCAATGAGCCCATCTTCTACGGTGCGATCAACGTCTTTCTACAGCAGAAGGCGGGGTTGTTTCGCCGCTCTCCAGCGCTCCTCGATCGCCTCCTCGACCGGCCGGGATTGCTGCGCTGGATCTCGCGATTCGCCGCCTCCACCGATGCCCGAGATCTGGGAGCGCTGACCCTGTCCATCCTGCAGGCTGAACAGGGGTATCAGCACAAAGAGCTGCACCGCCTCTTGGAGTTCCTGGGTGAGTTTCAGCCCGACGTCGTGCAGCTGACGAATGCCATGTTTCTGGGGATCGGCGCCGCCATTCGCCGCCAACTGGGCGTACCGGTAGTGAGTGGTCTCACTGGCGAGGATCTCTTCCTGCAGGAGCTACCCGAAGCCTACCGGTCGTCGGTCCAAACCGAGATGGCGCGCAGCGCCCGCGACGTGGACGCGTTTACCGCCACCAGTCAGTACTACAAGGAAGTCATGCAGGGCTTCCTCGACGTGGATGAGAAGCGACTTCATGTCGTGCCGTTGGGCATCAAGCTGCAGGGCTTCGAGCCGCACCAGCGACGCCCTGGCAGCGAGGACACGATCACCATCGGCTATCTGGCTCGGATCTGTCCCGAAAAGGGACTTCATATCCTCCTTGAGGCCTTTCGCCTGTTGCGACAGGCGTCGAACGGTGAGCGCGTGCGTCTGGCGGTAGCCGGATATCTCAGTGCTCGCGATCGCGCCTACTTCGAGGAGCAGCGCCAGGCGCTGCAAGACTGGGGTGTGGCCGACGCTGTGGAGCTCCTCGGCGAAATCGACCGCCCGCAGAAGCTCGAGTTCTTCCACCGTATCGACCTCCTATCTGTCCCCACCATCTACCAGGAGCCCAAAGGACTCTTCGTGCTCGAAGCTTGGGCTGCGGGAGTGCCGGTCGTCCAGCCGAGCCACGGCGCCTTTCCCGAGCTGATCGAAACTCACGGCGGTGGGCTTGTCTGCCAACCGGGATCGGCCGAGGATCTGGCATTCGCTATCCAGTCCCTGATCGACGATCCAGATCGGCGTCTCGAGCTCGGCCGGCTCGGACGCGCGGCCGTCGAAGAGCATTTCAACGAGGAAGCGATGGCGGAACGGACTGCAGCCGTCTACGAAGAGATTCTGCAGCAACCTCGATTAGCAGGAGTCAGCACATGAACGACTCGCCATCCAGCCCTGTCTCAGATTTCAGAACTCGCCGCACGATCGAATTTGCCGATACCGATATGGGGGGTATCGTCCATTTCTCACGCTTCTTTGTCTATATGGAGACTGCCGAGCACGAGTTCCTACGCCACCTCGGCGCCGAGGTACACATGCCGTGGCAAGGCCAGCAAATCGGTTGGCCCCGGGTCGAGGCTTCCTGCCAATTCTTGAGTCCTGCCGGCCTCGGTGACGAGCTCGAGATCCATCTCCGCGTTGCCAGGAAAGGCGCCAAGTCGATGACCTATGCAACGACGTTCTCCTGCGACGGCAGGATCATTGCTCGCGGCAGGATGACATCGGTCTGCTGTGTCATGGACGAGGCCGACGGCCTGCGGGCGGTGCCCATTCCCGACTTCATCGCCGAACAGATCGTCGCGACCATCGATTCCCACTGACAGAACCTGACAAGCGGCTCCGGTAAGGGCCCGGACAATGCAGATCACAGAACCCACCACCATGATCACCGATTATCTGGTGGCGGCATTGGCTCTGATGCTCGGATGGCGTCTTTCACAGGATTCCAAGAAGAGGGATTGCCTTGCCGAGCGCTGGTGGGCGCGGGCCTTCTTTGCCATCGCTGCCGGAGCGCTCGCTGGCGGCACCTCCCACGGTTTCACCCACTATCTGGGCGAGAGCGGGTGGCGACTCTTCTGGCAGGTCACAGTGTATGCAATCGGACTGGCCAGCCTGTGTCTGATGATCGCGGCTCTCAAGGCCGCCTTCACCAGCGGCTGGCTGAGGACCCTGGCGCTGCTCGCGGTAGCCAAGTTCGGTTTCTATGCCGTTTGGATGTGGCAAGAGGCCGATTTCAAGTACGTTATCTACGACTACGGATCGACGATGGTGGTGGTACTGGTGCTACAGACCTGGGCCTGGTTCAAGCACCGAGCCGCGAGCGCTCCGTGGATCGTGGCGGGTATCCTGGTCTCCTTTGCCGCCTCGCAGATCCAGATCCAGGGAATCAGCTTTCACCGACACTTCAACCACAACGATCTCTTCCACGTCATTCAGATGCTGGGTATCTGGCTTCTCTTCCGCGGCGGGCTCCACCTTACCGACGCGGAATCTTCTTCACCGGTGAGCGCTGCGTGACCTGGGTGCTGGACGCCAGCTTATTGCCAGCGTTCGTAGGCTGGATGGCCAGGACCGACGGCCACAAAGTGGCCGACACACGAGGCGGTCACCTCTCCGCCCGCGGTAAGGGTAGCCTCGACCTCGATCTTGGCACCATCCGATCTCACTGCTCTCGCACTGATGCGGACAGGTCCATCAGTGGGTGTGGGTCGACGCATTTTGACGTGGAAGTCGGCAGTTACGCAGGGTGGCGCCTCCGTCAGGCCGTCGCGGCACATGAGGTGCCATATTGCCGTCCAGTTGCAATGGCAATCCATCAACGTGCCGATGATGCCACCATTGAGGACGTTTTCGAAGGCCTCGTGGTGCCGTTCCGGGGTCCACTCGAGCAACACCTCACTGTCCGGTTGATCCCCGGTGGGGAAGCTCCGGAGGCGCAATCCATCCGGGTTGGCGGGCCCGCATCCAAAACAGCGATTCCGCGGTGCGAATCGCTCTTGCAGGCTGTTCTCGTCCGGATTCATCCTCAGAGCCTCAGCTGATGACGATATTCACCAGTCGTCCCCGTACGAAAATGACCTTGCGGACGGTCTTGCCCTCGGTGAATCGTCGGGCTCCCTCGCAGGCCAGGGCTAGCTCCCGGGCTTCCTCTTCGTCGATGTCCGGTGGCACGTTCAAACGATCGCGCACTTTACCGTTGACCTGAACGACCAGGGTGATCTCGTCCTTCCGCATCGCCTCGACGTCGACCTCGGGCCACTCCTGGAGGTGGACCGAGAAGGGCTTGCCCCGCCGTGCCCAGAGCTCTTCGGCAAGATGGGGAGCGATCGGTGCCACCATCCGCAAGTAAATGTCACAGGCCTCGTCCCAGGCCTCGCTGGCGACGGCCCCTTGCGCCTGGGCCTGAATCATCTCGTTCAGCAGCTCCATCAGTGCCGCCACGATGGTGTTGAATTGGAAGTCTTCGAAGTCGCGGCTCACCTGGGCCAGCGTCTGGTGTACCTTGCGACGCAGGCGGCGGACCGTCTCCGCGCTGGGTTTCCCGGCCGCTGACGGCTCTACCATCAGGCTCCAGAGACGGCGCATCCACCGCCAAGTGCCCTCGATCCCGCGACTGTTCCACGGCCCCCCCTGCTCCCAGCGGGCAAAGAACATGAGATAGCTGCGAACCGCGTCGATACCATAGCGGTCGACGAGCTCGTCCGGTGCCACGACATTCCCACGACTCTTGGACATCTTCTCCGAGTCTTCGCCCAGGACGATGCCTTGGTTGCGGAGCTGCAACATGGGTTCGTCCCCGTCGACGATACCCATATCCCGGCAGGCCTTGTGAAAGAAGCGGGTGTAGATCAGGTGCATGGTGGCGTGCTCGATGCCCCCGGTGTAGGTATCGACCGGCATCCAGTACCGGTACTCGTGAGGATCGAAAGGTCCCTGGTCGTAATGCGGGCTGAGATAGCGCAAGTGATACCACGATGAGCACATGAACGTGTCCAAGGTGTCGGTTTCACGTTCGGCCGGGCCGTCGCACTGCGGACAGCGGATGTGCCGCCAGGTCGGATGGAGCTTGAGCGGGCTCTCTCCCGTCGGCAACCATTCCACATCCTCGGGAAGCTCGACCGGCAGATCCCTTTCCGGTACGGGTAGCACACCGCATTTTGGACAATGAATCACGGGTATCGGGGCTCCCCAGTACCGCTGGCGAGAGATCAGCCAATCGCGCAGTCGATAGCCCACGGCTGCTCGGCCTGTTCCCTTGCCCTGCAGATATTCAATCGCCTTGCCGACCGCCTCTTCAGCCGAGGTTCCTGTCAGGGGCCCGGAATTGATCATCGATCCGTGATGGGTAGTGGCTGCAGTCATTTCGTCCCCGGTGGGCGCGTCCTCGCCTGGGGCCTGAATAACGGGTCGAACCTCGAGGTCGTACTTGCGGGCAAACTCGAAATCCCGCTCGTCATGAGCGGGAACCGCCATGATGGCGCCGGTGCCGTAACTCGGCAGCACGTAGCCCGCGATCCAAACGGGGATCCTTTCATCGGTGACCGGATTGACGGCAAACCCGCCGGTAAAGACTCCGGTCTTCTCGCGATCGGCAGCCTCGCGTTGGATATCGCTCTGGCGTGAAGCCTGTGCGACGTAAGTCTCCACCGCCGTCCTCTGATCATCACTGGTGAGCTTGTCCACCAAGGCATGCTCGGGCGCCAGTACCATGAAGGTGGCGCCCCAGAGAGTATCGGGGCGGGTTGTAAAGACCTCCAGCTCGTCGCCCGTCTCGGTCCGAAAGACCACGTCGGCGCCTTCGGAGCGCCCGATCCAATGGGTCTGCAGGATCTGCACCCGCTCTGGCCAATCGATCGAGGAGAAATCCAGCAGCTCATCGGCGTAGCTCGTAGTGCGGAAGAACCACTGCTCCAA
>Ga0255055_10000875_pt1 | contig 23100 bp, 15 predicted proteins | sample JV7_2_27_MG_FD_188633 | JGI IMG/M metagenome (GOLD analysis project Ga0255055, IMG submission 188633) | Seawater microbial communities from Jervis Inlet, British Columbia, Canada - JV7_2_27 | ecosystem: Environmental > Aquatic > Marine > Inlet | place: Canada: British Columbia | collected...
ACTCTGCTAATGATTTTTTATCGCGGAGATTGATTAGGTTCATATTATTATGAATTGTACCAATTGGTTTGCCTTAGTTATTATAGCAATCATGGACGGGATGTCAGGTTGTGAGGATTTTTTTCCTAAGACTGGGATACTTGTTTCAATTCTGGAATTGGTTTTTTCGGTATAATTCCATTAAGTAAGGTAAATAAGTGCTGCTCAATGTAAATAATGAGGAATTTCTTATGACTTCTCCCCTTGTTGAATGTGTACCGAATTTTTCTGAGGGCCGCAGCCAGGACGTGATTGATGAAATCAAAATGGCAATCGCTGCTGTTGAAGGGGCTTTTGTGTTGGACACCCATATGGACGCAGATCACAACCGCAGTGTGATCACATTTGTAGGGCATCCCCGGGCTGTAGAAGAAGCTGCTTTCAGGATGATTAAAAAAGCATCCCAATTAATTAACCTGGAAAAACACACAGGTGAACATCCCAGAATTGGAGCAACAGACGTTGTGCCCTTTGTGCCGATTTCCAATATCACGATGAAAGAATGTGTGGAAATGGCTCACCGGGTTGGTGAACGAGTGGGAAAGGAACTGGAGATTCCGGTATTCTTTTACGAAGAAGCTGCCCGAATCCCGGAGCGGAACCGATTAGAGATTGTTCGCAGGGGTGAATATGAAGGGCTGAAAAAGGAAATAAAAAGCAACCCTGCCCGATATCCTGATTATGGTCCTCAAGAGCTGGGTTCAGCTGGCGCCACAGTAATCGGTGCCCGTGAATTCCTTATAGCATTTAACGTGAATCTAACAACGGATGATGAAGGGGTTGCCAGTAATATCGCCCGGGCGGTGAGGCATTCGTCAGGGGGACTCCGGTTTGTAAAAGCATTGGGCATGACTGTTGATGGACGGGCTCAAGTTTCGATGAACCTGACCAATTTCCGGAAAACTCCCTTGCCCTTGGTTATTGAAACCATCCGTAGAGAGGCAGAACGTTATGGTGTTGGGATCCATAACAGCGAACTGGTCGGTTTAATTCCTCAGGAAGCAATGATTGATACCGCTATCTGGTATACCCAGATGGATTTGTTTTCCCCCGATCAGGTTCTGGAGCAAAAAATGCTCTCTGCTTTAAAAAAGGAAGATCAAGTTGATTTTCTGGATTCCCTGGCAGCGGGAACAGCTACTCCTGGCGGAGGATCAGCAGCAGCTTATTCAGGCGCGATGGCAGCGGGACTGGTATCCATGGTTGCTCGATTGACTGTTGGCAAGAAGGGATACGCTGAAGTTGAACAGGAAATGGAAAATATTCTTAGCGAGTCAGAGACACTTCGGGAAGAGCTGACCCTGGCTGTTAAAGAGGATTCGGAGGCATTTATCCAGGTAATGGCGGCCTATAAAAAACCAAAATCTGATCAGGATCGCGAGGAGAATATTCAGGGCGCAATACTGAAGGCAGCGGAGGTGCCGCTTGCTGTAGCAGGAAAAGCTCTTCGGGTTTCTGAACTTGCTCTGAAAACCGCTAAACTGGGAAATAAAAATGCCATCACGGATGCCGGAGCTGGTGCAAACCTAGCATATGCTGCAGTTACCAGCGCTGGATATAATGTCAGGATTAACCTGGGCTCCCTGGAAGATAAGAAAAAGGGCAAGGCGCTACTCTCGGATTTGAAGCAAATAGAAGACAGAGCGCTGGAAGTGATTATCAAATTAAAAGTGGTTGTGGCGGAAAGGGGGAAATTGTTCTAAACCCTTCCTCGTTTAGAAGGCATTGATGAATTTTCCTTATTACCAATGAGGTGAACACCCTGATTGATGATTGGTCTGTGTTCATGCAAATCTGGATATTGTTTCTTATAATATGAAAAAAGTCCTGATCTGGATAGCTTTGATTGTTGTGGTTTTATTGGCGGGATTTCTGGTAACGATATACCTGAACCGGTCTTCACTGCCCTGGTCTCCCTTCTACAAGACCGTAGCCCCATATGTTCCTCCTCCCGGTGAGCAACTTCCAACGGCAACTCATTTTTCTCCCTCTCCGGCAACCGCCACAGTAGAGCCTGACCTACTCTGGATAGATCCGGTTCTGCCAGAGCTTCTCCTGTTGCAGTTGAATCTGCCGGCCTCATTGGAAACAACAGATTTGTTGGATCAGGCTACTACCGTGATCACAATCGGCAACGAGAACCCCATCACCCACTGGATTTATGTCCTGAGTGCACCATTTCCAACCGTACCGGATGGAATTTCATCCTCAGAACTCAGGGGAACCTGGGAAGGTGGGAAAAACCCCATTTCAGGTAATCAGCCCCTGCTGATGACCGAGGAGGTGAAGGGAATCATATCAACCTATTGGGGTGAACCTGCAGCGGGTGCCGTTGAAGTTCTCCCCGGGGATCAGATCAGTGAAAAAGCCTGGCGTAACCGGCCTTCATTGGCAATTCTGCCGTTTGAGGTTTTATCTCCGGATTGGAAAGTTATGAAACTGGATGGGATTTCCCCCCTGCAGAAGGATTTCATCCCTGAGGATTATGTGCTGGCAGTTCCTATATCTTATAGCGGAGCTGTCCTGGATGACCTGCAGAAGATTACAAGCAATAGGGACCCTCAAAAACTGACCAATGTAGTTATGACTGGTGTGACAGCCCTGGTGAGAGCCACAGCATGGAAAATGGAGACTAAGGGTATCAACTACCCGGCTCAAGACATCAAGGGTTGGTTGATGAATGCGGATATTACCCATATCAGCAATGAGGTTCCGTTTGCCAGCGAGTGCCCCTATCCTGATCCCAGTCAAAAAGGATTGAGGTTCTGCAGTGATCCCCGCTACATCCAGTTGATGGAGATTATTGGAACGGATGTGGTGGAGTTGACTGGAGATCATTTTGGTGATTACGGACCTGAGGCGATGCTGTATACCCTGGAGTTATACCAACAGCGAGAATGGCCATATTATGGCGGAGGAGCCAACAGCCATGAAGCGCAGGAGCCGGTCCTGATGGAGCATAACGGAAATAAAATAGCTTTCCTGGGCTGTAATGCAAAAGGCGGTGGTTATGCAACCGCTGGTCCGCAGTACCCGGGAGCTGTAGCCTGCGATTTTGACAAGATGACCGAACAGATAAAATCTCTCAGGGAAGAAGGATATCTTCCGATTGCTACCTTCCAGCATTTTGAATACTATACCTATGTTGCCCAACCGGACCAGATTAGAGATGCGAAAAAACTCACCCAGGCTGGAGCGGTCATTGTGAGCGGCAGTCAGGCACATCAGCCTCAAGGGTTTGAAATCAAAGCTAATGCCTTCGTACATCACGGTTTGGGGAATCTGTTTTTTGACCAGATTTATGAAATTCCTCCTAATACAGCAATGGCATTTATTGACCGGCATGTTTTTTATAATGGAAAGCATATCAGCACTGAGCTGCTGACGATCAAGTTTGTAGATTATGCCAGAGCCCGGCCGATGACTGCCAGTGAAAGAGAAGACTTACTGCGAACGGTATTTAAAGCCAGTGGATGGTAGGATAGAATTATTATCCCGATTTGGAGGTTACTATGGGTGGGCTTACAAGTATTCCAGGATTCAAAGTTGGCCATGCTCAAGATTTAGAGGCGATAACCGGCTGCACAGTTATTCTCTGTCCCCCTGGTACTGTAGGTGGAATTGATCAGCGGGGGGGAGCCCCTGGAACGCGGGAAACAGATCTGCTTCACCCGATGCACCTGGTAAACCAGGTTAATGCGGTGCTGTTAACTGGCGGATCAGCTTTTGGTTTGGATGCCGCCGCAGGTGTGATGCGCTATTGTGAGGAAAACGAAATGGGAGTCGACGTGGGTCCGACTCATGTTCCCATTGTTCCTGCTGCAGTGCTGTTTGACTTGGGGATTGGAGATCCGAAAGTGCGTCCTGACGCGGAGATGGGTTATCAGGCTTGTAAAAACGCTTCGCAGGATCCACCAGCGGAAGGCAATGTGGGCGCTGGAACCGGAGCAACCGTGGGGAAAATCCTTTCGATGAAGATGGCCATGAAGTCCGGGATTGGCACCACCAGTGTGAATATCGGTGGTGGAGGAAAAGTGGCTGCAATCGTGGCTGTGAATGCCTTCGGGGACGTGGTTGACCCGGAAACTTCAGAGATCATTGCTGGCGCACGGGGGCTAAAAGGTTTTGCGGACACATTGAAAGTGATGAAATCTTTTGTGGGTCGTAAGATGATGAGTTTTGCTTCTGCTGCGGATAATACAATAATTGGTGTTGTTGCGACCAATGTTAAGTTGAATAAAGAACAGATCAACAAGGTCGCCCAAATGGCTCACAACGGTTTGGCGCGGACGATCAGACCGGCCTTTTCTATGTTTGATGGAGATACAGTGTTTGCTTTATCTGCCGGGGAAGTAGAGATGGATCTTAATATTGTTGGAGCTTATGCGGCAACTGCCTATCAGGAGGCAATCCTGCGCGCTGTCCGGAGCGCTGAAAAGATCGCCGGGCTGCCTGCAGCATCCCAGTAAAGAAAAAACTGTTATCGATCCAGATTAATAAACCTCCCGGAGCTTTTAAGCTCCGGGAGGTTTGTAACTATAGGTTTTTCTGATTAAAATTCGATGCTTGTATCAGGTTGCAAGACATGGACATCAGTATCGGTTTCTGCTTCCACGCGTTTTTTCCAGGCGTCTGGATCTTGAGCGATTAAATCCCAGGTGTTGTAATGGGCGGGGATGGCATATTTTGGTTTAATCAATCTCACAGCCCGAAGGGCATCATCCGGACCCATGGTGTAATTATCGCCAATTGGGAGCACGGCCAGGTGGATTCCTTCTTCTCCAATCAAGGACATGCCTGCAAAGAGTCCTGTATCACCTGCCAGGTAGATTTTTTTATCATCAGGCGTGGTTATTAGAAACCCTCCTGGCATGCCTCCATAAGAGCCGTCCGGCAGAGAGGAACCATGAATTGCCTGGGTCAACTTGACATAACCAAAGGGGTAATCATGTCCCCCGCCAATGTGCTGTGGATAAACTTCTGCTCCCCTCTCACTGAGCCATTTGGCAATTTCAGCATTGGCGATCACTTTTGCCCCAGTCCGCTGAAAAATTTCCACTGCATCACCGACATGATCTCCGTGTCCGTGAGTAATCAGCAGGTAGTCTGGATCAAGATCGGCCGGTTTGGTTTTAGTTGCCGGGTTATCAGAGAAATAAGGATCTATCAGCAATTTGCGTCCCTGAATATCCAATCCAAATGTGCCGTGACCATAGTAGGTGAACTTAAAACTCATCTGAACCTCCCGCATATTTATTTGGCAGAAAACAGCTTTAACTTATTATTAATTATATGCCAGCTTCTGTGTTTGATGGAGTGGTTTAAATAATGAATAAACCAGGAGATCAAATTAGAGCTTTTTTGGGTAGTCATAAATTGATAATAGCGAAGATATCCATAAACCTCCTCTGGTTAGGGTAAAATCAGTTAGGGTTTAAATGGTATAGAAACTAGCGGTATACAATATTCATTTTCTGCGAGGTATCTGATGACAAACCAAACGGATCGATTCTATTTAGGACGGATGTTTGATTCCAAAAAGAGGGAAATTACATTGAATCCCCTGATGTATGACCCGGATGATTTAACTACTCATGCTGTTGTTCTGGGTATGACAGGATCAGGGAAAACAGGGTTATGCATTGATCTGTTGGAAGAAGCAGCTTTGCAAGGTATCCCGGCTTTAATGATAGACCCTAAAGGCGATATTACCAATGCGCTGCTCCACTTTCCAGAATTAAGGCCTGAGGATTTCCTGCCCTGGGTGAATCCAGATCAAGCCCGGCGAGAGGATAAAACCATTGAACAGGCAGCAGCAGATGCCGCATCACTGTGGAAAAGCGGTTTGGAGAAATGGGACATTGCCCCGGAGCGCATTCAAGCTCTCCAGGATGCAGCTCATTTTGCTATCTACTCTCCGGGATCGGAGTCAGGTATTCCGGTGAATATTATGGCCTCTTTTGAAGCACCAAAAATTCCCTGGGATGAAAATCGGGAAATCCTGGTAGAAAAAATCTCCGGCATCGCGATGGGGTTGTTGGGGCTGGTTGGTTTGAATGATCTGGATCCTGTGCGCTCCAGAGAACATATCCTGGTCAGCAATCTCTTTGAGAATTCCTGGAGCAAAGGCCGCGATCTGGATTTAACTGAGCTGATTCTTCAAATACAGAATCCGCCGTTTGAAAAATTAGGTGTGTTAGCAATAGAAAAATTCTTTCCGGAAAAAGAACGGCTGGAACTATCTATTCTATTGAACAATATAATGGCCGCACCGACTTTTCAATCCTGGATAGAGGGAGAACCGCTGGATATTGAATCTATGCTGTATGGGTCAGATGGCCGGCCGCGTCACAGTGTATTTTACATTGCCCATCTCTCCGATGCTGAAAGAATGTTCTTTGTAACCCTGCTTTACTCAGCGGTTGAGACCTGGATGAGAGCTCAAAAAGGTTCCACATCCTTGAGGGCTCTGATTTATTTTGACGAGATTTTTGGTTATCTCCCCCCGGTAAAAAACCCGCCTTCCAAAATTCCCATGCTGCGGATGCTGAAGCAAGCCCGGGCTTTTGGTGTGGGACAGGTACTGGTGACTCAGAACCCAGTTGATGTGGATTATAAAGCCCTGTCTAATGCGGGGACCTGGTTTATCGGCAAACTGCAAACAGAGCAGGATAAAAATCGTCTTCTGGATGGATTAGAAGGCGCCGCACCGGGATTGGACCGGAAGGTATATGACAAATTAATTTCCACCCTGGATAAACGTGTTTTTCTGTTGCATAACGTTCATGAAGATCAGCCTGTACTTTTCCATACCCGCTGGGCAATGAATTATTTGACTGGTCCCTTAACCCGTATTCAGCTGCCAGAGTTAAATGCGCTGGTGGGTGCTGGCCAAGGTACCATTACCAGATCCACCAGTCCGGCGAGGCAGCACCAGGCAGCTCCCGCTGTTTCCGAGAAGGGGGCAGGGGACCAGACGTCGAGTACTCGCCCGAATGCACCAGCAAGTGTTGAAGAATATTATTTGCCTAATAATCTCAGCTTGCTGGAGGCGGTGGATAAAGCAGGAATTTCCCCTCCCCAGGAAGTTAAACACCAGGTGATTTACAAACCGGTGCTGTTAGCCCAGGCAGCTATTCGTTTCCTGAAGAGGAATTACAATCTTGATTACGATTTAGTCACTACGGCACTGATCAGCGATCCCGATCGTCAGGGAAGGATCAGGTGGGAAGACAGGCTTTCGGGTCCCATTGATCTGGATGCCCTCGATCGTCAAGCGATTCCAGATTCGCGTTTCCATGAATTGGTCGCTCCTCTTAACGATGGGGCAAAATTGCGGGAATTTGAAACAGACTTTCAGGATTGGATTTATCATTCAGTGACGGCTGCTGTCCGCGCCAATGAAGGGCTGGAGGTTTTTGCAGGTCCTCAGGTATCCCAGGGAGAATTCCGCCGGATGTGTGCCGAAAAAGCAGAAGAAGGACTGGAGTTGGCAAGAGAGAAGGTCAATGATTCCTTTGATAAAAAACTGGATACTATCCGTGATCGATTGATGCGAGAGGAAAGAGAACTGGAAGAAGATCAAACCGAACTTTCCCAGAGAAAGATGGAAGAAATGGGCACGCATGCCGAGAATTTACTAGGCCTTCTTGCTGGCCGCCGGCGCAGTATGACTACCTCCCTCACTAAACGCAGAATGACAACCAAGGCAAAAGCAGATGTGGAAGAATCGCTGGATATGATCGATCAATATAAAAAGGAAATTGAAGATCTCGAGAAAGAACGATTGGCAGAACTCAGGGACGCGGAAGAGAAATGGCAGGAAGTCCTGGAGGAAGTCACAGAGATCCCCGTAACACCTTATAAAAAGGACATCATGGTGGAACTTTTTGGTGTGGGCTGGTTCCCTTATTATTCTTATCAGGATCAAGGAAAACAAATTGAGCTGGCTGCTTTCTCAAACAAATAACTGAGACACAGGAAGGGGCTGACTTTTCAGACAGCCCCTGGATTTAGATCAATTCCACATCATGGGATCTGGATTCCAGCAAACCGACCGGTGTTATGCGCACGAAAACTGCTTTTTCATGCAGTTCAGGGATGGAATGGGCGTTGGTGTAGCTCATACCGGATTGCAGCCCGCCAACCAGCTGTGTGAGCAGCTCGCTGGCTGAACCACGATAGGGGACAACTGCTTCAACCCCTTCTGAGACATAATCCTCGATCTCTTCTTTGGTGATTTCGTTAATCCCTTCGCGGGCTTTGCGATCCAGGTTCGCCTGCAGGGAAGCCATGCCGCGGGAGGCTTTGTAACGATGACCTTTGCGAGTCAGCAAGAACCCCGGGCTTTCATCTGTGCCGGCCAGCAGGCTGCCAATCATCACCGTGGAAGCTCCAGCTGCCAGGGCTTTGACGATATCCCCCGAGGTACGGATGCCGCCATCAGCGATGATGGGAACCTTCTGGGGCTGGGCGACCTCGGCACAATTTATCACCGCAGTCAGCTGGGGCACTCCGGATCCAGCCACAACCCGGGTGATGCATATTGACCCGGGACCAACGCCGACCTTGACAGCATCTACGCCGGCATCGATCAAGCGCTGGGTGCCTTCCGCTGTAGCTACATTTCCTCCCACAATTTCTGCCTCCGGAAAGTGCTTCCGGATGGAGTGGATCTTGTTGATTTCCAGCCTGGAATCACCATGGGCAATGTCAACCACGATGCAGTCCACACCGGCCTCCAGCAGGCGCTCCACCCGGTTGAGGTCTTCCGCTTTGACTCCCACTGCAGCTCCAACCGCCAGGCGGCCCCGGTTGTCTTTGGTTGCCAGCGGGAATTTCTCTAATTTCATGATGTCTTTGACAGTGATCAACCCAGTCAACTTGCCCTGCGAGTCCACCAGGGGCAATTTCTCGATCCGATGTTCATGAAGGATCTTTTCAGCTTCCTTCAGGGTTGTGTCCGGGGGAGCTGTGATGACCTTCCGGGTCATAATCTCTGAGATCGGTTTGGCAGGGTCAGCTTCAAAGAGCAGATCCCGGGTGGTGATGATGCCAACAACCCTGTCCTCTTCATCGACAATCATGATCCCGCCGGTATAGGTTTCTGCGACAATGCGGTTGACGTCTTCAATAGTGCTGGTTTCCTGGAGTGAAATCGGGCTGTCGACAATATAGGACTCGCTTTTCTTTACCTTTCGGACCTGACAGACCTGGTCTTCAATGGACATAAAGCGGTGGATGATCCCGATCCCGCCAGCGTGAGCCATGACAATAGCCATTCCACGCTCAGTGACAGTGTCCATGTTAGCCGAGATGATCGGGATTTGGAGATCAATGTTGGATGTGAAGCGGGTCCCTGTTGAGAGCGTTCGGCGGGAGGAAACTTCTGAGTATTGGGGCACCAGGAGTACGTCATCATACGTAAGGGCTAGTTCAGGTAAGATCTTCATCATCATAGTCCTTTGGTAAGGATTAGTGCTTCTGTGATAGTTATACCATTAGAGAGGGGCTGTCCCAAAAGCAACTGGCACAGCCCCTTCCTTTCTTTTTTTATTACAATAATTATCCGAAAAACAGGAACGCAAGACCACCGAACATGGTACCGATAGCAATTCCTGCAATGATATCAGAAAGGTAATGCACTCCCAGTCCAACGCGGGCAGTTACTACCAGCAGGGTCCAGAATATCATCAATAGACCGAGCCAGATATTACCAGAGAGCAGTATAAGCAGGGTGAGCATTGTAACCCGGGCGGCGTGTCCGGATGGGAATGAATGCGGGTCCGAGCTGCGGTAGATCTGTCCCCACTCGCCCTCAGGACGGGGACGTTTAATTGAAAACTTCAGTACGAGGACAGCTACAGCCGTAATAACTATTCCAACAAATAATAGTTGAATATCTGGTCTCCAAGACCTGGGACCTATTACCCACAGTAGTGCCAGACCTGCACCCAAGAACCAGGAATCACCGGAATGTGCCAATAAAGCAGCCATTTTTTTAAGTACGATCTTATTATCCGGGATCCGGATCTGTTGTGAAAGTTCTGCATCTTTAAGTAGAAAATCACTGAGAGTCATGGCGTGTTTTCAGGACAGTTCTTTGCGGGCTAATTCCAGCTGGTAAGGTTTGTCTACATCCATTCCGATTTCTGGGTAGGGGCAGAGCAGTCCCTTTCCGGTGATATTTAATCTGCGGGTGACCCTGTTCACTGCATCATCCAGGGTGAGCCTACGCAAAAGTAGTAAAAGCAGAATGTCAATGCCAATTAAAGCAGCCTGCCTGAGGGTACTTTTCCGGGCCCGGGAGATTTTCCCCCAGAACTCATTTTTCTTGGTAAATAGATCCAGCTTGACTACACCAATATCACCACCGCACACATTCAAATCCTTCAGCCCGGTGTAGGATCTGGCAGACTCCGGATATTTTTCTTCCATTGTAGGTTGATCAATGACAAAATAATTTATATCATCTTTATCTTCGAGGGACTTATTAATAACCCAGTCGATACTTTCGGGTGTTATTAAGGGAATGTCAGAAGATACTACAGCAACTCTCTCAGCAGTCGGGTTTGATTCCAGGACAGCATCGGCTCCGTTTTTAATAGTGAGCAGCATATCAATACCCGCCGGTTGAAAACTGATGACCTTTGTTGATTGCAGCTCAGCCTTAAGATCTTCAGATCCAACTACCACGATCCTGTTGATGGTCTCAGCCTCTTCCAGGGCGTCCAGCACCCACTGGAGCATGGGCTTGCCCCCGATATCAAGGGCTGCCTTAGATTTTCCTTTTGTATAAGGATAGAGGGGTGAATCCGGAGCAGGAGCGCCGCCTGCAAGCAGGATGGCATCCATTATCTCAGATCCCGTATCTGGGCTGTCAGATTTAATTCTTCAATAATCTGGTTCAACTCGGCTGTGCTAAGGGGTCGGTTCTTCCCGGCTGCGGCAACCAGGGCGGCTTCGAACATGTTGGTCCCAAATGATCTGCCATCCAGGACTGGCGTTGTGGTAACCAGGTAGGCCGCTCCTCTGGCTTTCAGGAATTTAACATCATCCTCGGTTGTTGTGTTTGTTACAATCACTTTGCCGGAGAGATCATCCGGCGCATGCTGCATGATGTAAATCCAATCGCCGGCGATGACCTTGTTTCCCTGATAGTGTTTTATATATTTAGGAACCACTTCCAACTGTTTTTCTCCGGTGGGGTAGAGCATTTCAATCGGCATCCTGCCCACAATTGGAAGCAAGATGGCCGCTGCCAGATTGGCAACCGGTACAGTGTTGATGGGTATGGGAATACCAAGCCCAAACATAAGATCACCGAAGGTGATCTTGTATCCCGCCTCGATAAAGGATTTTGTCATACCGCCGCGGGTTAAACCAGCAACCAGGAAAGCAGTTTTAGGGTTAAGGAATTCTCCAAGTTGTTTTTCTGCATCCTGAATTACCCTGGCTTCCAGGGTGGCTTTTAATCCCCCACCATCCACGACGGGTGTTTTATTAACATCCCGGACCAGTTTGAGCCCAGCATAGAGAGGATAATCCCGTTTGATGGCATGGATTTGTAAATCTATTCCTCCCACTCCAAAGGCATCAACTTCTCCATCCAGTTCACAAAATAGCTGGTAGGCTTTCTCTTCATCCCCATCTGTCCCAATTCGTTCAATGATTATATCTTCCCCCAACAGGTTGGTGACTACGCGTTTGTCTCGTGATCTGGAGCCAATACTGATACTGACAGCTCTTTTCATCGGTGGCATTCCCTATAATGAAGTTAAGTGCATGTATTATAACGCAACCCCCCTGGAGTAGTTCCTGCTTTATGATGCCAAAATTATTTATTAAATAAAAACAAGCAGCTGATCATTCTAGCTGCTTGTTTTATTTGTTTATTCGCCTGATATATCAGGGTATCTGAAGAACGGTACCAGGGGTCAAGGCCTGGTCAATGTCCAGGTCGTTTGCCGCTGCTATTGCCCTTGGATCTACATCGCCGAACAAGCAGGAAATCGAGTAAAGGGTTTCGCCATAGATTACCGTATAACTTGTGGGGTGATATCGACGTGAGCGCTCACCGATAAAAGCCCGGCTATTGGGAGGTATTTGAACGGTTTCTCCGGGGTAAAGGATATCACCACTTTCATATCCGTTGTAAGTCATAATGTCATCCGGGAGGATATTAAAACGACGCGCCAAACAATAAACAAACTCACCTTTGTGCAGGGTATATGTGTCAGGGACAGCATATGAGATTGGATCCGGTTCACTTGTTTCCTGGGCAGCTGTCGGTTCCGGCGTACTCGTTGGAGGTCCCACATCAGTGCCCGCAGGAGTAATATCTGCTTCCCCTACCTGAGTTCCCTCGGGAACCAGTGTCTCTCCGGATTTTGGTGTTTTGGCAATTGCTGTCTCTGTTGCCTGACGGGCAATCTCACTCAAGTTCGTTGTCGGTGTAACAGGTGGTGGTGTTGACGCAGACAAGGTACATGCTGAGAACAAGAGTGATGAGATAATAACGATAAAGATTAGCAGGCGTGATTTTTTCATTGAGATCCCTCTCCTTGTGGGGTAAATTCCCCATTTTGTTTGATCTTCCGTGCAAGGAATCAAATCAATATTAGCTGATTTGATACTAGCATACTACAGAATGAGCGTCAAGAAAGAATAAAGTCTCTATCTGCACCCTGTTATTGTGCAAGTTTAATGCCAAATCTCCTTCATTTGTTTGTAAGATTCAAGCGACCATTTATCCCTTTGATTGACCATGTGACTGCCATCTGATACACTAAAGAAAGCGTCAAAATAACCCTCTAAATTCATTGATTCTACAGGTATAAAATCTATGACTCAAGTTCTCTATTTAAAATGGCGGCCGGGAGATTGGCCTGAGGTGATTGGTCAGGATCATATCATCACAACCCTGAAAAATGCAATCCGTCAGGACCGGGTCTCTCATGCGCAGTTATTTTCCGGACCCAGGGGAACCGGGAAAACCAGCTCTGCCCGTTTATTGGCGAAGGCTGTCAATTGTCTGGCAGAAGACCTGGCTGTACGTCCTTGTAATGAATGCGCCCACTGCCAGGCCGTTAATAAGGGGGAATTCCTGGATTTGATTGAGATCGACGCTGCGTCAAATACCAGTGTGGACGATGTCAGGGATTTACGGGAGAAGATAAACTTCTCGCCAAATCAGGGAAGATATAAAGTATATATCATTGATGAAGTCCACATGCTGTCGAAACCTGCTTTTAATGCCCTGCTGAAAACTCTTGAAGAACCGCCGCCCCATGCGATGTTTATTCTGGCGACCACAGAAGTCCACAAGATACCCATTACAGTTATTTCCAGATGTCAGCGGCATGATTTCCGACGGATATCTGTTCCTGAAATTGTTAAGCAGCTAGAAACAATGGCCGACGCAGAGGCGATAAATGTGGAAAAGGATGTGCTGGGTTTAATTGCCCGACAGGCTACCGGGAGCTTACGAGATGCCATTTCAATCCTGGACCAATTATCCTCGGCAGAGCAGAAAATAACTACAGATCTGGCTCATCAGGTGCTTGGTACCTCGCCAGATCAGGCCGTCTTAAATTTTGTAGATGCTATTTTGAAAGTTGACCCAGCAGGAGGATTAAATACCCTCTACGACTCGGCTGAACGGGGCAATGACCCTGCCCAGTTTACCCGACAGGTGATTGCCTATTTCCGGAATGTGCTGCTGATGTTAATGGATAATCCGGATCGTATTGATGTTCCATCAGAAGTGTTTTCTGTGATTGAGAAGCACAGCAGGGAGATAGACATTAAAGACCTGCTGGATTTAATCCGCATCTTTAATACAGCGATTAATGATAAGGGAGGATCCTGGCAGCCTACCCTGCCGTTGGAAATGGCTTTCCTTGAAGCACTGGAGACGATAGGAAACACTGAATCTCCACCGGCGCGGAAATCCGCTGCTGGCAAATCCAAACAGGAGAAACCAGTTAAGCAAGTCAAGGCAAAAACCCCCAAAAAAGCCCCAACGCGGCCGACTGACACTGAGGAGAAACCTTCTGATCCAGGGCAGAAGCCGCTGACTGTTCTCCAGCAGTGGAGCAATATCCTTGATCGCGTCCGTGATACCAACCCGGCTACACAGGGGATACTAAACTCCTGTAAACCTTTAGGTATTAAGGACAATCAGCTGGTTCTCAGTTTCCGAAGTGATGCGATTAAAGGAAAAATGGAAAAAGGCGATCATCTGCAAATTTGCCAGGATGTTATCGAAAAGGTGATCGGAGTAAAAATACCCATTCTCTGCATTGTGGGGGGAAAAGACCAATCCAATTTACCTGAAGGTATAGATCCGGATGGCCTGGTCGCAGCGGTGGTGCGGGATCTTGGGGGTACCTATGTTTCGGATCAGGACGAAGAATAAAACATATCCCGCTGCCGGTCCTGCAAACCGGGGTTTCTGCAGCGGATTCAGTTTATTCGTTTTTGGGAGGTAAGTATGGCAAAGAGACCTAAGTCAGGGGGTTCAACTGGGGGAGGGAAAGGTGTCATGCAGCAGATCCAGCAGCTGCAGGAACAAATGATCAAAGCCCAGGAAGCGCTGGCTGAAGAACAGGTCACAGGTTCGGCAGGCGGCGGAGCTGTGAAGGTCCTTGTGACAGGAGACCAACGGGTCTTATCGGTAAGAGTGGATCAAGCGCTTATTGAAGATGGAGATGTGGAATTGATTCAGGACCTTTTCCTGACTGCGATTAACCAGGGGCTGGAACAATCCCGCAGTCTGGCTGAGGAAAGATTGGGTCCTCTTGCCGGTCAGGGATTACCGTTTTAATTCAGGGAGAGTGACTCAATGCTGCCAGAACCCATCCAACAATGTATCGATGCTTTTTCGATGCTTCCGGGTATCGGACCAAAAACCGCTGCCCGACTAACCTTTTTCCTGTTGCGGACTCAAGAGGGGGAGCTGTCAATAAAATTGGCAGACGCTTTATCTGATTTATTAACTGGAACAGATACCTGCCCGGATTGTTTTAATATGATGAGCTCTGATCAGGAGAGGTGCAGGGTTTGTGCTGATGGTAAACGGGACCGGGGAATCATTTGTGTTGTAGAAGAGCCTCTTGATGTAGCTGCTCTGGAGCGGACATCCGGGTACCAGGGTTTGTATCATGTACTGCATGGCGCTTTATCTCCTGTTGAAGGAGTTGTACCAGAGGATCTAAAAATCAAAGAGTTGATAGATCGCGTACAAAGGGGAGAGATTAAGGAAGTGATCATTGCCACCAATCCCAGCATGGAGGGAGATGCAACCGGCATGTATCTGCTGCAGCAGCTGGGGTCATATGATCTTAAGGTCACTCGTTTGGCAAGAGGATTACCGATGGGTGGGGATCTAGAGTATGCGGATCAGAACACGCTGCTGCGGGCGCTGATGGGCCGGCAGGAAATGGAGTGACCCGGGAAAATTATCCAGCGAGTTTCTTCCCAGATATCCCTTGACAAGGATAAGATATCCACTATAATGGCCTAAGTTTAACCCTAGTGATTTCGCCCCAAAAACGGCAAATCCATAAAATTGATTGACCGTAGGCCCCGTGCTGATGGGCAGCAATGCACAGAAGCAAGACCGATGTCACAATAGTAGGAATCGGTGGGGTCTATTGTTCTCTAAGAGAACTGCCCTTGACGCAAAGTAGCGGGGGTGATAAAATTAAACCCTGCTCTTGAATAGGGCCTTGAACCTTAACAACTGAATAGTGATAGAAAGCCAAAACAGCAAAACAAATCTTTGAGATAGAACTTCGTAAACAATCCCACCTCGTTGTGGGATAATTTTTGCGGAGAGTTTGATCCTGGCTCAGGATGAACGCTGGCGGCGTGCCTAATACATGCAAGTCGAACGAAGATGTTCTTGTGTTCGCATGAGAGCTCTTAGTGGCGGACGGGTGAGTAACGCGTTGGTGACCTGCCCTAAAGAAGGGAACAACCTCGGGAAACTGAGGCTAATACCCTATGTGCTTCTGGAGATTAGATGCTCTTGAAGTAAAGGTTCTGTGGACGAAAGGCCACGGTGCCGCTTTAGGAGGGGCCTGCGTCCCATCAGCTAGTTGGTAGGGTAATGGCCTACCAAGGCGATGACGGGTAGGGGACCTGAGAGGGTGACCCCCCACACTAGCACTGAAACACGGGCTAGACACCTACGGGTGGCAGCAGTAGGGAATCTTGCACAATAGACGAAAGTCTGATGCAGCAACGCCGCGTGTGCGATGAAGGCCTTCGGGTTGTAAAGCACTTTTCTGAGGGATGAGAAAGGACAGTACCTCAGGAATAAGTCTCGGCTAACTACGTGCCAGCAGCCGCGGTAATACGTAGGAGGCGAGCGTTATCCGGATTTATTGGGCGTAAAGCGCGTGCAGGTGGTTTGGTAAGTTGGGTATGAAATCTCCTGGCTTAACTAGGAGAGGTTGCTCAAAACTACCATGACTAGAGGACGGTAGAGGAAGGTGGAATTCCCGGTGTAGTAGTGAAATGCGTAGATATCGGGAGGAACACCAGTGGCGAAGGCGGCCTTCTGGGCCGTTCCTGACACTAAGACGCGAAAGCATGGGTAGCAAACGGGATTAGAAACCCCGGTAGTCCATGCCGTAAACGATGTGGACTTGATGTCGGCGATGTAATAGTTGTCGGTGTCGTAGTTAACGCGATAAGTCCACCGCCTGGGGAGTACGATCGCAAGGTTAAAACTCAAAGGAATTGACGGGGACCCGCACAAGCAGCGGAGCGTGTGGTTTAATTCGATGCTACACGAAGAACCTTACCTGGGCTTGACATATAGGTGGTAGGGATCCGAAAGGTGACCGACCCCTCGGGGAGCTTATACAGGTGCTGCATGGCTGTCGTCAGCTCGTGCCGTGAGGTGTCCGGTTAAGTCCGGTAACGAGCGCAACCCTTGCCGTATGTTACATGTGTCATGCGGGACTGCCGGTACAAAACCGGAGGAAGGTGGGGACGACGTCAAGTCAGCATGGCCTTTATGTCCAGGGCTACACACACGCTACAATGGTCGGCACAATGGGTAGCAAAGTCGCGAGGCGAAGCCAATCCTCAAAACCGATCTCAGTTCGGATTGCAGTCTGCAACTCGACTGCATGAAGCCGGAGTTGCTAGTAAACGCGCGTCAGCAATAGTGCGTTGAATACGTTCCCGGGTCTTGTACACACCGCCCGTCACGTCATGGAAGCTGGTAATACTTGAAGCTGGTATCTAAACCCTCACGGGATGGAGCTAGCGAGGGTAGGACCGGTAACTGGGACGAAGTCGTAACAAGGTAGGCGTACCGGAAGGTGCGCCTGGATCACCTCCTTTCTAGGGAGAATTGAGCAAAGGTTTAGTGTTTCGACACAGACCGGCGCTCCAGCTCTAGATATTTTGAAAAAAATGAACCAAATGAACCAAAAGAAATCCTTGACGGTGTCAAGGTTATCTCAAGCGGTTTTCTATCACTCTTCAGGTGTTAAGGTCGATTATGGGCCTGTAGCTCAGTTGGTTAGAGCACTGTGCTGATAACGCAGGGGTCACTGGTTCGAATCCAGTCAGGCCCACTACTCCCAAAAAGGGGATGTAGCTCAGCTGGGAGAGCGCTGCCTTTGCAAGGCAGAGGCCAGGGGTTCGAGTCCCCTCATCTCCACTGAGAATGAGGTTGAGTAAAAGAGGAAAGGACAAAAATTTGGCAAACATTCTGATGACATAAGTTTAGTCATGGCGCATTTTTAAAGGGATCTTTCTGCCCGGCGAAATGCCGGGCTGTTTTGTCTAAAGAACTAAAACCAAATTCATTGCCTGACAGTGGGTATTCCTGATTGAAAAATGAGGAATACCCACCGACAGACAAAAGTCAGTCGGATTGCACCTTACCAATTGAATAGAAACTGCGAATAAATATCGATTTCTCCGTATCATTAGTTAAGCTACTAAGTGCTTACGGTGGATGCCTTGGCGTTCAAGTGCCGAAGAAGGACGTGGGACACTGCGATAAGCCTCGAGGAGCCGTGAACAGGCGTCGATCCGAGGATGTCCGAATGGGGAAACCCGCTGCGGAAAACCCGCAGCATCCTTTGACTGAATACATAGGTCTTAGGAGGGGAACCTGGGGAACTGAAACATCTTAGTACCCAGAGGAAAAGAGATCATTCCCTGAGTAGTGGCGAGCGAAAAGGGAACAGCCCAAACCGGTTGCGTTTACGTGACCGGGGTTGTAGGACCTGATCTATAGAAGTTACAAATTAGCTTGTTAGCAGAAAGGTGTGAAAAAGCCCACCAAAGAGGGTTAAAGTCCCGTACGCGAAAGCAAGCTAACTTCTTTCAGGTATCCTGAGTACAGCCAGACACGCTAATTTGGTTGGAATCCGGGAAGACCACTTTCCAAGGCTAAATACACTTGAAGACCGATAGCGTAATAGTACCGTGAGGGAAAGGTGAAAAGTACCCCGATAAGGGGAGTGAAATAGAACCTGAAACCGTGAGCATACAATCTGTCGGAGGACTATGGTAGAAAGGCGTTGATGCGAATCAATAGCCGCTATCACGTCTGACGGCGTGCTTTTTGGAGAACGAGCCTGCGAGTTAATCTCAGTGGCTAGGTTAAGGGAGTAACACCCGGAGCCGGAGCGAAAGCGAGTCGTCTTAATAGGGCGCGAGTGGCTGGGATTAGACACGAAACCAAGTGAGCTACCCATGGTCAGGGTGAAGCGGGTTTAAACACCCGTGGAGGCCCGAACCTTTCAATGTTGCAAAATTGTAGGATGAACTGTGGGTAGAGGTGATATGCCAAACGAACTTGGAGATAGCTTGTTCTCTCCGAAATAGCTTTAGGGCTAGCGTCATGTGTTGAGTGTTGGAGGTAGAGCCACTGGACGGGCTAGGGGGCTTGTCGCCTACCGAACCTAACCAAACTCCGAATGCCAATACTTTAAACATGGCAGTTAGACTATGGGAGATGAGTTTCATAGTCAAAAGGGAAAGAGCCCAGACCATCAGCTAAGGTCCCAAAATATAAACTAAGTGGAAAACGAAGTAGGACTACTGAGACAACCAGGAGGTTGGCTTAGAAGCAGCCATTCCTTGAAAGAGTGCGTAACAGCTCACTGGTCAAGTGGTCTTGCGCGGAAAATTTACCGGGGCTAAGTTTATTACCGAAGCTATGGGTTTCAGTTTTCGAACTGAAGCGGTAGGAGAGCGTTCTGTCAGCAGTGAAGGTCGACCGTGAGGACGGCTGGAGCGGGCAGAAGTGAGAATGCAGGCATGAGTAGCGTAAAACATGTGAGAATCATGTTCGTCGAATATCTAAGGTTTCCGATGCCAGGTCAATCCGCATCGGGTTAGTCGGTCCTTAGCCGAGGCCGGAAGGCGTAGGCGATGGATATCCGGTCAACATTCCGGAACTATTTAGATGGAGCGATGGGGCAACGCAGGGAGGTAGACCAGCCTACAATTGGATGTAGGTGGAAATGTGTAGGCGTTGACGTCCGTAGGAAAATCCGCGGACCGAGCCGAGGCATGAGTACGAGTCCATGAGACAGAAGTGGTTGAACCTTGCTGCCAAGAAAAACCTCTAAGTGATGAAATCTAAGTACCCGTACCGCAAACCGACACTGGTAGATAGGTAGAGAATACCAAGACGAGCGAGAGAACTTTCGTTAAGGAACTCGGCAAATTAACCCCGTAACTTCGGGAGAAGGGGTGCCCTTCATCGTGAAAGTAATTCTACTGGAGCGTAGAAGGGTCGCAGTGAACAGGCTCTGGTGACTGGTTACCAAAACCACAGGTCTCTGCTAAGTCGTAAGACGATGTATAGGGGCTGACACCTGCCCAGTGCCGGAAGGTTAAAGGGAAGAGTTAGCTGGTCTTCGGATCAGCGAAGCTTAGAACTCAAGCCCCGGTGAACGGCGGCCGTAACTATAACGGTCCTAAGGTAGCGAAATTCCTTGTCGGGTAAGTTCCGACCCGCACGAATGGTGTAACAACCGGAGCACTGTCTCAACGAAAGACTCGGTGAAATTGAAGTACGCGTAAAGATGCGCGTTACCCGCAGCAGGACAAAAAGACCCCGTGGAGCTTTACTGTAAGCTGCCATTGTGTTTGGACATAGTTTGTGCAGGATAGGTGGGAGGCTTTGAAGCCGGAGCGCTAGCTTCGGTGGAGCCGCCACTGGAATACCACCCTTTCTATGTTTAGGCCCTAACTCTGATCCGTTATCCGGATCGAGGACAGTGTCAGCCGGGCAGTTTGACTGGGGCGGTCGCCTCCGAAAGAGTAACGGAGGCGCCCAAAGGTTCCCTCAGGTTGAATGGAAACCAACCGTAGAGTGTAAAAGCATAAGGGAGCTTGACTGCAAGACATACACGTCGAGCAGGGACGAAAGTCGGGTTTAGTGATCCCATGATACCGTGTGGAAGGGTCATGGCTTACCGGATAAAAGCTACCCCGGGGATAACAGGCTAGTCTGGTCCAAGAGTTCATATCGACGACCAGGCTCGGCACCTCGATGTCGGCTCATCGCATCCTGGGGCTGTATAAGGTCCCAAGGGTTGGGCTGTTCGCCCATTAAAGCGGTACGCGAGCTGGGTTCAGACCGTCGTGAGACAGGTCGGTCTCTATCCGCTGTGGGCGTAAGGAATTTGAGAGGAGCTGCTCCTAGTACGAGAGGACCGGAGTGGACAGACCTCTGGTGTGCCAGTTGTTCCGCCAGGAGCATAGCTGGGTAGCTACGTCTGGCAAAGATAACCGCTGAAAGCATCTAAGCGGGAAACTTGCCTCAAGATTAGATTCCTCATCCCGTTAAGGGAGTAAGACCGCAAGAAGACTACTTGCTCGATAGGCGGCGTGTGTAAGCACAGCAATGTGTTCAGCTAAGCCGTACTAATGGTCGAGGGCTTATACAATGGTGCGGAGAACTCGATATTTATTCAAACAATTTCTATTCAATTAAAGTAAGGTTTTAACATGTGAATTATGTTCTTGGTGATTGTAGCGGCAAGGGTACACCTGGTCCCATCCCGAACCCAGTAGTTAAGCTTGCCAGCGCCGATGGTACTTGAGGGGAGGCCCTCTGGGAGAGTTGGTCATTGCCAAGGACATTTTCTTTTAACAACAAAAAGGACCGGGTCCCTCTAAGGGACCCGGTCCTTTTGTGTTAGGTGATGGCACAGATGTCGTTACTCCAACCACTCAAAGGATTCGCCGAGCAGTTTTCCGCCTGGAGGAGGGTCTGGCAACACGGCGACAACTTCATCGAAGAAGAATTGGGGCTCGAAAGCTGTCTCAGCTGTCCTGACGCCCCGTTCTTGCACCTCACCGCGTAGGATCTTGTGCACAGCAACAACCAACGCCACGCTGGTAAGGAAGTACCCTCCCACGTCCCACATGGAAGCGGTGAGCCAGCAGCTAAAACGTGCTGCTCGACCCTCTTTGCGACCCACAGCGCGTGCCCACGTTTTCGGGATTTGGACGAAGTTGTCTGGGAGTGTCAGATAGCGGTGAGGATCACTCTCAGCTGTATTGAGGAAGGAGTCTAGAGCGGTGTCGGGGTCGATGCTTCCCTCGAGTACCCCCAGAGAAAGCTCTCGGAGCATGTCGTGAAGCAGTGGTGGGAGCGGGCTAAATAACATCTCCACCGGTGATACCCTGGCGAGATCAAGTGGTAGTGATCCAAAGAGCGGATCGCTACTCAGATATGGGTGCGCGACGATCGTGCCGCCTTGCGGTAATGGTACGTCCAAGCCGCATCTGATCGGATCCAGACCCACCCATTGGCCATCCTGGTAATCAAGTACTGTCTTCGTGCCGCTTTCCTGCACTATCTGCAACATCCACCCAATGCCCCCCGTGGACTCGTGCAGAGCGGCTAGACTCTGCCGCGGCTCCTCGAGCCATTGTCGAGGTGTTAGATCCCGCCCACGCTGAAAGTCGTACATGCTGGCATCCCCGAGCTGCAGTTGCTCTACTTCCTGCAACTGTCGCGCCACATGCACTCCCATCAGATTGGTGATCGAAGGGTGGACGCCATTGGCGACAATAGCGGTAATGTCAACAGCCTCAGCTCTGGAAGTAAGCTGCATTGCCTGTTCGAGAACATCTCCAAATGCTACATCGCAGTAGTGAGCGTTATTGTGTATCGCAGCACGTATGGATGGAAGAACAAATTCATTGTCCGCAGAGTTCACGATAAGGTCGTATCCTGCCATTAATGACGTCAGCTTATGTTCATCGGTGCCATCAGCCTGGATTGCGATGGCTTTCTCACCGATTTCTGTGGCAGCCTTTTCTGCATGTTCTAGATTCCTCCCAACAATAGCGATCTCAGTAACCAGATCGCTCTTTGCAAGCAGCTTGTTTGCTGGTAATCCTACTTTGCCATAGCCTCCTAATACAAAAACTTTCATGGCTTTCCTCCATCTATTGTTCCCCTCATCCCCCACGGGTGGCAAACGGCTAATTTCACCCGCCTAAAGGGTTGACAACCCAACACATATTTCATTATAGCGAATTTCAGAGGAAAAGATATTAAAGGCCAGAGCCCTCTGAGGGACCTGGCCCTTTTTTGTTGAGCCAGCTGCAGGCCTTGGAACGGGGCAGCGAGGTTTTATTTCCCTGTATCTAACAACCAGCTACCCATCTCCCACCGTGATCAGGAAGTCCTGGAAGTCTCCGGCAGTGCCTGTTGAATCAGGGTTACCGCTAGCATACCAATCATCCGTCACCAGCACCCGCAAGGTGAACGTGCCCGGGTCGGTGTACAACACACCCGGTGAAAAAGACACTGTATGAATTGCTCCGGAAGCCAGCTCTGGAAGCACTTCGTGTCCAGCGGGGTTAGGCGGTCCCCAACCGTAGTGAGGAATCAGGGCCAGCTCATAGCCCGCTGCCACCGCTCCGCCCTGATTCTCGATTGTCACTTCCACAGCGACCCATCCGCCTGCGGCGGGTGTGGTGGTGGACAATGCCACGTTGGTGATCACCAAGTTGCCATCCTCTTCAGCTGTCGGGAGAATCGGTGTAATAGTGGGT
>Ga0255055_10000877_pt1 | contig 23068 bp, 36 predicted proteins | sample JV7_2_27_MG_FD_188633 | JGI IMG/M metagenome (GOLD analysis project Ga0255055, IMG submission 188633) | Seawater microbial communities from Jervis Inlet, British Columbia, Canada - JV7_2_27 | ecosystem: Environmental > Aquatic > Marine > Inlet | place: Canada: British Columbia | collected...
TGTATGTCATAGTCTCACCTCGACTCGCTCATCGCAGGGGCTTTCGCGCTGGTGGGCCAGGTTCCCAAGCCCACGCGCCTAACAAGATGGCAGCGCCCACCGCGAGCCCTACCATCGTCCCAGTGCCCAGAGAAATCCCGGCTCTGGAGGTAGGCGGCGAGGGCTTCGCGCCCCCTGGCCGCGCGCCGGGTCCAGGCTGCCCCCCCGCGACCGTTGAAACGGGGACGCACTGGGCCCGCCTGGTAGGTGGCGTAAGGGTGATTAGGAACCGGTTGCATCTCTCGTTACCGGCGGCCGTAGGGCTGAACGGCCAGTTGGATAGCTCGGCGCTCTTTCTCGCTGAACCCCTTGAGGTGGTAGCTGCGGTTCTCCCGGTCGCCAGTTCGGGGGTCGGGGTCGCCGTAGTCAGTCCACCACCGGGACGCAGCGCCTCGTCCCGCCTCGTTACCCTCCCAGGCGCCCGCCTCCTTGATGAATGCTACCGCCTTGTCGACCGCCGTAAGGCCGTCTTCGCGGTCGTAGGAGTCGGGCACCATGGAGATGCCCTCTTCGTCGAGGAAGCCCCGCTCCCCCGCCTCTCCGGCCTCCAAGTCCTCGTAGGAGTAGATCTCGTAGGTGACGACAATTCGTTTCCCGCCGGGGTTAAGCTTGTACTGGCTGAGCCAGTGCTTCGCGCCCTTCATCATCTTCCAGGTGCCAGCGCCCTGCCGATAGCTGCGTCCCTTGCGGCGCTGCTTGTAGATGAACTGGTCGCGCGTAACGGGGTTCTTGGGGCCGTCCCGGCGAGGCCACCCGTCTACCGCGCGGATCATGCGCCAGGTGGCGTCGGCCTGGGGCTTGGTGCGCCCCTTCTCGTATTGCTGGTGCAAGAACTCGCGCTTGGTCAGCTTCTGTCGTTTGTATGTCATAGTCTCACCTCGACTCGCTCATCGCAGGGGCTTTCGCGCTGGTGGGCCAGGTTCCCAAGCCCACGCGCCTAACAAGATGGCAGCGCCCACCGCGAGCCCTACCATCGTCCCGGTGCCCAGGGAAATCCCGGCTTTGGAAGTACGCGTCGAGGGCTTTCCTCCCCCTGGGCGCCCGCCGGGTCCAGGCTGGCCCCGGCCCACCCTCGAAACGGGGACGCACTGCGCGCCCTCTTCCGACCACCGGAACCCGTCCTTGCAGAGGCAGCCACCGAATTTCATTTGTATCTGCGCGTGGGTGAGCCCGAATTGGCTCACCCAGGTCGACTCGGGACCGTCGGGGCAGGTCGCGAACGGGTTCTGTCCAGGGGCCGTCCAGTCCCCTGGACAATCGGCGGGGTTGTTGCAGGCGCCAGCCGTCTTCTTGAACGAGGTGGCAGCTCCCTTTTCCAGTTGGCACTCTCCGACCACCATGGTGGTGACCATTCCCTTCGGGCAGGTACACGCGCCAATCGTGTCGTCGTAGACCTCTTGCCCGGGGCACATCGCGTTCGCGAGCATGGAGTCGGCCGCGTCGTCCTCGCCGGCGTAGATGGGTACACCCGTGGGAGCCGTCAGGCCGCCCGGAGGGGGGGACGCCGGTTGGACGTTGCCTGCGGACCCGAGCGCCACGTAGCCCATCACCGACCCCCTTCCTTGGGCCATACCCAGGCGCCAAAGAGGATAGCCGTGGCCGTGACCAGCCCGATGGCCACCCCAGAACCCAAGGACAGCCCAGCGCGAGAGGTAGCCGGCGCCACCGGTCGGGGAGGGGCGCGGCGCGGAGGGGCAGAGCCCCCACCCGTCCGCACCGTGCAAAGGATGGTCTTTGGGTCTCGCTCCCAGCCAGGAGCACAGACGCAGATACCTGGGTCGCCGGGTGCACCCACCATGTTGGGATTTGTGGGGTCGTCCTCGCAACGGCCGTCGCTGCCATTCGGAGGAACGGTTATCTCGTTCGGCACGCACCCATGTGGGGGCCTTAGTTTCTCGTCAGGGCCGCAAACGGTACTCGCTCCCATTCCTACATAGCTCACGTCTTATCCTCCTCGTACGGGTCGTCGCCGACATCGATACCGATGGCGATGTCGTCGCGGTGGGGGCCAAAGCTCGTGCGTTTGCGTTGCGCATCGGTGCGTCGCGCACGGGCCAAGCTGTCGCGTGCCTGCTCGGGGTCATCACTGCCCGTTGCTTGGTACGTCACCGATAGCTCGAGCCCCGGGGCTGCGACTCGGTCGAAAGCTAGCTTGAGATGGTGGGCGAGCGTGGTGACTGCGGCGTACGGGTCGTCGCCGACGTCGAGCACCCCTAACTTTTGTTGAATGGCCTCGTCCCAGCCGTCGTTTACTTTGCGTACGAGTGGGTCGGAGCTGTGGATACGTTGGATCTCCACCAGCGGATCCTTCCCGGCTCTAGCAAACGCCGCTGCGGAGCTGACGGCGATGCCTACGATCTTAGCAACGACGCCCCCGGGGCCAGGGAGAGCAGCGCCGAGCGCCTGGGCGGCCTCGGCGATCCCGTCGAGAGTGGTCTGTAGCTCTTTGCTCATGGGTCGCACCTCAAAGGCAAAAGTGGAATGGCCGGGATGTCCTCGGGCCACACGGCTACCAAGCCGCAGTACGCGACCGACAGCCCTTGGATAGCTGCGCCCAGGTCGCCCCCTTGCTCGATGGCGACGGCCCAGCCGTCCTCAGCGACGCGCAGAGCCTCCCAAGCGGCCCAGATAGGGGACCAGCGCTCCTTCACCGCCGCCACACCAGCTTCGGCCTCCGCGCGCGTTGCGGCCTTCTCGATGGCCGCGTCCCCTTCGGCCTTGTACCGCTCCACCAGAACAGGAAGACCCGCGTTAGCCGCGCCGGCGACGGCGTTCGCAGTTTGGGCTTGTATCTGAAGCGCCGCGCTGTCGCAGCCTGCACCGAGCCACAGCACGGCGAGCAGGGCCAGAAGGCGGAAGAAACGGAGAGGGTTCACAGCGGCTCCAAACGGTTTTGTAGGGCGACGGTAATGCACCGCACCCGAACGAGCAAAACGCAGCCCAGCCGCCGCTGCGTGGCCAGCATACCTGCTCTTGGCCGCGCCGTCAGCCGCTGGTTCACCGCAAACCAGCCGGTCGGGGCTTTCCTCCGCTGAAACACTGCAGCATGCAGCGCCCGCAGTACCCGAGCGAGCGGCCGGTGACCGCCTTGACAATAGCATCGGCGCTCCATTCCACCTGGTCAGGATGGCGGGCACCCCAGAGGCGGCGGCGCGCGCTTGAGCCCTTCACTTCTTCGTCGCCGAACTTGAAGTCGCGACCATCGAGCTCAAAGGCTTCGCCGTCCCAGAGCGCAGACTCGCCGCGGGACTTGAAGGTCCAATTCGCCGGGTACGCAAAATCCGCCGCGTGGCCGAACTCGTGGGCGATGATCGCCACCAGCGTGGGAACGGGCAAGTCGGCCGCCTGGGGCGCCATCACGATCTGACGCCCGTCGTCGCGGCAACCCGCGTAATGGCGCTCCGAGTCGCGGATGGCCGGGTCGACCAGCAACCCGGTCTGGCGCAGGCGCGAGAGCTTCTGGCCAGGGGCTACCTCGAAAGACGAGAAGACGTCGCGCACGGCGTCGAAGTGGGGAGCCAAGATGGCGACGGCCCACCGGTCAGCCGGAACCCGCGACGCCGACTCGCTACTCATCGCCGAGGCTGCTGGGACGCCGTGGAACAGATTTGCGAGAGCTGCTGTTCGATCTGAGGGCTCATGGCCTGCCTCTGTCGCATCTCGACGAGGTGAGACTCGCATTCAGCCGGGGTGATAAGGGGGCGGTTGAAGGGCACACCGCAGCGACAGCGCAGGCCGGAGGGATACCACGCGTAGAGCACCCCTCGACCGGCGTGTTGCGACGTGTTCGCCCACTCGGCTGCATAGGGCCGGAGCTGCGGCACCTGGGAGAAGACGCGCGCAGGGTTCACGTTAAACTTCAGGGCGATGATCTCAGGCCACGGGATGGTGCAGTGCCGCGCCTTCCCGCATGACCCACAGTTGACCTCCACGAGCATCCCGTCGCCGGTGTAACGGCGCCGCACGGAGTCGAGCGCCTTGAGCCCGTCGCCCCCGAGGCTCCCTCCGTTATCTCCTTCGATTAAATCCCCGAATCCATCAAACGCCTGGGTCATCTTCGTCTTCCGCTCCTTGTTCCGGTTCCGGTTTATCTGGCGCCTCAGCCTGGGGCGCTGGTTCGTCTGTCGCGGAGCCGTTCTTGGCAATAGCCTGAGCCCCGCGCTCTCCAGCGTGCGCCACCATCCACGCGGGCACAAGCACCTTCATGGTGCCCAGAAACTGGTCCGCAGTGATGAGCTTCATGTAGAGCATGACTCCCATGACCACGAGGACACCTACCAGAACGGTCGCCTTGCTACTCTCCACCAATTTCTTCAATGCTTTCATGCTCACGGTCCACCTCCAACGAATTTGGCGCCCAAGAGCGCTCCAACTACGGCGATCACCACCCCGGAAATCGTCGTCACCAACCATCTCACCCAGTGCGTCTTGCCCGCCTCCAGGCTCTTGCGCCGCTGCAGCTCTTCATCGAACCGAGAGCGCATATCCTCGAGCGCATACTTGCCCGTAGCGTCCGATAGATCCGCTACGCCGACATCCAAGGTGCCGAGCCGCTCCTGATGAGCGTCGAGACGCAGACCGTGACGGTCGAGGGCCTTGTCGTGCTCGTGAAGGAGGGCAGTCACCTCGGCGTGCTGACGAGAGGACTCCACGCGCAGTTCGTCGGCTTTCCCGTCCGCACGGTCGATCTTACCCTCGATGCGCTTCGTGTCTGTCGCGTGCTGGTCCAAGCGCTGTAGGATAAGCTTGTGCAGGTCGTCAGCGATCACGGGACGCCCCCCACCACGTACCTAGGAGGGAGCCAGAGTTTGGGGCGCACGGCCGACGGCAAAGCATCCTCGCCGGGGAGGAAAATATGCAAGAAATTGCCGTCGTCTAAGGCCACGACAGCGCCTGGGTCGCGTGCCTTCTCCAGCTTCAGCTGGGCCACTGTGGCGACGACGATCACGGCAGGCGCTCCCTCGGAGCAACGACCGCCAGATTGGCCAGGTTAGCGAATCCCGTCCCGGCTAGTCCCGCGACAGTCTGGGCAGTGCCTCCCACGGATACATCGACCAGCGGGGCGTCGAAATTCATGTGGTCCGCCGCCAAAGGGTCGGGGTCATCATCCCAGAAAACCTGACCACCCGCGTCGACCCATATCCCATACCCAACTCCGCCCTGGTTAAGACTGAACGCCTGTCCCCGAAGAAGAATTATCGACCCCGAGGAGCAGTTCAAGACCGAAGCGTTGGCGCGCTGCTCGTCGCAGAGCAGGAGGTTAGCGCTGCTAAACAAGGTGATGCGCCCGCCGTCGTCGGCGCGAAATACCACGTTGCTAGGGATCCCCGTCAAAAACTGCGAGAGTACGTTTAAGCCCAGATAAATCTCCGCCCCAACCGCGGCAGTGCGAAACTGCGTGTGGTTAAGACCGCCATTTACGAACAGCACGCCGTCGCGTACCTGATACGTGAACGCTCCGTTGTCGTAGAGGCAGTTGACGATAGAGCTGAAAGAGCCCCCAGGGCACTCTTGGGTGGCTGCTCCTATCACGCTGTCGTAGATCGAATAAGGCTGCCTGGCCACGACGGTAGCCCCGAAGTTCACAGCCGGATCTCCGAGAAGTTCGCAATCCCGCACCGTAACAGGGTTAAGCGACGACAGGGAACCGCCTCCCGCGCCCTGGAGAAAGAAGAGGGGCCCTCCCTCAATTTTAGTTAGGTCGCAGACGTCGAAAGTATCCGTATTAGCGGGAAACCCGTTGGCGAACGTATCGGCATCAACAAATGTTGGCGTAGGCCGGCACACCTTAGCCCCTAGGTCTTTGGCGACCCACCCGCCAGCTCCCGAAAGAGCGCCCGAGGTGAGCACGACAAATTTGTTCACGAGCGACGTGCCACCCGGTCCGCTGTCGTCCCAGCTCGTGCCCGTCAACGTCGCGTCCTCGAACGAACCCGCGACAATGGGGCTCACCGCGAAGTCGTACCCGACAAGGCTGCTGACGACGCCGGAATGCAGCACCGTGCGCTGCCCTTGGATCGTTAACCCCAGCGGGAAAGTCCCGTCGATGACGTAACCGGCCTCGGCGAGGTCCGAGTCCAAGAACACGATGCAGGCCACGGTGACGACCCCACGGGCTATCCGGCGGGTCCACTCGGCGAAGGTGGCTAAGGCTGTCCCGGCCGTTTTTCCATCAGCGGAGTCGCTACCCGTAAGCGCGTTGACGTGCCAGACAGGCTGAGAGAGGAACGCGTTGCCAGGGAGGTCTTGGTAGGGGCCCCCGTCAACGCTCACCTGAAACGTCTTGGTCGTGTCGTTGTAGCGCAGGATCCCTTGGCCCGAGGGGCTCACCGCGATAGTGGCACCGTCCTCGAGGTGCAGCTGGTCGCGAGGGATCACGTTCCCAGAATAGGCTTTCAGGAACGTCATTCAGCGGTCCTTTTTTGGCACCAGGAGTCCCAGCATCTGCACGATCCTCCGCCCCCGCCAGATGCAGGATTTACCCAGGGATAAAACCGATTTGTGCCGTGTTTGATCGACATTAAAAGATCCTAAATGGCCAAGGGCGCCGCCCCTTCACGGCGCGTCACCACTTTCAGTGACAGGCTCACACTTCAGCTCGACGAGCCGATCGAACTTAGCGCGCACCGCCGAGTCGTTGCTCATCAAAACGCAGCCCCCACCGTGAAGTTTCAGGAACACTGGCGCACCTTCTCCAACCAGCCGACCCACGAGCTTCGCTCCGGTGCCGCTGGCCGCGCCCGGCGAGACTTCGCGCACGTTTACAGCGTCCTCTCCCCATAGCGGAAGGAACGACCTCGTCAATCCGCTGTCAACGATCAGCCCAACGACATCTGGCCGCTCATCCTCGGGCAGCTTGCCATCCAGCCACGCACACCGATAAGAGCCGCATCCCGAAGGGCGGTCGGCGTAGATGGCGCACCCCGGCTCCTGGTGAGAACAACGGGACCACTCTCCCTTTCCTAGTGCGATCACCCCCAGAACGTAACAGCAGGCGGTGCAAGGGCCACATGATCTCACAGCCGCCCCCCCGGCGTGAACCTCACGCCGTCAACCGAAACCGTCCAGACCGCCAGGTCTTGAGCCGGCGTTCCCTCGCTGTCCAGTTCGAGGCGAAGCACCACCGCGTCCCCCTGGTAAAACTCTTGGATCGAATACGGCCCGAACGCCGCAGACAGTTGCCTGTCAGTTATTGCGCCGGTGCCCGTTGAGACTGCGAGCGCGGTTGCTGCTTTCGACGTGAACGCCTCGGCGGCAGTATCAGCGCGCGGGACGGGGGCGACGCCGCCAGCAGAATCGGCAATCAGCACGCCGCCTACCCCCAACAAAAGAACCGACAGGACCACGCTAGGCGCCACCGTGACGGGGGAGACCCCAACCAAACTGTAGTTTAATGTGAAGTTAAGCGGAAACGCGGTACAGATCCCATCTGGGATCTGTAGCTGGAACGAGATCGAGTCTCCGTTCGAGTTCATGAGTCCCTTTTTGATTTTCTGGTTCCAGCCCGTGGGTACGCCGCCGCTGCCCACGGCTATGTCCGCGTCCTTTGTGCCACCTCCGGTCACCTCGCCCCAGACGTTTCCGACGCCGAAGAGCTGAGAGCGCCACTGCGAGAGCCCCCGCGCTCCGAGCTGGCCTCTTTCGTTGGTCGCAATATGGGAAGGTATCAGCCGTTGGCGCTCGAAGACGGGACCTGTAGTCACCGTCGAGGCAATTCGCACCCGCAACCAGTGACCAAGGGTTCCGTCAATCGTAGTTGGCGCCCACGGCGTGGTAGAATCGAGCCCGAGGCGCAAGGTCTCCTCGCTCGCTGCGCGCAAAAACACCTGATCCGCGTAGACGTACTGCTCTGCGGGCGACACGGCCATCACGTCTACTTCGACCCAGGTGTTGACGGCTGTCTGCACCTCAAACACGAACGACCCCGCCCCCAGCACAGCCGCCACAACCTGATCTAATTCAACCCCCCAATGTTTGAGCGGCACTCCAGCCCCATCCGTTCGAGAAGTACACCACAAGATAGAGTGGCCCGCGCCTACCCCCTGAAATCCGAAGGTGCTCAAATCACGGCTCTGGGCCGCGACCGAAACGTCTAAAAACGCCCCGCCGTCACTGCCCGGACCCGCCGTCGCATCCGTCGTTTTTACAACCTGTCCGTCGGAGTAAGGTGAACCTTCCCCGATCGCGGACCCGCTGCCAAGCTCGGGAAACCCAGTGACAAGCTCCGTCCCCACGACCCGGCTTTCAGAGTTGCGGGTGAGCGTCTGTTCTTGGAGGAAGGTGGCATTAAGCTCCATCGCGGTGATAGCAGCGGCGGGAAAGCTGAACAGAGGTTGGATCGTTGTGCCGCTGACGGTGACCGTGGTGCCCACGCCCGTCAGCCCCCCGTCAACGAGGAGACTCGCGACCGTGGTGTCAATGCGCCCGCCGACGATAGTGACTGACACGCCGTCCGCTGCGATATGACCACCTATCGGGACATTGAACCAGTTCGGGCTGTAGATGATACAAGTCGCAGTGCCAGCAACATGAATGCAGTCCACAATATTTGGATTGCCTATGTTGATACCTTGGCCCTGAAAACGGCCGGTTCCATCGGCCAAAATCACATTGCTGACACCGCCGGGCGACCCTGGAACGTGAACGTCATCCAGAGCCAGCGCCCCAGAATCGACGTGCAGCAGGTTCGCCACACCTCCGAGATCCAGGCGGATGTTGCCGCCCACGATCTTGCCGGCTCCGGTCTTGTATATCCCAGTGCCCTGGCCGGCGGCACCGTCTCCTTTGAAGACGCAGTTATAGATCGACGCCGTGGGATCGCCTCCGCCCGTATAACTGATCCCCCTAACTCCAGCAGTCGCTGGCACCAGAAAGGTGAGATCATCTACCTGAGATTGGTCGGAGATAGTTAGGATGTCGCTCACCGCAGCAACGTCACCAATCTCTGTCGCGTTCCACCCCCCGTCGCTTCTGAGGGTGACGGAAGGGGGTAGCGTCAAGGACGACTCGGCGTAAGCGCCGGGCCTCACGAGCACGACGTCACCAGCCACAGCAACCGCGAGGGCCGCGGCTATGGTCTGAAACTGCTGTTTGGCGTTCCCTTTCTCCCCCGTCACGTCGTCGCCGGTGATGGAGTCGACCCAGCAGGTTCGCGCGGTGGGGATTGTGTCGAGTTGGTAGGTCATGGCTGTCAGTAGACGAAGAAGGCCGTCCCTCCGTCCGAGTAGAATTGGGCGGACCCGAGGTCGAAGCGCACCGGAAAATTGGCGGCGCCGTCCACGGTGTCTCCGACGCTCCCGTCGACCAGGATAGGGTTCGTGCTCGCGTTCCCGCTCTCGTCCTTAACAATGAGCGTCTTACCGGCCCCCACGGCTGCGGCGGAAGGGAGGACCACCGTGACGATGCCTCCGGAAGTGTCGACTCCGATTATGTCGTCGCTCACCAGCGCCGAGTAGGGACTGTCAGCAATAGCGATGTGGATGTAGTTGCGGTTCGCCGGCGTTCCCGTGGCGCTGATTTCGATGCACGTCCCGCTATCGGCGAGACTTATGCCAGTCCCCGCGTTGAGCCCCTTGAACTGGAGGTCGTCGCCGACCTTGCCAATGGTGATGTCGGCGTCGCACGGACCGGGCGTCGAAATGGTACAGCCGCAGCCCCCGCCGCCTGCGGTGGCGGTGGGGCGCGGGTAGTACCGGTTGGTGCCGTGCTTGATGCTCATGGCATTGTTAGACGGAGTATTGGAACCCCACGGCTATTGACCGCATCGAGCCAACAGTAGAGGCCAGCGTGTCCACCTCTATGCTGAAGTTGTCGCCCGCGGCGACCGCAGCCACATTCACCAAATCGCTCACCTGAGCGCTGCTGAGCGCCGGGACGGTAGCCGTGAGGGCGGTGGGCGCGCCGTTGACGCGCACGGTCACAATCGTGTCACCGTCCAAGGTGTTTACGCTGTCGGGGAGCACATAGAGCTTCGAGAAATTCCCGGCGGCCGGCACTGGCGCTCGCCCTTCGCCCTCGGTTGTGGCCTTCGAGCCACCAATGAGATAGTCCTGCTGGCCGGAGAAAACGGCTGAGTTTGCGTTCGCGAACACGCCGCCCATGCCGACGCCGCCGCCACCCCCGCCGCCTATGTCTACATAAGGCGCGCCGTCGATGCTCACCTGAAAGGTCTTCGTGGTGTCGTTGTAACGCAGGATGCCGTCGCCCGTCGGGCTCACCGCGATGGTCGCTCCGTCCTCGAGGTGGAGCTGGTCGCGGGGGACTACGTTGCCGGAGTAAGCTTTCAAAAATGTCATGGGGATCCTTTCAGGGGCTACAGCCCGTCAACACGTACACGCCCAGGTCCGGGAACGGCCCGGTAGGCGTCCCCACCGTCGTACCGACGCCAAGAAAAATGCTTACGTCGCGGTCGAACGAGCCAGGGTTTTGGGTGAAGTCCCAGTCGGGGAAGACGCCCGTGTCGGGGACGTCCCTGGTCAGTCCAATCATTAGCTCGTCGCCCGCTGCCTGCGTCTCGATGAGCTGGAAGTAACTGCTGGTCGCCCCGTAAGCGGAGCCGGGGAACACTGCCGGGTCCAAAATGCCTTGTTGAATGGCCCCCGTCGCACCTCCAGGCATGAGCGGGTTCCCGAAGGGGGGGGCGGCCCCCGGAAATTGGCCGCCCACCGTGTAGCTCTCCACCCTCGCGTTCTGCGCCACCGTAGCGGTCACCCCAAGGGGCTCAGGCTGAGTATAGACGACCGTCTGGTTGGCCGAGGGAAGTACAGTCCGCGCCTCGGGGGCGCCGCTGGTGGTGTCGGGAACGCCCTGGCCCTGTTTTGGAAAGTGCCAACCAGACCGCGTCTGCCGGTTGTCGAACACGTTGCGCATACGCCACTCAAGGGTCCAGATGTAACGGATGGGGGTCGCTCCGATAGCCAGGGTGTTGTCCGGTACTATCTTAGGGAGCCAAATCAGGACGCGCGATCCCATGGGCGTCGCGAGACCCCTCACTAGATTGGGGTCTATGCCTGGTGTGCGCAGGAGGGCGAGCTGGTCGCGGGGCTCGCCGCCGGGACCCTCGATGACCTCGGACACCATGATCCGGTCGGAGGCGGGCTGTCCTTGGTACGTGGTCTCGAAGTCCGTGTACGGCCGCAGGACATGGGCGATAGAGAACTGGGCATCTGCTAAAACGGTCTCTGCCATATCAGGGTCCAATCGGTCGAAACTTGCACGAGCGGGGGCCGCTCTGCTCAGCGGTGCTAGGGTTCTGCTTCATGGGCGCACCAGAGCGGGCACTGAGTCGCCACGCAACATAGCCCCCAATGGCTGCGGCGGCCAGTGCGTACGTCCCGCTGATGACGGCTTCCCGGTCCGAAGCGGGGTCGCCCAGCGATCCGTACGAATATGCGCGGTAGAGGTTGGTCGCTGCGCCCCCGAAAAAGAAGCCCGCTACGCCGCCGTACGCGCCGCCTAGCCGGACCCCGACCACCGTCCCTAGCCCGGCCAGAAGGGTGGCGACGCCCAACTGGTGCCCCCCGCTAGAGCCCGCTCGTCCTTGCGCTCCACCTGCGGGCGCCATCTCCGAGGGGCTGGGAGCGGCAACGCGCGCAGCTTGGGTGGACTGGGGCGCGGGAACCGGGGGGGGGAGTTGCCCGAGGGCCACGAGGTGAGGGGGCTCTTCGGTGAAAGGGTGGTGGGGGGCGGGGGGGAGCGCAGGCAGCGAGGGCGAGTCCCCAGGCGGCGCCGGCGGGGCCAGCGGACCAGGGGGACCCGAGAGCTGCCACGTAGGCAGCGCGCCGCCAGCAGGTGTTGGGGTCACCGTTGCCTCGCAAAGGGGGATTTTCGGGCGCAGCTGTACATGGGAAATCAGAACGCAAGCCAGCCGCCGTCCGTGCGCGTCCAGCCCAATTTACCGTTGGACGGCATTATACACAAGGTGCGCGGAATTTGACCCGCGGGCCGACCCCATTTAGGCTTGCGCGTGCGCCCTGAGCGGTCGCTGAGGAGACTTGCTTATGATCCGGAGCATCGCAGTCATTGCGTGGGCCATCTTGTTGTCCAACCCCGCGTTGCCGAAGAAGCAGGCGCGCGCCTACGCAAAGACGCTCCAGAAGACGGCCAAGGACCATAACTTCGACCCTTTCTCTGGGATCGCGATAATCCACAACGAGAGCCGATGGCGCCAGTCGGTAATAAGTCCGGACGGGGAGGACTACGGCCTGGGGCAAATCCGCGCGCGCTACGTCAAGGGGTGCCGAGGGGACAAGGACCCGGTGAAGCACCCGAGCGCCAGCTGCAAGGCGGCAAAGGCAAGGCTCTTGGACGGCCACCACAATATCCGCCGTCTGGGCGTACACATCACACAATGGAGGAAAACATGTCGGAGAATTACGAAGAGACCGGCGCTATTTCACCGGTGGCTGCACGGCTACGGGGGAATGGGGCGTCCGAGGAAGGGCGGGGGATGGACGCACATCTGCGGACAACGCCGCACGAAGAGAGGGTGGCGCGACCTGCCCAAGCGGAAAGCCATCCGCAACATCCTCGCCCACAGGAGGCGGCTCATCCACAAGCTGCGGCGCAAACGGCTAGCCGAGCGTGGGGGAACAACTGCTCGCTCACGCCGGGCGAAATAAAGCGCGCTGCCCTCGAGCGCGTTCAGAAGAAGGGCGACGAATTGGGAAAGCGTGACGTCCCCTCCGACATGTTCGACTTCATGAGCCGCGCCGACGTCATATTCCTCGACGAGAACAACCGGCCCGTTGCCTTCGAGCGGGTCATCGTTGCGTGGGAGGACGGCTGATGGAACCCGAACTCGCGTCCTGGTGGTATCTGGCGCTCGCCTTCGCCATGGGAGTCGGAGCGTACGTTCTAACCCACGTTTTCAACCGCGTCTCGGAGCGCAGCCACGTCCCAAAGCGGCTCAACGAGTGGTACCCCGAGATCGAAACAGCGTGGGCCCTAATGGTCCATAAGCGGCGCGAGCTGATCGAAGCGGTCGCCCACGCTGAGCGCTTGCGTGAGCAGCTCCCCGAGGAATACCGCGAGGTGATCGACCACGCCGTGGTGCTGGCCCGCGCCGTGGAACTGGCCACCTTCAACCAGGCAAGAAGGGCCGGACTGGTTCCGGACTACTGGTTCGCCGACCGCGGGGGCGACGGAGGTCCCGGCACCCCCCTTCCGGAGCCGGCCCCAGCGAACGAGCCCGAATCCGACCCCGGCGCCATGTCCGTCGACAACGTGGTCGCCCTTCCCGCTCCGAAAAGAGAGTGGATCGCCGGGCAACTCCTCAAGCGAGAGGCCACCCCGTGAGCGAGCTCAAACTTCTGGTGAAGTACCCCACCCGCGGGCGGCCCGAAAAGTTCTTTGCGGTCCTCTCGCGCTACTACAGCTTCTTACGGGGCGAAAACTTCGAGTTCGTCATCTCGTGTGACACCGACGACGCCACGATGAACAACCCCGAGGTGCGGGCGCGCCTCGCAAGCTTCCCGAAGCTACGCGTCTCCTTCTCGGACAACCAGAACAAGATCCAGGCGTGCAACGCCGACCTGGAGGGCGCCGACTTTGACGTCCTGCTCCTCGCAAGCGACGACATGATCCCGCTAGTGCCGGGCTACGACCTGATCATCAAAGAGAATATGGAGGCGCGCTTCCCCGACCTGGACGGGGTTCTCTGGTTTTTCGACGGCGTCCGTAGGGAACTGGACACCCTGTCGATCCTCGGGAAGAAGTACTACGACCGCTTCGGTTATATCTACTACCCCGGCTACCAGACCTGGTACTGCGACAACGAGTTCACCGCAGTGGCTCAAGCATTAGGCAAGCTGGCGAAGTTCGACCAAGTCATCATCCTCCACCAGCACCCCGGCGCCCCGCCCGATGGGCCGAAGGTGGTTAACGAGCGATTTGACGAGACGTTCTGGCGCAACAACCAACGCGAGCAGGTAGGCGCCGACGAGACCATCTACAAAGAGCGGGAGGGAAACGGGTTCCGCGACGGCCTGGGGCGAGTCAGCGACGCCCCTTGAAGGCGCCCCAGGCGTACCAGCCCACGGCGGCTCCGACCACTATAGCTCCGACCTTGGGAGCCGCCCCCATCCCAGCGACCAGCGTAGGCGGAACGGGACCAGGTGGAAGGGGCGGAACCGGCGGAGCCTGAGCAGGGACGCAACGTCCGCCTGCCATCACCTCGCCCGGAGGGCATTCGGGCCCGGGAGCAGGGGGGCGCGGCGGAGGAGGGGCTCCGCCCTTTATCCGGTTCGGGGGTGGCGGGTGCTTCAGGCCGCCGAAGAGGCTATTGGGCTTGGTTCCCGGCTCGTAGGGCACCGACTCGTACCGCATGTAAACGGGCCCGTTGTGGCTCACCAGGGCCGCCAGCGACGGGTCCTGGCCTAGGTCGTAGATGTCCACGCAGTGGGAGACCCCGAGGGAACCGTCCTCCAGGCGGCAGGACTCCCCCGAGAGGCAGGTATGCTTGCCCTCGAAGGTGGGCTGACCCAACCCAGCAACGGGGGGCGCGGGTGGGAACGCCCCGACCGGCGCGCACACCATCACCGTGCGGGCGACGAAGCGCATCACCTGGGAGTAGTCCTGGTGGTAGATGTTGTGGGCGCCGCCGGGGGTCTGCCAGATGTTCACCCCAGGGATCCCCGTCACCGGGCGCCGTTTCGCGGCGGGGGAGCCCTTTGCGAACTTGTTGGAGAGCCACCAGCCGTAGTTTATCGACTGGGGCTGTCCGTGCTTCTTGGCGTTTTGAAGAAGCCGCCTGTCGATGACCCAGTGCTTTCCTACGTTGCTGATGAGCAGTTGGCTTAGGTCTACCTCGGAGCCGAACAGTTCGTTAGCCGCCTTCTCGGCGCGCTTCTCCACCTCGTTGTGGTGGTGAACCATCCGCGAGGTGGTGGTCATAGGAACCTTGGAGCCAAGCGTTACCGGAGGGTCCAGTCGGATAGCTGCCTGGTTCCAAACCTCGTCAAGGAGCTTCGGGGTCATGAGCGCCACATCGAGTTCGTCGGCGACCTTTTGCTGGGTACAGGCGGTCACGGAGGCGCGGAAAGAGTCCCCGGGCTCACCGAGCCGCAGGGCGTCCTTGCTTACCCAATAGGTAGCAGTGAGATTGCCGTGTTTGACCTCGATGGGCTCCCACTCCAGGACGTAGTTCCCGGCCCGAACGTGGTCGAGGACCATCTGCTCGCGAGCCTCGAAACAGGACTGCTGCGGCTTCACCCCGCTTCGCTTCTCGGGAAAGTCTTTTAGTATCTCGGAGCCCTTCATTTGTTCGTCCTTTTGCTCCTGGCCTTCACAAGCAGGGCGGTGATAGCGACAAGCGCGCCTCCGCCGACCACCCAGGGGAGCCAGGTAGGAAAGCGCTTTTTCTCGGAGGGCGGCTCCCCCGGAGCAGCATCGTCCTGGGGCTCCCCCGGAGCAGCATCGTCCTGGGGCTGAGGCGGCCTAGGAGCCGGCGCGCGGGCCAGCCAGGGTCTCGACACCTCCATCCCCGGGTTAAAGGCGTAGGAGGACCCTGGGGCGCCGCAGGGCACTGGTAGGCCGCCCCTCTGGCAAGGCTGCTCGTCGGGGCCCAAGGGAGGCTGGCTGCTCGCAGGTGGTACGCCGGGGTCCCAATCGTCGAGGTTGTCCTGGCCTACGCCCACGCGAGCTGGGCCCGCCATGACCGGGCGGGCGCCCCATCCGGGGATCGGCTCCTGCTGCCAGTCCGGGTAAAAGGGCTCGGGGTAATTGTTCCAGTAGTTGGGTCGGTAAAGTGCCATCGGGTCCTACTTGCGAGCGTCCAGGTTCTTGGGGACGCGTACGCCCTCCTCTTTCGCGCCGTTCTTTATCGCGCGGATGACGTATACGGTGATCTCGTGCCGCAGAGCCGCGACGCCGTCCTCGTCCGAGGGGTCGGTTCGCTGCGTGTAGAACTTATACTTGGTCCCCCTGGCAGCGGCCGTTGCCGCCCTTCGGAGCCAAGGTGAGGCTGCGCCGTGGTCGAAATACCGAACGGTGACGACGTTTCCGGCCGGGCTCACCGTTATCGGGTGCGTGTACTCGATGAGGGACGGCCAAGAAGAAGAGGAAGCCTCGACGCCCCAAAGGTCGTGTTCCCGCGCGAAAGCGATGTAGCGGTTGGCCTGGGCGATCCTTTTCGACAGCGACTTGTTCATCCGACGATCCCGTCCTTCTCCACGTCTAACTCCTCGCCAACGATGATGAACATCACCCCGTCCTGTTCCGTGTACACGAAGAGGAACGGCTCGTCGCTAGCCCCGTTTTCGTTCTTGCTCCAGAGCATTTGGCCGCCGCCTAGCATGCCGTGGCGGACTGTGAGGGTTACTACTCCGTCGTCCTCGTCGGCGCCGAATCCTGGGTCCGAGGAGCTTCCCTCGGTGTAAAGCTGGACGTTCACTTCCTTGAAGAGCCCCAGGACGGCGAAGTGGCGCGGCAGGGGGCAGTCGTAGAAGCTCACCAAAGGGCCGAGGGTGTCAATGCGCCGGTCGGGAGTCTCTCGAGCGCGCACCAGCCCGGGGAGGGAGAAGATCCGGTTACGGCTCTCCGATAGGTGCTTGTAAAGCTCCACCTCCCGGCGCCCGTTCTTTCCTTTCGGCTTCCACTTGTCGCTGGCGTACGCCACCGCGAGGGAGTCTCCGATCTGTTGCATCTTCTCGGGCCACCCAAAAGCGAAGGTCGTCTCGTGCTCCACGGCGCGCGCGACAAAGGTCTCCCGCATGGCCACCGCGTTGGACCGGTTGTCGTAGACACGGCGACGCTTGCCCATTGCTCTCACCTAGGGGGCTCAACAGCGCATTGCGTCCCGTCCCAATAGCTCAGGTGCGGCTTACCTGGCGGAGGGCAGATGTTCCTGCACTGGCGCCCGTCGAACTTCTGCCCCGGCGGGCAAAGGGCGACCCGAGGGAGGGGGCCCATGAACGTGCCCGGGGTAGCGCGCTGCGGCGGCACGGAAGCCGTGGTCGTCTCCGGGGGAGCAGCCGGCGGAGGAGCGAACGTCTCGTCGGGCGGGGCCGGGGGCAGCGCTGCGGGAGGTGGAGTAGGCGGCACGGGCACCTCTGGCTTCTTCTTGCCGCAGATGAGGTAGCCGATGATCCCGCCTACAACTGCACCGCCGGCCGCGCCCATCACGGCGCGCTGGTTCGCCTGCTTCTTGGGAAGCGGCGGCTTTTTCTTCATGGCCTTGGCGACGCCAAAGCCAGCTCCGGCCCCGGCGAGGGCGCCCACGACGGCGCAGATGATCGGATCGTAGGGAAGCAACGGGTTCATCCCGAAGCCCGTCATGCCGGGGTTTGGCACGTAATACTGGCCCTTGTATGCCTCCTGCACGTCGAGCCCATCGGGCAGCGCCACGGTGTAAGGGCTCGCCCCCGGATGGAAATAGGTGCCCGGCATGGCGTCGGGGTCGTGGATGGCGGTGGTGTGGCCCACGCGATGTCCCGCGCTGCCGGCCGGCTCGCCGGCGGTCCACGAGCCAGGTACTGAAGTTTGAAATCCTAATAGGTGGGGCACTCTCTCATCTCCTTCTCACAACTTGGCGCCCTAGGGCGCGAGTTCACTCGTTGGTTGGCTTAAACCCCTGGGGGCTTCTTCCCGTCGTCGGGATCGGCACGACGCCCCCGCCCTCCGCGAAAAACCGCGTAAGGACCACCAGTCCCAAGGACCCGAGAGCGACCGCTAAGCCGGTGCCCAAAACAAAAGGGGTAGGAGCCTTGCGCCAATAGGCCACCCCGGCTGCCGCGCCCCCTAGAAGCACCGCACGCACAGGGTCGTAGTCGCAAGTAATGAAGCAGCGTTCGTGGGCCGTGCGAAGCGCACCCCCCCAGACCGCTGGGCCGCACCAATTGAAAAGCGACGGGCCGCTCCCCGGCGGGGTACAGTCGTAGCCCCCTCGGTCGGTTATCCCCAACCCCGCAGGAGGATTGGGCGAGGAGGCGCACCCCGAGCACGTCTTCGTGCAGGGAACTCCCTTCGCGCAATTTCCGCAGCATGCCATGGCTCAGTCCGTGAAATAGTTCTTGTAGATGGCCAGGCCGACGGTGACGGGCGGAACGAGCGTGCCGCCGATGGCGTTGCCCCACGCCCACTTGGCCTCTTTGTCTTTGCTCGGGGCCATCGCCTTGCCAAGCTGGTAGTTGACCGCGACCGCCACCGCCACGATAGCGGCGATGTAAGCGACGCCCAGTCCGGCCACCATTCCGCCTCCGGGGAAATTGGGGGCATCGGGATTGGGGGCATCCTGGTCCGGGGGCTCTTGCCCGAACTGAGGCATGTAGGCGCTGCCCGCGCTGTTGGGGTAGGTGAGGTGCTCGGGCGGCCGTCCCGACCAGTAGGAGCCGTAGTTGCCGAGGCCACCGACGGCCTGGGTGTAGTAATTTTGGGTGTAGTTCATGGTTTCTCCAGGTAGGGCTGCAGCAGCTTGTGAATGATCACTCCAATGGCCACGCCGGCTGCCGCCAACGCGCCCGTTCGCACCGGGCCGTCCTCAGTGAGCGAAGAAGGAAGACCGGAAAAAGAGGAAAGAGCCGAGCTCCCCGCGCACCGCACTACGATGCCGCGAGCGTGCCAGCCCTGGCCGAACGGCTTGGCGCCGGACGGGAGCGGGCGCGCGGCGTCGAGGGCCGGGTAGCCCGCCTGGGTCTCGCTCTTCAGCTTGGGCACCGGCAGATCGCTATTGATCGCCTGCGTCTTGTCGTCGCGGAAGTACTTGTAGAGACCGAGCGGAGGATCGAAGCAGCTGTAGATCATCTGTGGTCCACCTCGTATTGGCCCGCTCGGTTGGTGAGCACCGCGTGATCGTCTAGGCGGATCTGGGAGCCGGGGCGCCCGCGCCCTTTCGGAGTGAACGTCACGCCGGAGTTCACCTTCTGAACCAGCACGTCCATCAGGACACCCCCAGTTTCTTCTTGCCCATCTGCTCGGTGATGCGCGGGAGCAAGATGAAGACCGCGGTGTAGGCGAGCCCTGCTAGGAAAACGTATTTGACGATGTCGTCGCCAATGGCCGCGAGCGCGCCGCCGCCCCCTCCCTTGGCCTTCTCCTTTTTAACTTCGAGGATCCCCTCGACGCACCGCCGCACGAGGTCGGCGTCGCCCGGTAGAGGCTTGCCGCTCTCTAACCTCCGCTCGGCCGCCTTGCATCGCTCCCCCAGCATCCGGTTGTTCTCGCTCATGTCCACCATGGAGTGGATGAAGATGAGGAACACAGCGACGGTGGCTACGAACACGAGCGCCAGGGCGACGATCACGAACTTGGCGCCTGCGGCCACCACGAGGGCCGGGAGCGTCCCCAGGCCGGCGGTGGGCGGGTGGAGGTTAGCGTACTCGTCGGGGCGGAAAATCTTGAGCAGGTCGCCGTCGCTCTCCATCTTGAGGACGGACGCGAACACGACCAGGCGCTGCTCGGCGTCGTGCTTCACCCAGTCTTCAGGGATAGTGGGGTCGGTCCTGAAGTTCCTAGCGATGTCGCCCGACAGCCACGGCCCTAAACCTCGAGCTGCTTCCGCGTACCCGGCCACGACGAGCTGGCGGGCCTTATCCGGACCGAACTTGAGAGCCACCTGCTCAGGGAGGGTGTCGCTGCGCGGGTCGCTCATCATCTCGTTGATGAGAGCGGCGTGGCGGTCCTGCCAAGTTTGGATCTCGTTGAGCAGGTCTTCAGCAGCCAGCGGATCGTAAGTCAGCTTCGAGGTGTATTTCAGAAGCGTCTCACGGGCAGCGAGACGGCCGCTCGCCAGCTTCTCCATCAAGCTCGCCCCCGCAAACTGGTCGATGATCGGCTGCAGTCCCGAGCGCTCCAGCATCTCGGCCGCCTGTGCGGCGGTGCCGAAACCTCGCCCCCCAGCCAGCGGAACGTAGCCGTACTGCGCGGGGCGCATTGCTGCTAACGCGGTGTACATCAGCCCTTCCCTTTCTTCTTACGGAAGGCGACCCAGCCTATGAGCAAGCCGCCCGCAAGGCCAGCCGCCCATGCGGGGATCCCAGTGCCCGCGACGCCGGAGTCTTTGGTGGCCTCGCCGAGCCCGCTGACGCTGCGGCCCGCGAGGTGGGCTGTACTTGGCGCATAAGTGACTCTCATCGTCGCGCCCCCTTCTTTCGGCCCCAAGCGAGCCAGGACAGGACCAAACCTGCGCCCAGTCCGACGGCCCAACCGGGAACCCCGCCGGCGGCGCCCACCGCAGTAGCCGACACTATCTCGCGGCACTCCGAGTCTAGGCATTGGCACTTCCGCCCTCGCTCCGGGCCGCGGAAACAGAAGCAGTGCGCTGCGTCAGGTACCTTGCTGCAGTCCAGTTCCTGGGAGCACCCAGCGTGAAGCAGAGCGAGGTACGCGTTGGGGTCGAGATTGGGGTCGTTGATGTGAGCGCAATCCGGCTTGCACCCAGGGATGTGAAGCGGGCAGGTCCCCTCGGGCGCCGACTCGGGGCACGCGATCCCAGGAGGCGGCGTATAACCCGGTGCCGGCGTGAAGTGGGGCGGGCATTGGGCCGGCTCGTCGCCGAACCCGGAAAATCCAATAAGGCGACTCACGCGGACCTCTTTCTGGCTAGGGCGGCCATCCCCAAGAGGAAAAGGCCGGCCAGGCCGACCCAAGCAGCTTCAGGGGGGAGCCCAAAGACGCTGGCCTTCGCCGGCGGTGGCGCAGGGAGCGTCGGGCACTTAGGCGCCGGAGCGCATGGCTCGCACGGCTCGCAGATAGGGCACTCGGGCGGCACGACCGACGGCCCGTTCTGACCGAGCGCCGGGCCCTTGGGCTCGGCGCCGAGGCGCGGAGAATACCTGTGCCAACCTGTGATCGCCGGTATCTGCATGGTTACTTTCCAAGCTTGAGCACACCAGGGGCCTTGGCGTTCCACCAGAAGAACTGGCCCACAACCAACGCGCCGAGGCCGATGGCGCCGTACATCCAGGCCGAGCTCGCGCAGCCGAGCGCCTTCTTCTGCTTCTCCGCGTCGGCGATGTCCTCGGGAGACTGGCCGAAGCCCGCTGTCGCCGGCGGCCCCTTCCAGCCCATGGTAGCGTAAGGAATGGGTGGCATAGGGGCGCCCTTCTCGTAACGCACCACGACAGGAGAAGGGCCCCCTCCGGGCGTCTTTACCGCGCACGCAACGTCGACCCGAACGCCCACGTCGTCGTACCCACTTGGGCAGTCGAACGCTTCGGGAATGTCGAGGCACTTCGTTGCCGCCCTGGTAGGCTTCCAAGGTACGGGAACGGGGAGGTCTGTCATCCGCCCACGGAACGCACCAGCGCCCGGCATCGCGTAGACGAGCGGATAGGGATAGCCCACCGCAGGAGACCGAGGGAACAGCTTGCGCTGGACGCCTGGCCGGGCGAACCACGCCGGCCGATGGGGGGGCACGGCTGGTACATGGACGGGAAACCTAGACATTCCCAAGGGCCTTTCTGTGGATGTCGGGGCGCACGTTGCCGGCGCGCTGGGCCTCCCAAAGTCCTAGCCCGAGGATCCCAATCAAGCCGACGGTTCCGAGAAAGCCCATCGCAGCCGCGCCAGCGCCTGCGTAGACGAGAGCCCGGTCCTTGCTGGGCGCCGCCACGTAACCCGCTGCAGCTCCAATGAGCGCGTCAGCTATCGAGTTACCCGTCACCGAAAACTCGCGCACCTTGTCCTCGAAGCCCAAGAACGGCGCGAGGGTGTAGGGCTTGGGCACGTAGGTGTAGCCCGCCTGCGGGACGGTGAAGATGGGGCCGTGGAAGCGCGTTGGGTAGCCGTGAACCACCGGCACGTTGGGGTTCGGGACGCCGCCGTACGTGTCGCCGAAGATGCTATCTCGACGTGGAGGCGGCGGGTGAGCTCGGCGCATGAGCGGGGGGACGTACCCTCCTGGGCCTCCGCGACCGAAGCTCGTCACGTCAAGCGACGTGAGCTGCCGGGAAGCGCGGTCTAGCGGTTGGTCGTTCATGCTGCAGCTCCGCCCTTGAGGGTGCCCTGGAACATGCGGATGGCGACGCCTGCCACGATTCCCGCCACGCCAAAGGCAGCCAGTGTGCCCAAGTCGCTGCCCTTGCTCGGCTCGGCGCCCATAGCAATGCGCGCTCCGTACGGGCTCACCATCGAGCGCTGGGCCACGGGAGTCTCCGGCGGCCAGCCGGGAACGCGCGAGTAGTGGGGGCGCTCGGGCAAGTCCTTGATGGTCCAGAGAGGGTTACGCGGGGGATGGCCTGGCGGCATACGGTAATCGCATGTGGCCCCTGGAGTGGGAACAAACGCGGGGCTTCCCAGTCCCTGTAGCGGAACGCAGGAGCGGCAGTTCCACGCGTCGCGAGGCCGCGCCGTTCGACCCGCGCTCAGGGTGATCCCGCTAGGCTTGGGGGGCACGGTGGCTCCGATAGTGGTGGTGACGTCGATGGGGCGCTCGCGCACGCGCCGCCCCTCTGCCGCCACCTCGGCGTAAACCAGGTTCGGCTGCGGGCGGAACCGGAGCGACCCCGGAAAAGCGCGCGAGGGGGCGCTTCCGCTTTGGCGGGTGAGGGTTTCCCTGTCGATGGTCCGCGGGACGGCGAGCGGAGGAGCCTGGCCGAATCCTGAGATGTCGTCTTCGCGGCGACCGTTGTTGCCGTTGCCTTTTGCCACGTACACCAGGCGCCCTCCGATATGGGGGCCGACGTGCTTTGTCGTTTGGGGCGGCACCCACGGCACCATGACCGGCGGCGGACGCCGGGGGTCTATCGCTACGACCCCGGGGGGGCCGCCGGGGATGCCTGTGCTCGTGGGCGGCGTATGAGGGGGCAACTTCGATACGGTGGGAGGCGGAAGCTTGGTGACCGTCGGAGGGATCTTGGTGACCGTCGGCGGAGGGATCTTGGTGATCGTCGGCGGAGGGATGTAAGTGGTCGGGGGGTACCACGGGTACCAGGGCGTGGTGGTGCCTGGGGGGATCCCCGGGAGCTGCCCCGCGCCTCCTCCGCCGCCCGAAGGCCAGGAGGGGGAGAGTGCGGCGGGCGGTGGGCCGTCGGCCTTGCCCAGGAGCGCGTCGGCGCTCCAATCGGCGGGTCCGCAGGGCGTGAGGTCCACGTAG
>Ga0255055_10000878_pt1 | contig 23054 bp, 24 predicted proteins | sample JV7_2_27_MG_FD_188633 | JGI IMG/M metagenome (GOLD analysis project Ga0255055, IMG submission 188633) | Seawater microbial communities from Jervis Inlet, British Columbia, Canada - JV7_2_27 | ecosystem: Environmental > Aquatic > Marine > Inlet | place: Canada: British Columbia | collected...
ATCGTCTACAGGAGCACCAGCTATTGAAGTGGAGTTTTTCTTAGTCATGTTATGAAATGGAGGGGATCCCCCTAATCCCCATACAGTGTTATCCCGTGATGACCTGTTCTTGCCTTGGGTCGTCACGGCCCAGTGTAGCGGCATTCAGAGCCGCTTGCATCGTGGTGGTGTTGACAGGCACCCTGTTCTGCTTGCCTTCCCACCGTATCAGATCTAGCGGGTACAATCTTTCATCATCCCCCCCAGTTCCCAGGAAACCGAGTTTCTCGATCACTGGCTCCATAGGCTTGTGAACCCACTTTTCCTTTCCCCCAGTATCAGTAATGCGCTGCCCCTTACCGTGACAGCGGTCGTAGATCTTGCTTACGACATCAGTCAGGATAAACACGTAAGATTGTGTTGGAAACTCACGGTCGAGCTCCAGGTTCAGCGTCTCTCCGTTGACGATCTCACCGGAGTCTAGGACTTTCTTGGGCGTTACACGGCCCTTGAAGGTTCTGGATTTCTCGAATGAGTATCGCCAGAGGCTTTCGTCTAAGACTTCAGAGATCACGTCAATCACGTTCTCCCTGGTGGTCTTCTCACCAACGGATTTGAGGTAGTTCATCACCGTGATGTAGAAGTCTTTGATGAACGGCAGTGAACCGAACTTCTTGGACTTCAGCCACACCTTGCCGTATAACAGCTCCTCGAATCGTTCTACCTGTTCGTCGAGCCATGCATCGGCCCCTTCGTACAGATCGTTCTCGAGGTTGGCATTGTGGCGACGGGCCTCTCTCTGCTGAGCTTCTACGAACGTGCGTTGCTCAACAGCTTCGACTGCACTTAGGCCACGGGAATACCGTGGATCCAGTTGCAGCTCAGTGAGTCGCAAGGTGACTTGCCCTAAGAGTTCGTCAAGCTCTTGTATCCGATTGGCGATTGCTGGCGTCGCTTTCTGCGCATCTGACAGCGCATTCAGCGATTTCAGGGCATCACTAATCAGATCGGGTTGCAGCCCTGCAACCTCATCGTAATAGGCTTTATCCTGCACTTCTTGAGCAGCAGCTTCCTCTACAGTTTCGATGGCGGTTTCCACCATGCCTTCGATCATGACCTGTAGATCGCTCAAGCTTGCCCTGGAGGGATCGGCAGCACGTTCTGCCTCCAGAGCAACTTTCTTGGCATCCGCTCGATCATGTGCTCGCACATGACTTTTCAGGCCAGATTTGGTCTGGGCCGAAAATCCATCACAGCGCTCACAGGAAAAGCGAACAACAGTAGGGGGAACTTCGGTCACTTCAACTACCGCTTCAGCGACCTTTTCCCTCTGTTCGAAGTACGCAGCCTCTTCCGCTTGCTTGGCAGCGTACTCTACAGGGGTGGTTTCCCCAGGCAACCAGGAGGCTGCTACAGTACCATGAGCTTCTAGGTCATGATTCTGCTGCATTTCCCAGTTGGTTGCTCCTTCGGCTTCCACGCTGCCACACTCTGGGCAGTCATAAAAGCCTATTTGGACTTTCTTGCCTTTTTTAGGCATTGTACATCTCCTAATATAAAGAATGAATAGGGGCATGGATGTGTCCATGCGCATTGTGCTACGTGCACTAAGTTGTAAATACCCCCTTAGTGGACATGTACTAACGCTTAGTAGTAGCGTAGTCACCTTGCCACTGTGTGATAGAGCACACTACTATGCATACACTTGCCCCCAATGTATATGCATAATGCTGTAATCTAGGCACCTGCTATGGTGAAGTGCCATGAGTCACCTGAGTATGACCCATCTGCTGCAGGTGGCACCTTAGTGATAGAGACCTCAGGCTCATCGGGCATCTCCTTCGCCCATTGCTGCTTGATAGCAACGGCCTCAGCTAGGTTGAGTTGGTCAACAATGATCCCAACAGCGGGGAAGTTATAGATGTTGACATACGGGCACAGCTCTAAGATCAACACGCTCAACAGCACATACATTGCAAACTCCCAGTGTGGTTGAATAGGCCACACAACTGTGCATACACACGAGGTATATGCACAATGGTGCAATCTAGGCGACCAACAGTCCCTATCCGCCCCCATTTAGATATGGTCAACGATATGGTCAAAGGCAGTGTCAACCTCTGCCTGAGTCTTGTATTTCCCGTATACACACCAGCCGGACTGCATGGCGTGGAGCAACTCCCCTGTGCTGATGGTGCGATAGTCTGTGCACAGTGTGCCCTTTACTACTGAGACATGAAACACAATTGAGAATGGGTACATCATCTGTCTCCTTGGGTGTGTAATTGTATTTAGCATTGAGCTAGTACACACCCCTCTGCATGAGCTCCCACCCACGCAGAAGGGTACTTACCAGATCAGGTTGCTACATAGAACGATAGCAACTATGATTATTACGGCTAAGCCTATGTCCCCCACGATTGTCCCCCACCCATCGTCGTTCATGGCATCACCATGGCCAGGAGCTGATCCCCATACTCAGCAAACACCTGGATGAAAGGTGACATTAGCATGTAGACCAAGGCAACGATGCCTATACATGCCAATGTCAGAAGGCCATCTGTAGCGTTCATTGGTACCTCCTATATATGATGGATTTGGTGAGGGGTTCCTATTCAACCCCTCGAAAGTCAATGGGTGCTACCCCATCCTGAGCCACCTGATCACATGTGTGGCAACACGTAAGTGGTTTCTATTCCACCACCTAGGAAGTCAACGGGTGATACCCCGTCCTTAGCTGACTGATCACATGCTCAGCATCACGTAAGCAGTTCCTATTCCACTGCTTAGGAAGTCACCTGAGTATGCTCGCTCAGGACATAGCCAACTGATCAGGTGTTGGCGCACCAGTGTGCTAGACCACACTCCTATGCCCATCATCCCTGATGGGCAACGGGCTGGAGTCTATATAACGAGCAGTCCAGCAAAGTAGTCTGAATTCTCCTCGTTGGAGCACAGAACCCTTGCGTACTGCATGTGTGTGCCCTCGTCAGGACGATATTCTGTCCAGGCACCTATCTTCACTAAGAGATAGCCTTGGCCAGGCTCATGAGCTGTCTCTGTATAGACGAACCCATCATCTTCGAAGTGAATGAAGGCGGGCACACTACCATCATCCAGGCATACAACGATTGTTAGGCACATCGTTCCACCTCCGTGGATGAGAAGGTTATTGAATATAAAGAAGGGGGGCGGGTTCACTTCTCGTCTCACCCACCCCTTCTGTTAACGTCCCTCAAATATATTTTTCGGGGAAAAAGGGTCTCTGCTATAATAGGGATGTGAGATACAGGGATAAAGTCTTTATAGCTGTTTTGGCTAATGTGATGATACAGATCTACGGGACAATCACGGTGTGGTGTCAATATGGGAATTGTTATTGACACTTTCCTATACAATCTTTTATAATCTCATATAGAAGGGATGTAATATGCGCCTCTGCTCCAGGCCTCCGTCTCTTCGCAATGTGTCCGGCTCGTCGCACTCACTGCAGGGTGCGGCGGGCTTTTTTTGTACAAAATGTATTACTTGCAAAGATTTTAGAAATAGTAGATAATTACGCAAATGGAGGTACACAAATGAGCGTAGACAAAAACTTACAAGGTGAATTACTGAGAGCGTGGGACGGGACGAGTGGATATGTGCTGCATGGGGGAAAACAGTATCGGGTCATCATTGGAGATGATCCGGTTTTTATTGAGGAGGACACAGCCAGGTTGGCAGATTCCACGTCCACCGGAATGGTAAAAGCGCCAGCTCCTGCGAGGATTGACGCCTCTGAAATAGCTCCACAAGATCCACCCCCGCAGGTACAGCCGAAGCGAAAGGCACCCAAGATCTCGGATGTGGACTGATGACAAAAAGCACCGTCATGAAACCGGAGGGAGAACATTACGACACTACAGATCAAATGATGTGCGAAGTATTACTTATGGCGGGATTTGTTGCTAAGACAGTGGTACCAGGAACTGATGGGCAGTTGATATACACCTGGGTGGTTGATGAAGTTTGGGTGACGGTAGAAGCGATATTATTGGGACAGGCCGATAGACTGTCGTTTACGTATGCTGATTGGTGGAAAGCCAGGATTACATGGCAGATGAACTTGCGCCATCTTAGTCAAACGAGGGCAAACCGCAGATGACGGGTCTTGAGGAGTTACAAGAAATGAGCGGGTTAGTTTTGAAGACCTTTTACGACGAAAAACGTAAAAAGTGGCGTATGCTGTGGGGAGATGAGACCTTCTATGATACAGAGGATCGGATGTGGGAGTTTGACACTGAGCAAGAGCTCCTGGATTGGTGGGCTGGCTATCCCAAGATGGTAGATTTACAGGTTATTACCTCTCAGGAGGACGAGTAATTGCACTCTTTGACAAAAGCGGAGCTCAAAATCATAAATCAGGGTCTTCAGTCACCGGAAGACCTTGATTACTTTACTGGATATTGGTACGACAAGGGGGACGATAATTCCTTTCAGTTTGACAGAAACTTCAAGCCGGAATTTGCGTGGCAAAAGAAGCTGGTTTTTGCTCAACAGACGCTGCTGGTGGGCGTTATGGGCATCGGATCGGGCAAAACTTTGGGTGTTGGGATGGCTGCATACACCTGGGCGATGTCAACCGAGGGTTTCAAGTTCATGAATGGAGCAAACTGGGCCTGGCAATCCCGTTTGATGAAAGAGTTGATCGAAACACAGCTGGTGGACACACCCGCCGAAAAATTCATCGATAATTCGGTTGACACGCCTTTTCCAAAAATCACTTTAGGCTACAAAGTTGGCCGGAAGAAATACAGAAGTTCGCTCGAATTCATGAGTATGGACAGACAAGCGGCGAAAATCTTCTCCTGGCGAGGTGATTGGATAAATTTGGACGAGGCAGCACTGATTGATCAGCTGGATCAGGCTTTGATGAACCTTTCTACACGCTTGACGGGTAAAACGGCTCGAGGAAGAGAGTTTTTGGGTCGAATGAGCCTCATGACCAACCCATGGGACAATGAAAGTGCCTCTCATGTATACTATTTCTACGATTTGGCGATCGATAACCCCGAAGAGTGCCTTTCTATCAGTGTTCCGACTTCTGCCAACCAAAATGTGACCGAACGGCAAATAAAACAGGCTCTAAAGTTCATTCCTGACCCAGAAGAGCAAGAAAGGCTGTTAGAAGGGCTCAGACCGGAAGGAAAAGGCAAATATTTCGCAAAATCGAGAGTTGCGGCGGCTGCAGATCCATATTTGAGCGAATTTGTCGAAGTAAAGACCCAGAAAGGCGAAAAAGACTATAAATTGGTAAAAGCGCCAACTTTGGGCGCAGTTGAGTACCAATTACCGAAAACAAGTGATTTTGTCTTCGTTTTGGCGGATCCTGGGACTGGAACGTTCCCTGCGAGAAATGCGCCTTGTGTTGCGGCTGTAGATGCGTCAAATTTGCCAGAACAACCCGCAATAGTCACCGCTTTTTGGTGGGGGAACGGAAACAAGCATATTCAACCTTTTATCGATAAAGTTTACGAATATAAGGAGAAATATGCGCCTATTTTCTGTGGGGTCGATAGTACGGGCCCACAGGCTGGCATGGTACAATTGATGAACCTGCAGCAAGTCTGGGATGGAATGCCGCTCAGGTCACTGTGGGGACAGGTTCCTATAACTGGAATGGATTTCAGCGTCGGTAGAAAAATGAATATGTTGTTGAGCCTTCGCAACATGATAGAGCTTGGCCTCTTCAAATGGGCCGATTTTGCGAAGGGCATAAAAATGCAACTTTATTCTTATGATCCAATGTTGGATCGAGGAGGCGAGCCCAAAATTGCACAGGATATTGTCGCTACTCTCGCTATGGCGGCGTTCGTTATACGTGCTTATTACAACGTCGGTACGTCAAGTGAGGAATCAGACAGCGAAAGAGCTGCTTACATTCTCGAAGCGGTTAGAGGAAACATCCGAGCGCCTGCGGCCAAGAGAGATTATCGACGCTGATCACAAACCTGACAGAGACATCAGGAGCAATAGTAGAAACTTCAGGAGATAGTACATGAAAAACAGAAGGATATTTGCAATTGAGTGGAGCGAAGACCTGGGCCCGATGTGGATGAACGAAGACAACTTGATGATCGTTTTGCAGATGTACGGGGTCTATGAAGCTCATAAGCTTGTTGTCGAGGATGTCACGGACGAACTTGCGCTGCACAAAGAATCGCCAATACTAAGGAGAATCGTTGAGGGAGAACCATCATGACCAATGTATTTGCAGATGTGGCCCAACATATCAGGCAGAACAAGGTGGTGATACTTTTCTTCCTGGCAAGTCTCACAATGCTGTTGATTGGCATAAATCACTTTTACGAGGATACCCTTTCTTCCCTGTACGGAATACAGGAGCTCGAGACGATATTTGGGATCAATCCGGCGTCTCACTCAATAACCTACTGGTCAATGAGCCTTGCTCCTCAAGTTGCGCAAGTAGTGTTCATTTATATGTTCCTGGTGAACCCCAGAAAGAACAGATGGGCACTTGTGATCGCAATTGCGGCTTTACTGATGGATTTCGTTGCAGATGCCTGGTATCGCTCAAACGGACAGTTCTTGAGCAATCCCGGGGCTTTTCTGGCCGCTTGTTCACTGACGCTCGTTTATTTCACGGTTGGATCCGAAATGTTTGTGACAGTTGGCCTGGGATTGACCCTAGAGCTTCTTGGCCCTGCTGTTAGCCAAACCAGGGACTTTATTGAGTCAACCATGAGCCACGTAAGACCAAAAGGCGGCAAACCTCGAAAAGGCGGCCCTAGTCGAACCTCCACTCCGGTAAGAATGGCTCCGGGTGGTTTTCCAGAAGGCCACCCCTTAGAAGGACAAAAGGTAAGGAAAGTAGGGTAATGGCGATAATCTTCTCGAATGAAATTTGCCAGCTTCATCCTCCTAAATGCGGGGGAAGATCTATCACTGCAGCACTAAACGACCACACCCCGGACGAGGGGCCAGTGTATGACGGCCACGCTCACTCGCTTCCATCCAAGTGGGATTATCCAGTGATGTTCACAACAGTTCGGGAACCTGCTGCTTGGTTGCGCTCTTTTTGGTCGCACCGAAAGAGAAACAGGTGGGGTGTAAACGGAAATAAGATGCAGAAGACCCCGTATGCCCATTTGGTCAGAATGACCGATCCACACAGGAGTGACGACTTTGACAGATTTGCGGATAGCGTTACGGCAAATTTGGGCGGAATAATCGGTTGGTTTTTTGGCGTTTATTCCCCGCCGCCTGTACAAGTGGTCAAGATAGAAATGATTGCGCCTTTTCTGGAAAAACTTGGGGTAAATCGAAAGAACATTGTACGGCTAGGGGCATCTCCTAATCTCCCTAAGATCACAGAAAGCACTAGAGGCAAGATTGTAGAGGCTGAAATGGCCACCTATCTGAGGTATGGTTACTTGACAGAATAAGATAAGGGCTCTATACTCTAAATCTGCGGGATAGAGTAGCGGCCACTCGCTGGCCTCATAAGCCAACCACACGGGTTCGAGTCCCGTTCCCGCAACTAAAATGAGGGCACAGACCCCGCATAAGGCTTGGTATCTCCAGGGAAATGAGACCAAGCGCCCTCATTTTGCGAAGCACAAAAACCCTCACATGAGAAAGCAGATAACACATTTCTTATGTGAGGTATTTTTGTGCCGAAATTTATTGAAATTAGTGAGCTGATTGCTGAGGTAAGTCTTGGGACTTTCAATTTGGCATCAGTTCATGGTTTTCCAGAAAGTGAATGGCATTCCAGACGAATGCTCTATGATGAACTACAGGAGTGGTTCACCGGAGAGCAATTGAACGAAAAGCAAGTCCAGGGCGGAAGAACAGTAGACAAGTACCCGATCAAACTAAATCCAATCCGTTCTGCGGTATATAAACATGCTTATGCGCTGTTTGGGGAGACAAACGACGACAGTCAGCCTCTTGCGATACCTATTTTCCGTCCAGACGATATGGCGCTGAAGGATGAGGCCAAAAAGGGACAAGACTTCCTAAATCGAGTTTGGTATGACAGTCATGGCCGCACCCTGCAGCTTGGCAACGGCATTACCAGTCAGATCCTTGGCGGATGTGTATTCAAGGCATCTTATGTGCCAGAACAGCCATACTTGCCTCAACCGTTGCGAATAGAGACGGTTCATCCTGCCAATTTTGTAGGTATTCCGATGTCGGGTGATCAATACAGACTAGAAGAGGCATGGATCGTCAAGGCAATATCACCTGCTGAAGCTTATCGGGTTTACGGAATGGAATTCCCAGAAGACGAACTAGTTTATTACGTGGAATACTACACGCCGGAATATTACGAAGTTACGATAAATGGGCGGGTGATCCCCATGAATCAAGTAGATCCAGACACTGGCAAAGAGATGTTTTACCAGGGGGAAAATGTGTTCGGCCAGGTGCCCATGGTTTATATCCCGCACATTCGCACAGATGGCTGGTACGGCGATAGCTTGATCACTGAGAACGTTCAGGGGATCGTCGAAGAAATCAATAAGCGTGTCGCTGATTACGGCGACGCAGTTAGCGATGACAGTCATCGCTATTATGTAATCAAGAACACTTCTGGGAGACCAGACGTGTACGAGCTGGCCCCTGGTGTTAGGGTTGTCCAATTGCCACCGAACCCCTCAATTACGGGCAAAGAGGGCGACCCTGATATGGACGAGTTGGGCTCTGCGCAAGCATCTTCGTCTATGAAGGAACTGAACGATCAACTGTACGACCATTTCCGAAGGGAAGCTTTTATACCCGCAGTCGCAGACGGCGAGGACGAAGGCTCTCAACGGTCAGCATTGACTCTAGCCATGCGTATGTGGCCATTGCTTTCCCATACAAGCATGGAGAGGATTTACTGGGCCGATGGACTGGCGTGGCTTGACAGCTTGCTCATAAAGTTTGCCCGAGCAGTGAAGTTAGTGGATTTACCAGAATCCCTAGAGAATATGCGCATTGAACGTCGATGGTCTCCGATGCTACCAAGAGATCACGAGATCTTTATAAACGAGTTGGTAAATCGTGCTCAAGCGAATCTTGGCTCTCTGGAAACCCTGTTAGCGGAACTTGATGATATCGAGGATCCTGCAGGCGAGTACGAGAAAATCAAGGTTCAACTAAAAGAACTGGCGCAAATAGAAGCGGAAGCAGCACCCCCGCCTATACCGCCAAATAATACACAAAAGGAGTAACAGGATAATGGCGAAAGACGCTGATGGAAACGTAATAGAGCCAACCACTCCCCCCGAGACAGAGCCAGCTGGAGATACAACGCCAGCGGGTGATGGTGAAGGCGGGGCCGGAAAAGCTCCAGGATCATCCACGAGCGGAGGAAAGACCGCAGCTGAATGGGAGACGACATACAAAGGACTTCAGGGCTCTTACCAGAAATTGAAGGACGAGAGCGACAAGATAATTGCCGATCAGAACCTCAAAATCACGGCCCTGACAGAAAGTGTAGAAACGCTCACCCAAGGCGGAACATCGAAAGACACTCAGGCGGAAGTGCTACAGCAACAAATAGCCAAGCTGACTGAGGAGAAAGTAACACTTTCTGGCGAGAAGGATAAGGCCGATGCAAAGATTGCACGCAACACCCTTATCATGAAGGATTATCCAGAACTTGCTCATTGGGAAGCTGAAGGATTGCTCCCTGAAGCGGAGGGCGAGGATGCGATGAAAGAGAGTTTTGATAAGTTTAGAACGACTCTCACCGGATCCGTAGGCACTGAGGTGAAAGAGAAACTGAAAGGTGCAACCCCCGTAGGAAGCGGTGCAACGTCTACCACAACCAAAGAAGGTGAGGGCGAAGAGTCCCTGGATTATGTTTGGGACAGGATGGTTGAATTCGCAGGACGTGACCAGAAGCAATACAATGAATGGCAGGTGAAATGGGATGCTCTCAATGCCAAGAAAGTGAAGGAAATGGAAAAACAAACCTAGTGTCAGAGTATCACACTCTGGCGCAACTTAGAGAGGTGTAATGATGGCAGGCCCTTTGACCGAATTTTACGCTGACAATCCGGTAGAAGTACTGGACAAGAACAAGCGTGTTTGGTACGACCCCGACGTCCTGGCCTTGTTTCGTGACCGCAGCCTGTTTGCAGGGCTAATCACGTATGCAAGAAACCTGGGCGATGTTCGGGCAACAAGCATGGTGGTAACACAGTTGCTGGAACCCCATGCGAATTACAATGCATTGGCAACTCGGCAGCTCTGGCTGCCCTCAATGCATATCGACTCGCAGGAAGTCGAGATAACCTTCCAGCACCACGGTGGAAAGGTTGCAATGCATGAGTATGATGAGCTGGTAACTTACTGGCAGACCGATGGCGTGCAGGGACTGCGCACCATCTTGAATCGTGTCCTTGGCATCAATATCGTCGATGTCCACGATTTCCTGGCTCGAAACGCTATGATCCAGGGCGCTCTTGAGACGACTGGCTACACCTACTACGCTGGTGCCGCAACTGATTTTGGTGACATCGATGAGGTGAACGACCGCTTTACTCCCGATATCGCCACCGCAATTCAGTTGGGGATGAAATACCGTGAGGTAGCTGGCGCTTTGAACCCCGATGGCTCTGCCGGAGCGGTTGTGTGCTACACGACCCCTGGCGTGATCTTTGACCTCCAAAGTGACGAAGACTGGGTAGAGGTTGCGAAGTATGGCGATCCTTCTCGGCTTTTCCGTTACGAGGTTGGTTCCTACAAGAATGTTCGTTTCGTTGAGAGCCCCCGGCTCGTCTTGTGGAACTGCGGCGTCGTAGAGTTTCAGGATACACTCTCCGCTGCCCGTCACGCTGGCGATGGCTCCCCGAATGCAGGTCGGTCGGAGGACAGGGTTGATGGTGTGTACTCAGTTGGTCAAACTTCTGCTGGTATCGTAAGTAATCTGCAGCTGTCTGGATCCCCCATCACGGGCGACCTGGCTACGAACGTGCAGGTGAACGATATCATCACCATTCACTTGAGCCGAACTTCAGCCTTTGGCGTCACCAATGGCGTTCACCCATTTGATGGGACGTTGCACAACCGTCGTGTCGTAGATGTTGACGGCGCAACTGACCAGATTATGCTGGACAAGCCAATCATGCTTGATTTCGCCACCGATCTTGGATCTGGCGTCTTTGGGTATGTCACCAAGGGCTTCAACGTCCACAGCTCAATCTTCGTGGGCGCACCTCAGGCGATCGTTTCTGGTGTTGCCGCTCCTATCCGCTTGCACACACCGCCACCCATTGATGACCTGGAGAGCATTTATCGGTTCTCCTGGAATGACCGCATGGGGCACCAACCGTACAACCCAGAAGTCATGGAAGTTTGCTTCAGTGCTGGCTCGGTGCGCATCAAGGGCACTGGCGTAACATTCTGATCCAATGACTACTCTCTCTACGCTCCGTGAACGGATAACCAGGATCTTGTCTGACCCAACAGGTCAGCAATATCCTTCTGATCTCTTAGATGACGGGATCGTCGCCGCTCTGGAGGCCATCTTACCCTGGACTTTCAAGCAATCGACAGCGTTGCTCGAGGCAGACTACGATAACGATGTAGTCTCCTTCGAGCTTCCTGACGATTTGTACCGGATCACTGCAGTATTCGATGCGGATAGCGGGATCTATATCCCGCAGAACACAATGAGTGCTGGCATGTCTACGGGCGAGGACTTGACAAGTAACCAGGATTGGATGGAGTATCCAGAAGGCTTTCTTAGCCTTGCTAATGCGCCGGAAGAAGATGTAATTCTCAATTACGGCGCTGTTTGGGATGTACCGAGCACTGATGATGACGAGATCGAGGCGCCTACGTGGTGCCATCGAGCGCTGGTCTTCTATACATGTTCCTACTCTCTACTAGAGAAGGCATCGTCTGCCAGCAATATCCGGCAGTGGAATGTCGCCGTAGATAGCGGTACACCAGCAATGAACCCAATGCGAGACATGTCCTCCTACTTCTTCGATCGTTTTGTCATGGAGATGGAGCGCATGCCACAGAAGGTACGAGGTGTTCGTGGCTAACACACATATTGTCACGATGATTGTCGATAGGATTGTAGAAGGGCTCATTCAAGTATGCATTACAGACATACCCTTCAAGGATCCTACCCGCATGAACGACATCAAGTTCGGTCGATACCAGGAAGACCCTAATCAGAAAATGTACAGAGCGTCTGTTATGGGTGGCGACCTGGACGATCCAGCCTTGATGGACGGTATCGTGACGTTGAAAGAGGGCCAGAACTCTCGGGTCGGTTTCACAATTGATCCACGAGAAATAGGTGGCACTCAGATGTGGTACCGCAGGGGAACTGTGAGATTAGAGCTGTTCGCAATAGTCGAGGGGTTGGAAGAAGATGATGCTCGATCGCAAGCCTATATCATCTTGGGCCGCATACAGAGCAACATTGAAAAGATAAAAGTTTCTGACCTACGAGACAGCTATGGAGAGCACGCTATAAAGCTCTTTCACACGCAACAATCCATGTATCCTTCAGGAGGGCCTCCCTCAAGTTATCTCTGGCGAGGTAAGCTGGTTTGGGAGTGCCTTACTGAGAGAGAGTGGAACTAGAAAATGATTATCAGTGAGGTGATACTATGGCAGTAACCGCACAGGCTGGAATCTTCGGATTTGGGCCTCAATCGGAAATGGGATCTGAAGCATCCCTTTTCTGGAGACACAAAGCAACAACTATCGACATGGGCGTCTTGGATGACATCCGAGTAGGGCCGCTGGAAATCGGCTCTGGCCCATTCCCGACCTTCCCTTATAAGGCGGGATACATCGTCGGTGGCGGCGTCGAGATGCAACCTCGCTTGGAAGATAGCTTGGGTTGGCTCTTGTATGCTGCCCTCGGCGACTGCGACACGACTGGCCCGGTTGACTCCGCTTACTCGCACGCTTTCACGCCGCTGGATGCTGACAAAGCGTTTGTACGCTGGATGTCGCTGCGCAAGTACATTCCCCAAAAAGAAAGCGATGACACCACAGATCTGGGCGAATTGTACACCGACTGCAAGCCAGTTGGCCTGGCTCTGACCTTGCCCAACGATGCGCCGATTACGGCACGTTGGGACTTCATGGGTCGTGAGTTTGAAATGATTGACGATGTTTCTGGATGGTCTTGGCAGAACGCCTACGAAGACTGGGGTTCAATCCCCGTCGGTTGTGAAGTAGGCGGATACATCAAGTTCACGGGTGGTGGCTTGACTGATGAAGAGCTCCCCGTCGTAGGTGCCCGTGTCACCTTCGCAAACCAGAACCTCGATATCCGGCAGGAAAAGGTTTATGGTTCTCCTGCACTTGAGGACATCACAATCATTCAGCGTCAAGTGACCTATGACGTTACCATCAAGTGGAACAACCCCGAGCTGTACAAGGCGTTGACCACAGGCTCGACCAGTGGTACCGAATGGACATCTCAGCCGCTGACTGGCTCTCTGGATATCGCTATGGTTGGTACCGACGACGTCGGTGCTGGCACAACTCCATTCTCGCTCAATTGCACAGCCGCAGAAATCATGTGGCAAATGAACGGCCCAATTGAGTTAGCTGCTGGACAGGCAATCATGATGCGGTTCACCGGAACCGCTCTTGAACCTGCTGCTGGTGACTATGCCACGTTCACTCTGGTGAATGGCGTGGACGAGTATGCTTGGCCCGTACCTAGCTCCTAAACCAACAACGTAGCCAGGGCTCCTATCCTCTGACACCAGAGGGTAGGAGCCCATAGGGAGACACATGAAATGGGGTCTGGATACAATCCTATAGTAAGACCCGATCTTTACAAACTACCACTTGATTTTTTCGCCAGACGAACGCACTTCATAGATCACATAGTACCCATTTGGTTTCTTTTGAAAGATGACGAGAAAGGCTTTTTCTACGTCCCCGAACACCTCATGGAATACGCTACTGATCTTGGGATACCCGCTGTTCCTCTAAAACCACCGAATAACAAAAAGAACAAGTTATCTGTGAGACCTCCAGGAAAAACCCCTATGTTGACTTGTGCTTACGATGACATGGGATGTGCCTTCCAGCAATATGCCTACAGGCCACTTTTCTTGATGGAACATGGCGTTGGGCTTAGTTTCGAGACTCATCCAGGATATGGCGGCGGAAGAGGCCTCAGGCGCAGAGTTGCGCTCTTTTTACCTCCAAACAAGATTATTAGGGGGAAAACACGAAAAACTTTCCCAGATGCACCTCAAGTGATCATTGGTACGCCCAAAATGGATTGGGTGAGAGCAAGGAAGCCAGAACGTAAAAAGAAGCCAGTTATTTGCATTAGTTTTCACTGGGACGGAAAAAAGGTAACTGCAGAGGCCGGAAATGCTCTAAATCACTATATTGACATTTTGCCCGAACTCAGCGAGAAATTTGACATGATCGGTCATGGCCATCCGAAAATCATCGATAAATTGGTGCCTATTTACGAAGCTTGCGGAATTACGGAAATAGAGCATGATTTTGACAATGTACTCAAAAATTGCGATATTTACATCAATGATGCCTCAAGTACTCTATACGAGTTTGCTTGCACCGGAAAACCAGTAATTTTCATGAATGCGCCATGGTTTGATCGTAACAAGGATTGGGGGATCAGATTTTGGAATTATACCGATATTGGCGTGAATGTCGATGAGCCGGAAGATCTTATCCCTGCCATCGTTCGCACAATCAAAAATCCCGCTGAGTTTTACGATCAGCGTCTTAGAATGATCGATCACCTATATCCCTACATAGGGCAATCTGCGGGGAGAACCGCAGACGCTCTAAATACTTTTCTGGAGAGTAAACGCAATGGAACAACTTTTGATTTTACGCAAGCATGATGAACTTTGTAAACTGAAATCCGGCTCAAGAAACGAAACGTGTGGTCTTCATGATGAAGAGGTGCAGCATCTTGCTTATCTGGCTTACCACATTCCAAGAGGCGGCGATATCGTCGATGTTGGTTCCCATAAGGGAAAGAGTATCTGCGTCTCTGGCACAGCGGTACTCGAGAGAGGAAACATCAAAGCCAGGTTATTCGCAATCGACTTGTGGACTGACGGCAAGACTACCTACAAAAATCAGAGATCCCCGGCAGCGAAGGCGAAGTTCTATGAGCAGGTTGAACAAATGGGGCTTACTGACAGGATAAGGGTCTTGCAGACCAGCAGCCTGAAAGCCGCCTCAAAGCGTGGGAAACCAATTCACTTGCTGTTTCTTGACGCCAGTCACAAGTATGCCAGTGTCCTCGCCGATTACAAGGTATGGAGTAGGTTTGTCGCTCCAGGTGGCCATATCGCTTTACATGATTATGGTACACGTTTCAAGGGCGTCGATCGGGTAGTTGAGGAAGAAGCTATCCCCTCCGGCCTGTGGGACGATATTCACGTCTACGATCGCATCTGGAGTGCCAGGCGTAAATGGTAGACAACACTAAGCCTCTTGGGATAATGTACATGGTTTTTGGGGCCCGTAGCTCAGCTGCAGCTCAGAAGAGCTACGAAAGCATAAGGGAATTTCATGACATTCCCGCTATGGCCGTTGGCGATCATAGGGTTCCTGGCATGAAGCATGTAAAGTGGACTGGGGAATCTCCATGGGCGAAAGACGAACCTCGTGGCCAGAGTTTCTATGCTGGCAGAGTAAAGCCATTTCTGTACAACTATTCCCAATTTGAGAGAACTCTCTATCTCGACGCAGACACCTTGATCCTAAAACCGATACTTGATGGATTTGACTTTCTCGATGATAATGATGTTGTTATTGCAGACGACGGAAGGTTGATCAAGAACCTTTTCAAGAAATCGAAGCAAGGCCCAAAGTGGGACTGGCTAAGAGACCAACAAGCATTTACGCTCAAATACCTGGGAGGGAATGAAAGACCAGATCCACCGAGCATCAATACGGGAGTTATCTTTTTTAGGAAAAGTCATGGCTCAGAGAGCTTTATGGCTAACTGGTATGAGGAATGGTGCAGAATCCCAAAGTGGGATGAACAAATGCCCTTCTTGCGTGCAGAACGCAATGTAGAAGATTCCAGTGTGATCAAGCATATTGACGCCAGATGGAACAGCAACAACAGAAACTACAAAGATTTGATCATCTATCATTACTGGGGTAAGCAAGGCGCAAGAGACTTATATGACACTGATTTCGAGATTTGAGAAAATCTATAAGATGAATCTCTGGAAGAGTCCAGAGAGCCGTAGCGGTAGAGGCTCAGAGATAAAACACACCAAGACCGTTCGCAGGGAATTGGTGAAGCTTATCAAGCATCTTGAATTCACGTCTATTCTGGACGCAGGTTGTGGGGACTTCAACTGGATGAGCAAGGTGCCTCTGAAGATCCCCTATCGTGGCTGCGACATTGTTCCCGAGATGATTGCCAAGAACAAGAAGGACTTCGGAGATCGTAAAAATGTCTTGTTCTTTGTAGCAGATATTAGAAAAGACGACCTGCCTCAAGTTGACGTGATACTTTGTAGATGTGCGCTTTACCACCTGTCACATGCCAGCATCAAAGAGGTGCTTGCCAATTTCAAGCGATCTGGGTCGCATTTTGCGTTATTGACAAATTTGCCCCAGGTTGAGAAAAACACCGATATAGAAGATGGCGAATATAGGAGATTGAATTTGCAACTTGAGCCGTTCAATCTTCCCCTGCCACTTCTCTCCATAATAGACGACAATGGAGCCAACGAAGTACTTTCACTGTACCGAATGGAGGAGCTGCCAGAGTAATAATACTCTGACAAACATTATGGCACACATACACATGGCGAAGAACCCCAACACGCTTGGATTGAAGTTTGCTGAGGTATCGTGGATAGAGAACTTTATACTGAACGAGATCGAGAAAGAGTATCATTTCGAGACTCTTGGGCTAGGGCCGTCCGATCTTGTGATCGATATTGGTGGCCACACTGGTGTCGTGGCTATGTACATTGCAAAGAAGTGGGGTTGTCGTGTAAAGACCTACGAGCCAGCGCTTCGCAATTTCAAGCTATTGGTTCAGAATATTGAACTCAATGGACTTGGGCACCGGATAGATCCATACAACTTTGCTGTCACTAGTGATGGCAGGGACGTGATCATTGGTGATAACCCCGTCAATTGGGGTGGCAACAACATTTATACCGAGGAGGGCCTCAAGGTCAAGTCTGTAACGCTGGCCCAAATCATCACCAGTCCAGTAGCATTATTGAAAGTTGATGCCGAACGAGCGGAGTTTGAGATCTTCAATGACCTCGGGCCGCTAAAATGGGTCGCGGCAATTCGTGGCGAATTCCACGGCAGTTTAGGCCGTGACATGTACAAACTGCTAGAGCATGTGCAATCGGCAGTCCCAGACACTAAACCAATGATGCATAAGAACTGGGAAATGCGGAATGCAGAACATGAGGCAGCAAACAGAAAGCTAAAACAGAAAGAAGGAGCAACAAAAAATGCCAGCTAAGACAGCAATACCAGAAGTACAAGAATTTCGACTAGAGCTTCTCGATGAGCGCCAGGAGGTACCGGAGGATGAAAAGACCACGGTACTGATACGACAGGCCAGGGTAGCGCAGAACGCAAAGCGCAGTATTCTGTTCTCTAAGTATACGAGAAGGCTGGCCGATCCAGATATCCAGGGGGACAAAGACGAAATGGTTTACAACCTGCCATTGTACGATTTGATTTCAGAGGAAGTCTATCTTACATTGGTTGGGTGCAACATGTTGAATCACGAAGGAAAAGAACCGCTGTTTGCCTTTGGGCAAAGTGATAGAGGCCCATATATGCAAATGAGCAAGACTGCCTTTATAAAGGCATGGGGAACTCTTGAGGACGATGATGCTGCTGAAATTCATTCAAAAGTCCTCGAAGTAAATTTCCACTGGAAGTTTGCGGCAGAAGGTATACCTTCGGGGGAATAGCACTGGCTGAGAGACTCGAAGATCTCGACGCCACTTTGTGGGATTACTTCGGACAGCTGAACGAAATCAAAGAGCAGATCAAAATCAAGCCTGAAGATCGTATTTGGAAGCCAGAAGCACTAATACGATACGAGCAAGCCAAAGAGCTAAATGTGCCCTATGTCTCTGGCGGTCTGCAGGATCAACCTTATCTTTGGATGCAGGAGCATGCTGTGATATCGCAGTTCCTTGCTAAGTGGAGAGCTGTACAAGTAGCACTAACGGAGAGTGCCAGTGCCAGGTAAATCGAGCTACGGAAGACCCACAGAAAATGACTTCAGCGATTATCTAAATGACTTGTTGGGCCAACAATACAACGTCACTCACATGGCACGTCTTGATGCCCGTGGCGAGGTAGATCCAACTACAAGTTATTACCATATCACCCAGACGAAGAGCGGAAAGGTCATGTCTACGAATTTGAAGATAGACATGTCTTTCCCGTCCAACGTCATGACGACTTATGGTGGACGGTACAAACAACCTGTTAGGGAATTTGCCCCAGAGATTCTAACTCGCAGGGGGAACTACGGGTACACCGTTGCAAGTCAGTGGGAAGGCGAATATAGGGACGTGGACAACGCAGCCGCTGGCCAGCCTGATTATGATGTGCTGCATACTCTGAGAAGTCCGACGCAGGGTCTCGCCAGATTGATAACCTCTGGCTTCGAAGATACCAGGAGATCTCAGGATCTCGGGGATAAGAACGCCGATGTCCAGACGGCCATCATGAACAAGCTGGCTGAGGGCTCAAGGGAAGACGAGGATTTCACTATCCCTACAGGCGCTCTCTTGTTCGGGCCCTCCGATAGTCCAGCGAATCGCAGACGTGCCGCAGAGTCCATTCAGCTGACAAATGTGTACACCGAAAGCGGAAACCAGTTTACGCAACGCCAGCGTATTCTGGAAAGCCGTGTTCGGCAAGTAGAGGGACAAGTGCCCTTGAGGCAAGAGGGCGGAACCACGCCAGTTGCAAACTTCCTGAAGGTTGGCGGATATGGGCCCGATCGTGACAATCAAGCCAGGTGGGTATCGTACATGCAGGGTGCCGCAAACGTAATGGGTGACACCTTGGTTGCTCTACCTACGGAGAAGGTCGCTAAGCATAGAACCCTTTTGGATGTATCCCGCCAGGGTGCCAACCTATACGATCCGCAAGGAGACCCTATTCAAGCTACCAGGATCCCCTATCGTGGCAGCACATCCGGTTTCAGGCAGACGACTGCGAGTGTTAGTGGTCGAGTGCCAGAAGAATCTCTTGTCCTTGGTACGATGTTTTCCTCTCAATACGCCGTCCCTGGCGCTGGTATGTATTTCCCAGAAACAACGGGCGTAGACGTAGGCTCAGTTGGCTCTACCAAACAACCCAATTTCTCTCTCACGAACGATATTGCTTCATTACTTAGCGGTGAGACCCAGATCAAACTTGGGCAAGAGGTTGGCGCTGAGATGAAGTCTGGACTAAAGTGGACTTATGCCCGTGTCAAGACGCCTCAGTCCGAGGACTATATCGATCTGAGTGAGCGCATGGGCGCACACTCCTTCAGGCTCGAAAGCCAACAATTGCGAATACCTCGCTATTACAACCCAGTGAGCGGCCTTGGTGAAGAGGCAGATCCATCACGCAGGTTGATGGAAGTGACCCCTAAGCAACTGGTAGACCTCTCAACGAAAGTGGGTGTCCCTGTTGTCATGGACGAGACTGCCAGAGGCGTTTCTCTGGAAATGACTGGCCAGTCTCAAGTAAATGCCAAGATTGGTATTTCAGGCGTAAAGAGCGCACTGGTTGAGTATGCTGGCACTCCGTCCGTCAGTGTTCAAATTCCTGGTGGTGCTCAACGTGAATTGCCCATTTCGAATCTGACGTGGGAGGCAAAGAGCATGCCGGAGACTATGGTTACTGCTCTTGGTGCTCTCCCACGAAGGGCGCAAACAGGATTGCTCTCTTCCTATGCTCGCAGGTTGAGATCTGCAGAGGGAAGCGACATAGAGGTAGAGCAATTTCAGCAGATGGCAGCTGGTGTACAAGTGGCGCTACAAGAAGTAGAGCAACAACGCCAAGCGGATCCCAATGCACGCCTCGACGTGAATAGAATGGCGCAGCTCATGGGAGATGTGCCTATTCATCAGGTTGGCAGGGATATTTTTGAGCGTGTGATCCTTGGTGGCCAGACATCAGAGCAATTTGCCGGAAAGTCGGAGCGCCAGCTAGAGCAGTTTGCACAGTCCCCCACGAATATTGCTAACTTGTCCCGTTACGGGATGGGTTATGTCAGTCCTGACATGACTACCCCCGTGACCACTACTTGGGACGAGAGCCAGGTTGAGCTACAGCGAGAGGCTTATGTCAGCGCTGAATTAGGGGACAGTGCTCAATTCTACAAATCTCAGGGCTTCGGCGATCTGATTGATGGCAAGAGACAGCAAACTATTCGACCTTCTGGTCTTTATATGCCAGTGGTGTCTCAACCGTCTGTCGAGTACGCTGGTGGTGGTGTGTTGGGTGCAGAGCAACTTGCTCTTGTAAACAGGGTATCCCCGACCTTTGCTAACAGATTGGGCGTTGGACTGCAGGACATCACCAAAGCCGGATCTCTGGCTCGACTAGAGAACATCACTAATCCTAGCAGGAAAGCACTTGCTCAACTAGCCTACATAGCAAGCACTGAGGCATCCAGGGGAACTGAAGTAATTCAGAACCCAGACGCCATGACTATTACTGGTCAGATGGCTGGCCAGATGTTAGCTGATCCTAAGATGCAGACACTCCTCGGGCGTAAGGGTGGCACCCTGGCGGGACTGGAAGAATTCAAGGATCTCTATGCGTCTTATTTCCCTGATGTTGATAGGGATAAACTACTTGGGCGAATGGTGCAATCAGAACTTGCACCCGGACGCTATCTGCCCTCTCCGCAATCTATTGGCTTCCTGGCTGAAGAAGATGTACCCACAATGACCGACGCTGAGAGAACTGGCGAGGACAAAACACGCCTGTGGAATATGATGCAGGGCGCTTTCAGGGGATTGCTCGAGGGCACTCACTACGGAGATGCTGGCGCTGTGATGTCTGGCACTGCCAGATTGACCAACTATATTTCTGAGTCAATGGGCATGCCAGGGGGCCTCAAGCGAGAATCGGTCAAGAAGATCTTTGGTTCTGATGTTGGTGTCACCACCGCTCGATACACGTTCGACTCAGAGCTAAAACAGAATGAGATCTTTGCTCCTAAAGAGTTGATGGAAACTGCTATTCGTCAGGAGTTGTCTAAGCAAGGGATTGATCCTACTGATGCGGAAGTAGCAGAGACTTACAAGATGATCTCTGGCCAAGCCTCAACGGTTGGGCCTCAGACAGAGTACGTCACTCAACACGGCGTTCCTGGCGTTGCTCTTCGCTACCCTATTGTGGCAGGCGAGGAGAGTATAGCAGGCGTGAATTTCGTCACACGAGAAATGCTAGAGCGTCAAGGCCGTGAGGTTCCTGAAGTAGGCGCTATGACGAACCTGCAATACAGGATGGGCCTCGGCCTGGCTGGTGTATTCCAGGGCGACTTTGACCTCGATCAACTCATGGCTTTGATGGGCCTCGAAGGCAAGAGAGACAAGGAGGGCCAGCTTTCGGTTGGGATCCGTGGAATGAGAGGTGGTGAAATAGAGCCAGACCTTGCAGCTAACATTGAGCGATGGGGCAAGGTGTCTTACTCTGAGATGCAAAATCGCTTATTCCCCAGTCCGGCTATGGCCAAAGAGTTTGATCCCGTCCTACAAACATTCTTAGAGAGAGGCGAGGGCGGGATGAGAGGCGTAGCGGGGATGGTGTCTGGCCAGATGGAGAAAGCCAAGTACTACCCCTACAAAGAACTTATCAATAATCTATTGAATTATTCTGGTGCTAAGCTCCAGATGGGTACTACCTACAATTTCACGAGAATGCTGGAGTCTGCGCAGGAAACCGCTGGTTGGGAAACAAGTGACATCATGACGGGGAGACGGGCAAGGGCACCACTGTATCAGCCCTTCCTTGACTTCTCGAGCGGAGTGCCACACCCACTGGTCAGCATGTTCCAGACATCCGTTTTATCAGAAAGCACTACGGGCGCTCTTGGGATGACCTGGGGGATACCTCCTACAGAATTAGGAGAAAAGCCCGAATGGCTTAGGCAGGGTGCCAGAGCTGGCGAATTGACTGCTACCAATGCCTTTGACATGCTTCAGCGCATGGCCGGAACTGCGATGGTTCCATTTGAACGCAAGGGACAAACCACGCTTACAGATCCGTTTACCCTGGCTGCTGCATTCTCCCCAGAAGGAGAAAGAGCATTTGGGCGCATGCCTGACGAAACCGATCTCACCAAGATGAGCCTCGAGGAGGCTTTGTCTAGGCCGTGGGAAAATCAGGACTTGAATATGACCCAGAGGAGTAGAGGGATGCAGGGCGCTCTCCTAGATTGGACGAGAGCCAACTACCAGGGTCGTGAGGAAAAAATATTCCAGGCACCTCTAATCCAGTCGATGTTCACCAAGAGCTACACTAGTAAGTTGAGAAATGAACCTGACTGGGAATTGCCATCTGCCTTTGGGCCTACCCCTATAGGTCAGCAATTGGTCAAGGGTGCCAGACTTCAACAGCCTGTAGCCTCAATGATGATGGGTAAACTCTCCAGAGCTGATGAGTACAATTTCTTGATGCGTAATCTCCAGGAGAGACAGGGACAGGTAGGCGAGCTATCCAACTTCGTTCTTGGCAATATTCAGAATACACTAGGGTTCGGAAAGACCCGCTTGGGCAGTGAACTCAATACCCTATACGAACAAACTATGTCCAGTCCTGTTCTATTGAGGGGATCCAACCTCAGTGGCGTGATTGGTCAGGGGCCTTACTACAATACAGAGACGACTGTTGGGCCGAAGAGCCGTGATGAGAAAGAGGCCCAGTCCTTGAGGATGGCGGGTGCCTACCAACTTGCAAGACAATTTGGGATCCCTGGTAGCGAGACATTTGATTTCACCAGCTCACTCTTCCCGATTAGTGAACGTGGCAGAGAGGCGATTGAGGCGGGTAAGGCTGCAGAGACCAGACTTGGGGAAGTGATG
>Ga0255055_10000879_pt1 | contig 23049 bp, 19 predicted proteins | sample JV7_2_27_MG_FD_188633 | JGI IMG/M metagenome (GOLD analysis project Ga0255055, IMG submission 188633) | Seawater microbial communities from Jervis Inlet, British Columbia, Canada - JV7_2_27 | ecosystem: Environmental > Aquatic > Marine > Inlet | place: Canada: British Columbia | collected...
ACGTGAACCGCGGCCTGATTCGAGAGCTGTATGAGATCAAGCGGACGCAACCCTGGTTGCTACCCATCGAAGAGGCGTATGTACTGATGGCCGTCGGTGGAATCATCCCCCGCGAGCAGCACAACGAACTGCTCGAGCTCGCCTTGCCTCAAATCCGAGCGCGCGAGACAAAGCAGCACGACAAGATTCGAGTCGTGTTCGAAGGCGGTTTCTGCGAGCAGCCTCCGCTTGATTTTCTAAGAGTCATTTCTCGATCTTGTTTCGTGGTCGACGACGATCTTATGATCGGCCTGCGCTGGATTACGGATGACATTCCTACTGAGGGCGATCCACTCATGAATCTTGCGGTGGCCTACCTGGAATCCTCCAGCTACAGCCCGGTTCAGCACGATTTGCGCAAGCCAAAAGAGAAGATGCTCATGCAACGCATTCAAGCGGCAGGTGCGGAGGCAGCCATTGTTGCCGCAGCCAAAATGTGTGAGCCAGGACTCGACGAGCAGGTGGCATACGCCAAGGTACTGGATGAGAGCGGTGTGCCTTATTTCCTGAACGAATTCGAAGAGAAGATGACCAGCTTTGACCAGATCCAGGTTCAGCTCGAAACGTTCGCCGAGAACATTCTTTTCTTCTAGGACAAAACGAGGGAGATCCGATGGTCGTTAGTGAAATGCAATCATCCGAGATCGTGGGCCGAGGGGCCAAAGACGGCGCCCGAATGTTCCGCGAGTGGTTTCAGGAGCTTTCAACGGTTAGCGAGTCGGGCAGGCAAGCAGCCTACGTGTTCGTGATGGGCAGCATGGCGGAGGTCCTGCGGGTCTTCGACCTGCCGATGGTTTTCCCAGAAATCAACTCCTTACAGATGGCGGTCCGGCGCGTGGCGCTCGATTATCTCAATGAAGCGGAAGATCATGGGTATTCGCCAGACATCTGCGGCTATGTCAAGGCCGACTATGCCCTTCAGCTGCGAGGCGGCGAGCACCCGATGGGGAAGATTCCTACTCCAAGCGTGGCGGTCTATACCAATGCCTGCAATACCTACATCAAATGGGCCGAGATCTGGGAGCGTATGTACGACATCCCGATCTTTACATTGGACGTTCCAGGCACTCGAGCGGCAGGTACCCAATCCTGGCCTGGTGATTCCGCATTTGAGATCGATCGACGTTACGTCAGCGCGCAGATCGATGAATTGATCACGCTGTGCGAGGAGCTCACGGGCAAACAGTTTGACATCGACCGGCTGCGAGAGGTTATGGGGCACGCCAACGAAATGAGCCGCGGGTGGCGCCGCGTCCTGGAGCTCAATCAGTCCTCTCCTGCGGTCTTTAACGCCCTGACGGATGGAACCATCTATCTAGGAGTAGCCAATGCCTTTCGTGGGACTGAGGCCGGCGGACGCTATTTCACTGAGCTGGTCGAAGAAATGGAATACAAGTCGAAAAATGGCATCGGTATTCCGCAGGAGGAGCAGCACCGGCTGATCTTTGTGGGCGTGCCGTGCTATCCGATCTTTCGTAAGTTCAATGAGTTCTTCACTGACTGGGGCGGCGTCTTTGTCAACTCCACCTACCTGTGGTTTGCCAGCGGAGGCATCAACCGCGGTTTCGAATACGACCTCGATCGGCCAATGGAGAGCCTGGCTGAGGGAGTGCTGATTAGTGTGCGGGATGCGATGGACAGCATGATCTTCCAGGATCAGGTCCTGGTCGACATGGTGGATACCTACAAGGTTGACGGAGTGGTCTACCACCCCATCAAGAGCTGCCGGACGACCTCCGCCGGTCAAGCAGACACACGGCGGGCGCTCATGGAAGCGACCGATGTGCCCTCGCTGTTCATCGAATCAGACATGATGGACAAGCGGGTCGTGTCAGAAGCTCAGCTGAAGAATCGCATCGATGCATTCTTCGAGGGACTCAACTCCAGAAAGCTCCGAGCACAGGAACAGGAGTAAGACATGGCCTACGCAGCAGGAGTCGACGTCGGTTCGACCCAGACCAAAGCAATCATCATTGATGAGGACCAGGAAATCGTCGCACGCGCCCTGATCGATACCGGCGCCAACGTCGTAGCGGCCGCAGAAAAGGCATATGTTAATTCGCTGGAGAATAGCGGCCTGCGGGAAGAGGAAATCGAATACATCGTAGGAACCGGCTATGGACGCTACCGGGTCACTTTCGGAAACACACAGGTGACTGAAATCAGCTGCCACGGCCGCGGCGCGGTACGCGTGTTCCCTGAAACGAAAACGGTGCTGGACATGGGTGGACAGGATACCAAGGCGATCCGCGTCGGCCCCGAGGGCGAGATCCTGGACTTCTGCATGAACGACAAGTGTGCTGCAGGCACCGGGCGCTTCCTGGGTGCAGCCTCTTCAGCTTTGGATATTCCGATTGGTGAGCTTGGACCAACTGCGCTTCGGGCCGAAAACCCGGTCCGGATCAGCACTACCTGTACTGTGTTCGCCGAGTCAGAGGTTTTATCCTGGCTCGGCAAAGGTAAGGCTATCGACGACATTCTGCTCGGCGTTCACCAATCCATCGGATCGCGTTCCATTGGTCTGCTCCGCCGGGTTGGAATTGAGGAGCAGCTTTCCTTCACCGGGGGCGTGGCTCGCAACGTTGGCATGGTGCATGTCATCAATGAGACCCTGGGGCTTGAGGTAAATGTCAGCGAAGACTCGCACTACATGGGTGCCATTGGGGCGGCGCTATTTGCACTGGACTACATCATGGGCAGCCGGGTTCCGCTCAAGGCCCAGGAGGAGCTTGCATGACCTATAGCGCGGGACTGGATGTAGGTTCCACCTATACAAAAGCCATCATTCTCGACGATCACGATCAGATCGCAGGGAAAGCCATGGTTAGTACCGGCTTCAAACTGGATCAGGCCGCGCAGAGTGCCTTCGAGCAAGCGCTGGAAGACGCGCGTCTCAGCAGAGACGAAGTATCCTATGTCGTGAGTACGGGGTACGGGCGTTACCAGGTCTCCTTCCGCGACGTGAACGTGACAGACCTAACGGCCGCCGCGCGCGGCAGCCGGTTCTTCTTTCCTGGAACACGCACCGTTCTCGACATTGGCGGGCAGACCATGAAGGCCATGCGCCTTGACGATCAGGCGCGGGTCACTTCCTTTCGTCTCAACGACAAGTGTGCCGCTGGAACCGGCGCATTTCTAGAGAAGACGGCTCGCTACATGGGCTTCGATACGCAGGAGATCGGCAACCTTGTGCAAACTTCCAAGGATTCGGTCCCCATTTCGGGAGTTTGCGCAGTGTTTGCTGAATCGGAGGTGATCAACCACTTATCCCATGGCAGCGCGCCGGCTGACATCATGTATGGGGCGATGGTCTCGCTGGTGGATCGTTCGGCACAGCTTATGAAACGCGTGCGCATGGAACCTGAGGTCACCCTGGCCGGCGGAATCCTACGCTTCCCGACCATGGCAGATGTCATCCGCGAGAAGCTGGATATGGCGGTCAACATGCCTTCGGATGACCTGGTTCAGTTTCTAGGGGCAGTCGGAGCTGCCGTCCTGGGTCACCTTCGAATAAAGAAGCTAGCCCAAGAAGCGGCCGAGCTGGAACCAAGCGCATGAGTGCCAACCGCCTCTGCGGATGTCGAGCGGAGATTCATATCCTGCGCAGCGAACCAGGAGTCAGGAACTAGTGTCGGATGGCGAACAGCTTGGAGCAGCGACGTTCCGGCCAGATTCTTCGCTGCTTCAGGAGGGCTGGGAGTATCGCTTCGTAGCCAGTGGGCAGCGGTTGCGTGAGACTCAAGATCTGTACGCAGAGTTGGGGTTTGAAGTTCGATCAGAAACCATTCCTCCCGAAGCGTTTCCAGAAGGCTGCGAGGAATGCCAGTTGATATTGATGCTCAACTTCAAGGCGATCTATACGCGCCGGCTCTAATAAGGATTCACGATCGCATCCATTTTCAAGAACGCAGTGTGAAGGGAGGACGTCTACGAGTAGAGATTCCACATTGAACAGACCGGATGCATTCATATAAGCCCTTAGGAGGAAAGCATGAGCGATAAGTATCAATATGTACTGGATGAGAAGGACCTGCCCGAGGCCTGGTACAACATCAATCCCGATTTGCCCGCCGATCCGGGGCCGGTGCTACATCCCGGAACCAAGGAGCCGGTAACTCCCGATTTTCTGGGCGCGCTCTTCCCGATGCCATTCGTCATGGAGGCAGTCAGCACCGAGCGTTGGATTGAAATTCCCGAACCCGTGCGGGAGATCTATAAGCTCTGGCGGCCGTCCCCCCTTGTCCGCGCCCGCAGACTTGAACAGGCGCTCGACACGCCCGCCCACATCTACTACAAGTATGAGGGCCTGTCTCCCGTAGGCTCCCACAAACCGAACACCGCTGTCCCGCAGGCATTCTATGCAAAAGAGGAGGGCCTGGCGGGATTCTCGACCGAAACAGGTGCCGGCCAGTGGGGATCCGCGCTGGCGATGGCGTGCAACTTCTTCGATCTGGAGTGTCACGTCTACATGGTGCGCGTCTCCTACGACCAAAAGCCTTATCGGCGCATCATCATGGAAACCTATGGCGCGGATGTCACGCCAAGCCCGTCGGACAAGACCGAATACGGGCAGAAGCTGCTGGAGGAAGACTCCGAGCACCCCGGCTCACTGGGAATCGCCATTTCTGAGGCGGTGATGGCGGCCCTCGCCTCGGAGGGCAAGCTTAAGTACTCACTCGGCTCCGTGCTGGGCCCGGTCTTGATGCATCAAACCGTTGTCGGCCTGGAGGCCTTGAAGCAGTTCGAGATGGCCGATGAGTACCCCGATGTGCTCATCGGATGCATCGGCGGAGGCAGCAATTTCTCGGGCTTCGTATTCCCCTTCCTACACCAGAACTGGACCAACGGGAAGTCGTCACGCTTCGTCGGAGTGGAACCAACTGCATGCCCCACGCTAACGCGTGGCGAATATGCCTTCGACTACGGAGACTCCGCCGAAATGGCTCCCATCGTGAAGATGCATACGCTGGGCCATTCGTTCGTCCCGCCCGGCATCCACGCCGGTGGTCTTCGCTATCACGGCATGTCTCCTCATGTCTCCGCGCTTTATGACCACGGAGATATCGAAGCCGTGGCAGTGGGACAGGTTGAGACTTTCGAAGCGGCAGTTCAGTTTGCACGAGCCGAAGGCATCTTGCCGGCTCCCGAATCTGCCCATGCGATAAGAGTAGCCATCGATGAGGCGCTTCAAGCCAAAGAGGCTGGAGAGAAGAAGGTCATCGCGTTCAACTTGTCTGGGCACGGCCACTTCGATCTAGCAGCCTACGATGTCTATCTCAAGGGCGATCTTGTGAACTACGAATACCCAGAGGCAAAGGTCGAGGAAGCCATGACGCACCTCCCAGAAATACCCGCGCCCGCCTAGGTAGTAGTAAATAATCGGAGGATCCTGCCGCTGGGACGACAGGATCCTCCAACTTGATTCAACATCGGATGTTAATAACGTGTCGGAGACAGTAGAGATCCTGCTCGGGAACGAAGCCATCGGACTCGGCCTGGTCGAAAGTGGCTGCCGGGTTGCGACCGCATATCCGGGCACCCCCAGCTCAGAGATCCTGGCGGGCGTCATCAAACACAAGCGCTTGCTCGAGAGAGAAATCCATACTGAATGGTCGACCAACGAGAAAGTAGCCTATGAGGTAGCGCTGGCCGCCAGCTGGACCGGTCTGCGAGCGGCAGTGGCTATGAAGCAGGTCGGGCTCAATGTGGCCTCAGATCCGCTCTTTAGCTCGGCCTACACAGGAGTCAAAGGGGGATTCATCGTGATCCCCGCCGACGACCCGGGGCCCAACTCATCACAAACCGAACAGGATTCGCGCCTCATGGCGCTGAATGCAAAGGTTCCCGTCTTCGACCCCTCCAGTCCCAAAGAAGCACGCCGCATGGTCCAGGCCGCATTCGCCCTGTCGGAGGAGTTCAGCATCCCGACCATGCTGCGGCCGACCACTCGGGTCTGTCACGCACTTCAAGGGATCGCGGTCGATGATGCTCTTCCGCCCGACGGCTCACTGACAAAAACCCGCTTCAAAAAAGACCCGGCGCACTGGACGGCCACACCGAAGCTCCGCTATCGGCTTCATATCGAGCTCAACGAGAAGCTGCGTCAGATTGAAGATCGGTTCGCAGCTTCGGAGTTCAACTACATCTTGCACGAAGGCAGCTCCAGCAAGGTGGGCTTGATCGCTTCCGGCGTGGCATTTGAAACGGCCAGGCAAGCCCTTGCCGAGCTGGGTGCCACGATCCCGATTCTCAAGATCGGAACGCCCTACCCGCTCCCCCGTCGTTTGGTGAGCCAATTCGTCAAGGGTCTGGATATGGTGGTCGTGCTCGAAGAGCCCGACGCGTGCATCGAGCTGCAGCTGACGGAGCACATCGGCGTATACGGGCGCCGGGACGGATTCGTTCCCGGGGCCGGAGAGCTCTCTCCGGAGGTCGTGTCTGCCGTCCTTGCAGAGGCATTAGACGCGGCCGGCTTCGATGTCAGTCCCCGGCCCGATGATCCCGCCCTGCAAACCGCCATCGACGCTCTCGATCTTCCCATCCGCGGACCGCGGCTCTGCCCGGGTTGCTCCCACCGCTCCGCCTTCTTCTCACTCAAACGCGAGTTCGGACCCAGGGCGATCTATCCGGGAGACATCGGTTGCTACACTCTGGGCACCAATCTGAGGGCGGTTGATACCTTCGTCGACATGGGCGCCGCGGTCAGCATGGCCGACGGTCTCTACCAGGCCGGTCTACTGGTCGGTGACTCGCGGCCCATCATCGCCTCCATCGGCGATTCGACCTTCATTCACTCAGGCATCGTCCCCTTGATCAACGCAGTCCATACTGACTCGCGCTTCGTGCTCATCATTCTGGACAATCACACCACCGCCATGACCGGCTTCCAGCCGACCGCGGAAAGCAGCGACTTAGCGGACGGGACTCCGGCAGCCCGCACCGCTTCCATACCGGATCTGGTTCGGGCATGCGGCGTGGATTTCATCGAAGTGACCGACCCCTATGGCCAGGAAGAATTCCGTCAGATCGTCCGCAAGGCTTACGAACACACGCAATCACCTGGTGGGGGAGTGGCAGTTGTAATCGCCGACCGGCCTTGTGCGCTCTATGACCCGGTCTCCATTCAGGAGCATCCGATCCCGGTGGTTGTGACGGAGGAGTGCGATGGGTGCCGCTATTGCACCGAGGCATTCGAGTGCCCTGCTCTGATTCTCCGGCCGGATTCCAGTCGGGTCGATATCGATGAGCGAACCTGCGTCGATTGCGGCCAATGCATCGATGCCTGCTACAAAGGCTTCATCGTTCCGAAGGTATTAATGTGAGTATGAGCGCCTCAGAACTGAGAGAGCTGCGAGTTGTAATTGCCGGCATTGGAGGCCAGGGTGTGATCTTTGCCACCCGCCTGCTGACACGGACCGCCATCCGGTTGGGATTGCCAGCTATGGCGGCGGAGTCTCACGGCATGAGCCAGCGGGGTGGCTCAGTCGTATCCCATCTCAAGGTCGGGGGCATCCAGTCGCCGCTTATCCGGCGCGGCACGGCGGATGTCGTGCTAGGCCTCGACAAGAACGAAGCTTTGAGAAGCCTCGTTTTCCTCAAAGCCGGTGGAGCCGCGTTTGTTAATTCGGATGAGGGCCTGAGCTCAGAAGTGGAGCGGCAGCTTGAGACCCGTGGGATACGCGTTCATTGGCTACCCGCCAGCCAGACCGCCATCGACCTCGGTTCCGTGACCGTTGCAAACGTAGTCCTTATTGGATTCGCGTCCGCTCATCCTTCATTTCCCTTTCCGGAGCAGTCGCTGCAAGAGACGCTGAGCGAGGCCCCACCCCGAAGCCGCGACTTAAATTTGCAGGCATTGGACATGGGTCGGGAGATCGCCTTCAGCGCACTCACGCAAGTTGCCGGTAGCTGAACATGCGTGAATTTGACTTCCTGACCCCCCGCTCGGTAGATGAAGCGATTGCATTTATGTCCGACCGCGAGGGCGAGGTTCACATACTTGCCGGCGGAACGGATCTCCTGTTGGGCATGCGGGAAGGAACGATCACTCCCCGCGCCGTGATGAGTCTCAAGAAGCTTCCTGATATCCGGACCATCGAGCATTCCAAAGACTCGGGGCTGAGGCTCGGTGCTATGGTGACCCTGCGCCAGATCGAACGCTCGACGCAGATTCGTGAACACTATCCAAGCCTGGCAGAAGCCGCTTTGCTGATGGCCTCAGAGCAAATCCGAAGCCTGGCGACCGTGGGAGGCAACCTGTGCAACGCAGCCCCCTCGGCCGATATGGCTCCGCCCCTGATTGCGCTCGATGCCGTGGTTCGGCTCGTTGGGTCGGAGGGAGAACGACGCCTTCCATTGGAAGACTTCTTCCTGGGTCCGGGGAGCACTGCACTTGATGCCGGAGAAATGCTTGCTGAAATTGAGGTTCCTCCAACGGAGCGCAAAACCAGATACATGAGGCTGACGCCGCGCGCGCATATGGACATCGCAGTGGTTGGTGTGGCGGCCGGAGTACAGTTCGATAATTCAGAAGTCCGGGCGGCGCGGATTGTACTGGGTGCGGTAGCCCCGATTCCGCTGCGCGTGCGGCCCGCCGAAGAGGCATTGATCGGGAAGCCCCTGACTGAGGCGGCGATTGAGGCCGCTTCCACGATCGCGGCTGATGAGTGTTCACCGATCAGCGACCTGCGAGGATCCGATTGGTACAGGAGGCGGATGGTGGGCGTACTCGTGAGACGCGCCCTCGGTTCGTTGAGCGAGGCCGTCCTGGCGCTATGAAAACCCCGCTCGCTCTGTCCGTAAATGGCGATACCCACGAGATCTATGTCGATACCCGGCACTCGCTGCTCGACGTTTTACGGAACGAGCTCGGGCTAACCGGAACTCATCGTGGCTGCGACTCTGGAGATTGCGGGGCCTGCACGGTGCATCTGGATGGCTTGCCTGTGACCTCCTGTTTGGTTCTGGTTGCGGATTGTGACGAGGCACAGATCCTGACTATTGAAGGGGTCGCTCATGAGGGATCGCTTCACCCATTCCAGCGCGCCATGGTGGAGGCGGGCGCTATCCAATGCGGATTCTGCACCCCCGGTATTGTTATGAACGCTCTAGCGCTGCTCGAAGAGAATCCAGAACCTGGTGAAGCCGAGGTCCGAAAGGCCCTGGCAGGAAACCTCTGCCGCTGCACGGGCTACTGGAAGATCCTGGAAGCCGTCGCAAGCCTGCAAGGTGCAGCAGCATGACGCTGATCGGGCAGCGGATCCCCAAGCAGGACGCGCCGCTGAAGGTAACCGGAACCGCTACCTACGGCCACGATGTGCGGTTACCCGGCATGCTGCACGGCAGCATCCTTTATTCCGCTCATCCCTACGCCCGGCTGCAATTCATCGACACCTCGCATGCAGAACGTCTGCCGGGCGTGAAGTGCGTGTTGACCGCGGCCGACAATCCTCCGGGCAAGTTCGGTTACGGCAAGGACAACACTCCCTTTAAAGGCGATGTCGTGCGAAGCATGCGGGATGAGGTGGCCGGGGTGGTGGCGGTGGACGAGGACACCGCTCGGGAAGCCATGGAGCTTATCCGAGTCGAGTACGAAGAGCTGCCGCCCATTCTCACTGCCGAGGCGGCGCTTGAAGATGGCGCGCCCCTCATTCACGGCGATCGAGAGAGCAACATTTTCCAGAGCTTCGACTACAGCCACGGCAACCTGGCGAAAGGTGAAGATCAGTCGGATGCGATCGTGGACGCCAGCTTCCAGCTTCCTTACGTGGCCCACGTGTGTCTGGAAACCTCTGTTGTGGTCGCACAATTTGAGCCGGGCGGACGACTGACGCTCTGGAGCACCACCCAGATCCCTTTCCTGCTCCAACGTGATTTATCAGAGGCGCTGGGTATCGAGGGCCGCCAGATCCGCATCATTCAGCCCTCCATTGGTGGCGCTTTTGGCCGGGGGCTCGACATCTACCCCTTTGAGCCCATCGCAGCCCTCATGGCAAGAAAGGCCGGCCGGCCGGTACGGTTGTCGTTTTCTCGCCAGGAGGAGTTCATCGCCGCTCCCGCTCGCCAACCGGCAGCGGTCACGGTTCGTGCGGGTGCTCGTCGCGATGGGCGGCTTACCTTCCGGGACGTCTCAGCCGTGCTGGACGTGGGTGCGTATGTCTCCTGGGGAGCCGTGACCCCTCTAGTCATGATGGAGACCACCGCCTCCCTTTACAAAGTGCCCCACGTTCGCTTTCGAGCGGATTGTGTCTACACCAACAATCCCATCACCGGCGCGGTGCGCGGCTATGGGAATCCGCAATCCACCTTCTTTGTCGAGACCATGATGGATCGGCTTGCCGAATCGATTGACATGGATCCAGTGGAGTTCCGCCTGCTCAACTCGAACGATCCCAACACCGTGACTCCGCAGGGCCTGGTTATCACCTCCTGCGGATTGAAAGAGTGTTTGGAGATGGTAGCTGCGGCAGCGGACAGGGCCGAATCGAAGGGCGACGCAAATGGTGTCCACGGGCAGGGGGTCGCCTTCGCCTCCCTCCCTGCTGCGCACAAACAAAGCGGGACGATCCAGCGTGGCATCGGGTTCGCTGCCACCTTGAATGTGGGCGGCGGCGCCCGCATATACCGTAGTGATGGTTGCGGCGCCATCGTCAAGGTGGATGACTTCGGGCACGTCACGCTGATCACCGGCTCGACGGAGATCGGCCAGGGTTCGGAGACAGCCCTGGCACAAATCGTGGGTGAAACGCTCGGAGTAGGTATTGATGACGTGGCGGTTGAGAACAGCGACACTGATGTCAAACCCTGGGATGTTGGCGTACACGCCAGCCGAACGACCTTTATCGCCGGCAACGCGGCCCATTTGGCCGCCGTCCAGGCTCGCCAGCAGATATTTGAGACTGCCGCGGCGCTGCTGGAGGCATCCCCTGACGAACTGATCGCCCGAGATGGGCAGGTAGTGGTCGAGAATGATCCGGATCGATCGATGGCACTGGACAAGGTGGTTCGCCGACGGCATTTCAAGGAGGGTGGAAAGGTCGTCATTGGCGAGGGATGGTACGACCCCCCCACCCAGCTCGTGGACAAATCAACCTACAAGGGGAATATTTCCGCCGCCTATGGCTTTGGGGCACAGATGGCGGAGGTCGAGGTAGATATTGAGACCGGCGCGGTGAAAGTCACGCGCCTGGTTTGTGCCAACGATGTCGGCCGAGCCATCAATCCTATGGCAGTAGAGGGCCAGATTGAAGGCGGAGCTCAAATGGGTCTGGGATACGCGCTCACGGAAGAGCTGGTCGTCCGCAAAGGACAGGTACTGAATCCCAATCTTCTCGACTATCGAATATTTACCAGCGCAGACATGCCGGCTCTCGAAACCTTCATCGTTGAGACGGATGATCCCGGCGGCCCGTTTGGGGCCAAGGGTGTCGGAGAGATGGGCGGCACGCCTACGGCAGCCGCCATCGCAAATGCAATCTACGATGCGGTCGGCGTTCGTTTGACGGAAGTTCCGATGACTCCCGAGAGAGTGCTGGCCGCGCTGGATCAAAAGGCCGAGGCGTGAGGGAACTCAAGCTAAATCCCCAGCTTCTAAAGGTGCCGCTGTACGTCGCCGGGAAGTCCGCCGAGGAAGTGCGCGAAGAGCTAGGCCTGGAGGAAGTCGTGAAACTGGCTTCCAACGAGAACGCGCTTGGGGCCAGCCCGAAGGCCGTGGCCGCCCTTCACGAGAGTCTCCAGCAAGCGCACCGCTACCCGGGGATCGCGGACCGGGAGCTGCGCCGGCGGCTGGCTGACTCCCATGGCGCGGGATTCACCGAAAAGCACTTTATTATCGGCAATGGCGGCACAGACGTGCTCCGCATGATCGCCCAAGCGTTCATTTTTAAGACCGGCGAGTCGATCATGGGAAGGGTCACTTTTCCTCTTTATGACTTGCTCACCACCATGTACGGCGGAACATCCATCAAAGTGGATCCAGCCGAGGGCTACGCCCTGGATCTGCCGGCGATGGCCTCGGCAATCGGGTCTGACACGCGGCTTGTGTGGTTCTGCTCGCCCAATAACCCAACCGGGTTGATCATCGAGCAGAGCCAGGCGGATGCCTTCATGGATCGCCTGCCAGATCACGTCGTCGTCGTCTTCGATGAGTCCTACTGCGACTACGTTACCGACGCCGCGGCCGCCCAGAGCACGCAGTATGTGCTGGATGGCCGCCCGGTGATTGTCGTACGGAGCTTCTCAAAGAGCGCTGGGCTTGCGAATTTGCGCGTTGGGTATGGGATCGCGCATCCGGAGCTGATCGAGTACCTACTCCACACCGTGCTGCCCTTCAATACCGGCGCACCGGTGATTCGGGCCGCGATTGCCAGCATGGACGACGACGAGTTCAAGCAGCGCAGTCGCCAGCTGGTTGAAGAGGAGCGCGATTTTCTCTTCAGTCGCCTGCGCGATCTGGGCCTGAACTCACATCCTAGCCAGTCCAATTCCGTATGGGTGACCGACGTACCCGACGGCGGACACGCGTTCGCCGAGAAGATCCTCGGTTCCGGAGTCATTGTTCGTCCGATGACTGCCTTTGGTGAGCCAGATGCTATCCGCGTTACGGTGGGGACGCGCGAGCAGAATGAGCAGCTTCTGAAAGCCCTGATACATGTATTGGAGGTGGTTGATGAAGGCTGAGCTCGCATGACCTACGTTCGCCGGCTCGAGCGAGTGGCGCTTGCAGTACCAGATCTGGATGAAGCCCAAATTTTTTTCGAGGATTGGTTTGGGGCCGAGTTTCAGCCAGAAGAGATGATCGAAGACATGGGTATTCGCTATCGGCCTTTTCGTATCGGGGAGAGCACGATGGAATTGCTCCAGGCCACCCGCGATGACAGTCCGGTAGCCAGGTATCTCGATCAGCACGGGGGTCCGGGAGTGCACCACATCACGTTCGAAGTGGACGATCTTGACAGTGCGCTGGCCGAACTCGAGAAACGGGGTGGACGAATTGCCTCGCGGCATGAGTATTCCCCCGGGGAAACCTTTGAAGGCCATGTTTGGCGAGAGGCCTTTGTGCACCCAAAGGATGCCTTCGGAGTGCTGATCCATTTGGCCGAGAAGCGACCGATCGAAGAATGACGACGGAGTTGTTCCGTACCTTGAACGTGCTGTCCCTCGAGCAAGCCATGGCGCTTCCCTATATGACCATGCGGCTGGCCGAGGAAGGCATGCGCGTTATCCGAGTCGAAAATCCAGCCCATGCCGACCCCAATCGGTACGTGGGCCCAGAGGTCCTTCCTGGCACAAATGGGGCTAACGCAGAGTCGGGCATGAATGCTTATTACCTCCCCAATAACCTCGGGAAGCAGGCCATAACGCTGGATCTGGGGACCCCTCAAGGCCAGGAGATCCTGCACCGACTGATCCAGGAGTTGCCGGTCGATATTTTTGCCACCAATCAGCGTCCACGGTCTTATCAGAATCTGGGCATTGACTACAACACGCTGATGGGTCTGAAGCCAGACCTCATTTGGGTGGGAATTACCGGCTTCGGACCCGAGCACGACGAGGCGGCCTACGATCCTATCCTTCAGGCCAGGGCCGGCTTTATGGAGCTGACCGGGGAACCGGATGGAGAGCCTATGGTGTTCGGCCTGCCGATGGTCGATCTTGGGGCAGCTGAGCACGCTTACGGCCAGGTGATGAAGGCCCTGTACCAACGAGCCAGCTCGGGTGCGGGATCTCGGCTGGATATCTCAATGTATCACTCTGCGGTTTCCTGGATGGTCAGCCCCGTGATGCTCGCAACCAGTTTTAGCGAGCAGGTCACGCGCCGCGGCAACACCCACCCCTTTTTCGCGCCGGTTTCGGTGTTTCCCACCGAGGACGGCTACCTCTACTTGGCAGTCGGCAGCGATCGGCAGTGGAACTCCCTGACCCGCATGCCAGGCTTTGAAGTGCTCGCGGTCGAGGAGTATGCCGTGAATGCAGGTCGCATTGCACGGGTGGACGAACTCAAGCAGGCCATATCCTCGCTGACCCGGTCCAGGAAAACGGAAGATCTGATTTCCGAGCTCAATACGGCCGGAATTCCAGTCTCGAAGGTCAACCGGATCGAGGATGTCTGCAACGACCCCTTGATCGCGGATCGGTTAGTGAGCGCACGCGACCCGCACAGCGGGGTGGAGATTCGTGTGTCTCCCCCTCCAGTGATCTCAAAGCACCTGCTTGAAAGAGACATGACGCTCGGATTTCCTCCCCGAGTCGGGGAGCATAATGACCTCATATTTGGCGAATTGGGATATGAACTCAGCGAGCTGCAGGCCAACGGAGTGATTTAATGCCGAAGCCGAGCTCCGAATAGGAACCCAGCATGGACTACTCGCTCTCAGAAGAACAGGATCGTTTCCAGCAATCCGTCGCAGACTTCGTAGACCGCGAAGTCAAGCCCGAGGCTCGGGCAATCGATGAGCAGGCGGTCTTTCCCGCGCAGCTCTTTATGAAGTGCGCCGACAACGGCTATCTCGGCCTTCGGTATCCGGAAACGGTCGGGGGGATGGGCGGGGATTTCATTTCCTTTTGCCTCATGGTGGAGCAGCTGGCGCGCGGTTCCCTGGCGTTGGCGTCCGCAGTTTCCATGCAGGCTCTGATGGGAACGGACTTTGTATACCGCTTTGGAACGGAGGATCATAAGCAGCGCTTGCTTGAGCCGGCGCTTCGGGGCGAAAAGATCGGAACCATTGCGATGACCGAACCGGACTTCGGCTCCGATCTGGGCGGGATCACCACATTGGCGGAGCCGGTCGATTCCGGGTGGCGAATCTCGGGCCGCAAGATGTGGATCACCTCCGCCACGGTGGCCGATTTCTTCACCGTTGCAGCCAAGACCGACCCGGAGGCCGGATTCAAGGGCATCGACTTGTTCTTAATTGAGAAAGACAACCCCGGGCTGAAGGTCGGTCGGCAGATCGAGAAACTCGGCGTGCGAGCCTCGGAGACCTCGGAGCTCATTCTCGACGAAGTTATTGTTCCAGAGCAGAACCTGCTCGGTGAACGAGGCACGGGATACAAGAACCTGGGCCAGATACTGGGTGAAATCAGAACCATGACCGGATCGCTCGCCCTCGGCCTTGGGCAGGCCGCTCTGGACGATTCGATCGAATACGCCAATGAGCGAACCCAATTCGGCAAACCGATTGGAGCCTTCCAGGCCATCGCGCACAAGATCGCGGATATGGCCACCGAATTACAGGCCGCGCGCGATCTCGTCTACCACTCCGCATGGAACGTCGCTCGGGGCGAGCAAGACCTGAAGATGGCCTCAATGGCAAAGCTATTCGCCACCGAGGTCGCCAATCGCATCGCAGATCAATGCACTCGCATCTTTGGCAGCTACGGGTTTGCTATGGAGTTCGATGCGCAGCGCCACTTTCGTGATGCACGGTTCCTGCTGTACGGCGGCGGGACCTCCGAGGTTCTGCGCACGGTAATCGCCAAGGAAATGGGAGTGCCGAAGCGGAGATCGTAGGTAGGAGTGGCCGGGCTGGTTACCGATGAGAAAGACTTGATGGAAAAGAAGATACGGGTGCTGATTGCAAAGCCAGGCCTCGATGGCCACGACCGGGGCGCCAAGGTGGTGGCCCTGGCACTGCGCGATGCCGGTTTCGAAGTAATTTACACCGGCCTGCACCAGACGGTGGAGGAGATCGTGGAAGCCGCCGCGCAGGAAGACGTCGACGTGATCGGCCTCTCCATCCTGTCCGGAGCGCATCTCCCGATCGCGCGCAAGCTAAACGAGCAGCTGAGTGAGGTTAACTTCCATCCAGTAGTGATGGTCGGCGGCAGCATTCCCAGTCGAGATATCCAGCCGCTTCGTGACCTTGGCATAGATGCCGTGTTCCCAACCGGCTCGCAATTCACAGAGATCGCGGATTTCATTCGAAGCAGTGACAAAGTACCGCCTGAGGGCCAGGCCGCCTAGCAGCGTGTGCTGAGCCCCAAGTGGTTCACACTCCCCCCGCAGGATCGGAGGAACAAGCAATGAGCGAGCGTCTCGAAAAAGTGACCCTCGAATCCGGTGTCTCCGTCCAGCCGGTCTATGGCCCGGAGGATGTGGAGCACATAGATGCCGCGCGCGACATCGGACCTCCCGGCGAATACCCCTTCACACGCGGCATTCACCCCGAGATGTATCGCACTCGGCCCTTTACGATGCGGCAATACGCCGGATTCGGAACTCCCGAGGAAACCAACAAGCGCTTCAAATTCCTGATCGACAACGGTCAGAATGCGCTCAACGTGGCTTTCGATCTCCCGACTCAAATGGGGCTCGACAGCTCAGATCCAATGGCGGAGGGCGAAGTGGGCCGGGTAGGGATGGCCGTCGATACCTTGGCCGATATGGAGCTCGCGTTCGAGGACATCCCCATCGACCAGATCAGCGTCTCACTCACCGTCAATGCCCTGGCATTGCCGATCATGGCCATGTATTTCGTTGTGGCTGAGAAGCATGGGGTTTCGCTAGAAAGTGTTCGAGGCACGGCCCAAAATGACATCCTCAAGGAGTACATCGGGCGTGGGGCGTGGGTCTTCCCGGTCGAGCCTGCGGTTCGACTGATTGGCGACACGATCGAATTCTGTGCCCGGCAGGCGCCCAAGTACTACCCCGTTTCCGTCTGCGGATACCACATCCGCGAATCAGGCGCTAACCCGGTTCAAGAGATCGCCTACGCCTACGCCATTGCGAGTGAGTACGTCCGCACCGGGCTGGAGCGTGGCCTCGAGATCGACGATTTCGCAGGACGCATCTCCTTCAACTTCGATATCCATGGAAACCTCTTTGAGCAGGTGGCCAAGTTCCGAGCTGCGCGCCGCCTATGGGCCCGGATCATGCGTGACGAATTCGGCGCACAGGATCCGCGCACCATGAAGATGAAGATGATCGCCGGCGGCGGAGGAGGCGGACTGACAATTGAGCAGCCAGAAAACAACATCGTGCGCGGCGCATATTACGCGTTGATCTCTGCACTCTCCGGAGCCCAGACCATGGCGCTCTGCTCCTTCGACGAGGCCTACACCATTCCCACCGAGAAGGCCGCGCTCATCTCGCTTCGCACGATGCAAATTCTGGTCGAAGAAATGGGCCTGCGAGACACGGTGGACCCGTTGGCCGGCTCTTACTACGTCGAATGGCTGACCAGCGAGCTGGAGCAGCGCATTCTCAAAGAGATGAGGCGAGTGGATGACGAATGGGGAGGCATCCTGAACGCCGTGAAGGATGGATTAGCTCAGCGGGAGGTCGCCCACCAGGCCTGGCAGTACGAGAAGGGGATTCAAGAGGGGATCATTCCCAAGGTTGGAGTCAACCGATACCGAATGGAAGAAGCGGACCATGAGGTGGACCTGCATCCGTATCGCGCGGAACTTGCGGAGCAATCCATCCAACGCACGGCCCAAGTGATATCGAGCAGGGATGCGGAAAGCGTCTCATCCGCATTGGATCAACTTCGCCAGGCGGCCTTGGGTGGTGAAAACCTCATGCCGGCTGCCCTTGAGGCGGTGCGCGCATACACCTCGTTGGGCGAGATGACGGCCGTCATGAAAGAAGTTTTCGGAGAATTCAAGGAGCCCGTCCGGCTCTAGCCGGAGTAACCCATGCGCCTTGGCATCGATGTAGGGGGAACCTTCACCGATCTGGTCTTGATCGACGACGACACGGGCAAGATCCATTACACAAAGACATTGAGCACGCCAGCCGATCTGGCCAGCGCGGTCGTGACCGGCATCGCGCGCATGCTTCAACAAGCCGAGATCGGCTCGGAGGCACTTGACTATGTTGTTCATGGCACGACGGTCGGCACCAACGCGCTGATCGAGCGCAGGGGCGCCAAGGTGGGGCTCATTTCCACCGCTGGTTTTCGTGACGTGCTTGAGATCGCCAGGATCGAACGGCCAGACGCCGGCTTGTACGACATGACCGTGGATTTACCTGATCCCCTCGTGCCTCGCTACCTGCGTTTGGAAGCCGATGAGCGGGTGGGTGCGGATGGCAGCATCGTCCGCGAGTTGGATGAAAGCTCGGTCGGGCGTGTAGCTGAGACCTTCGAGCTCGAAGGCGTCGAAGCCATTGCGGTCTGCCTGCTGTTCTCGTTCCGCAACCCGGAGCATGAGCTTTTGATTCAGGAAATTCTCCAGCGTCTACTTCCCGGTATTCCGGTGACGTTGTCTTCAGAGATCGCACCCGAGTTCAGAGAATATGAACGCACTTCCACCTGCGTGATCAACGCCTACCTGCTTCCCATCACTCGCAGCTATGTTGAGAGGCTTGCAGCCGAACTCGACCGTGAGTTTGGCATATCGGATCTGCGTATCATGCAGGCCTCTGGGGGAGCGATGACCGCAGAGATAGCTAAGTCTCGCGCAGTGCACATGGTCAATTCCGGTCCCGCCGGCGGAGCGCTGGCCTCCGCATTGTTTGGTCAGTTGGCAGGGGAAGACAAGATCATTGGCGTCGACATGGGTGGCACGAGCTTTGATGTCTGCCTGATCGTGGACGGCAAGCCCCGCCTCAAGTCGGAGGGCGAATTTGAAGGCTACCCGGTGAAAATCCCCATGATCGATGTGGAGGGGATCGGCGCCGGAGGAGGGAGCATCGCCTGGGTCGACAGCGGCGGCGCCCTGAACGTCGGCCCGCGGTCCGCAGGCGCTGATCCCGGACCTGCCTGCTATGGCCTTGGGGGCGAGCTTCCTACGGTGACCGATGCCAATTTGGTGCTTGGTCGATTGAACCCAGGTTATTTCCTCGGCGCGGAGATGGAGCTGCACGTCGAGCCCGCGCAAGCGGCCGTGAGCAAGCATGTGGCCATACCCCTTGACCTATCTGTTGAGGAGGCCGCGGCCGGCATCATCCGGGTGGTGAACGCCAACATGGTGCGTGGCATCAGCGTGAACTCCACGCAAAAGGGGTATGACCTGCGCGAATTTTCCTTGCTGGCATTTGGGGGCGCCGGGCCGCTCCATGCCGTGGAGCTGGCTGAAGACCTGGGAATGACGCGCGTGATCGTCCCTCCCTACTGCGCCGTCTTCTCTGCCTTCGGTGCGGTAGCTTCGGACGTGCGCCACGATTACGTTCAAACCGTGGCCTGGTCAGAACCAGCAGTGGAGGCGGCACAGATGGAGCAGGTTTTCGCGGCGCTTGAAGCGCGCGCCATGATTCTGCTGGAGGAGGAGCAAGTGCCGGAGGAGAGAATCCGGCTGCAGCGGTCAGCCGATATCCGCTACGAAGGCCAATCCTACGAGCTGACCATACCGCTGCACAGCACAGGGCCACTCAATAACGGGGACATCCAGCAGATGATTGAGCATTTCCACGCACGTCACCAGAAGATCTACGCGTACAGTGACAAAACGGAATCGGTCGAAGTCATCAGTTTGAGATTGGCAGCAGAGGGCCTCGTTCCCGAGCTTCGACTGCTTAGCGCCGACCAGATACCCAGTGGCCCGCCGACGCCCAAGAGCCAGCGCCCTATCCATTTCCCGGGATCCGGATTTCTGGAGTCTTATGTATACGAGCGTGAGGATCTGGTTCCGGGACATGCGATGCTTGGGCCCTGTCTCATTGAGGAGCAGACCTCGACAAGCGTGATCCCTGCCGGCTGGCGTGCCCGCATCGATCCTCATGGGAACATCGTTGTTTCGCCCCACTCCGGTGAAAAAGAAGCCGACCTGGCATCAATGAAGGTGGATGGCTAACGCCATGAAATTCAAGGCCGATCCCATCACCATGCAGGTCATCCGATATTCGTTGGAACAAGTGGCGGATGAGATGGGCCATACGCTGGTCCGCACCGCGCGATCCACGGTTATCAAGGAGATCAAGGACATCTCCTGCGCGGTTTTCGATCGGTTCGGAAACACCGTCGCTCAGGCCCACCACGCACCCATGCTGCTCACCGGATTTGAACTGGGAATGCGCGCGCTGCGCAAACGCTATTCGGACGAGGAGCTGGATGAGGGAGACGTCATCGTCTTCAACGATCCTTATGCGGGGGGGCAGCACGTCATGGATCTGGTGACCTTTTCGCCGGTTCGGGTGGGCGAAGATCTGGTCGGTTTTGTTGGCAGCATCGCCCACCACACCGATATGGGCGGCGCCGCGCCGGGTGGCACCGCTGGAGGTCTCACTGAGATCTATATGGAAGGCATCCGCCTGCCATTCGTGAAGCTCTACAAGCGCGGTCAGGAGGATCGGGAACTCTTTGAGATTCTTGCCAACAACATTCGCGTCCCAGATAAGACACTGGGGGATTTCCGCGCCCAGGCTTCGGCCGACTTCGTTGGCGCGCGGCGCATGGTGGAGATCTTTGAGAAGTATTCGCCGTCGGTGGTCCATGAATGCCTGCAGATGCTGCTCGATGGTTCGGAGGCCCGCATCCGCGCCGCGCTCGAAGAGATCCCGGATGGAACTTACAGCGGCGTTGACTATGTAGACGACGACGGGTTCAGCGACGAGCCCATCAAGCTGCAGGTCAACATTCACAAGGCGGGAGACGCGGTCACAGTGGACTTTGAAGGCACCGCGGACCAAGTCCAGGGCAACATCAACTGCCCCATCGCAACGGTCCACGCTGCTGTGTACTACGCGCTGATCGCGGTGATCGACCCGCACGTTCCGCCAAATTCAGGCTGTTATCGCCCCTTCACAATCCATGCCCGAGAGGGGCTGATCGTGAATCCAAGGATGCCGGGCGCGGTGGGTGCTCGTACGAACACCTCTCAGAAAATCACCGAGGCGATGATGCTGGCGCTCTCCGAGGCGCTGCCCGATCGGGTCATGGCCGGAAGCCATGGACAGATCACAAACTGCGGCTTTTCTGGTGTGCACCCTGAGTCGGGTAAACGTTTTGTCTTCATCGACATCCAAGGCGGCGGGGCCGGCGCCAGACCACAGGCCGACGGCCGCGACGGGCAGGACTCACATCTAGCGCGCTTCAAGAACACGCCGGTTGAAGCGGTCGAGCTGGAATACCCGGTCCGCATCGAGCGCTACGAGCTCATCCCCGATTCCGGCGGGGCCGGCAATACCCGCGGCGCACTTGGACTGCGGAGAGATATCCGAATGCTGATCGACAACATCACCTGGGCCCGATACGGAGATCGGCAAAAATTCGCTCCGTTCGGCTTGTTCGGCGGGAAAGAAGGCGCCATGGGCGAGTTCGTGTTGAACCCCGATACGCCGGATGCACATCCGATGAAATCCAAAGGGCTTGACCGTCTCGCCAAGGGCGACCTCGTATCACTGCGCCTGCCAGGCGCCGGCGGGTACGGCGATCCAAGCAAACGCGATCGAAATCGACTGCTGAGCGACGTTCGGGATGGAAAGATTTCCGTGGAAAGCGCGCAGCGAGACTACGGGGTCGAGGTTACTTCGGAGATGCTCTCAAAGCTCGATTGATAGGCCCGGAATTCCTATGACAGATAACAGCGTTTTATCCGAATTGACGTACTCGGCAGAGCGAGGCGCGCTCGAGTTCAAGGGAGTGCGATATTTGCTAATCCGACCCGAGACGCTACGCTCACTGCATGAAGCAGCGGAGGGCAAGCTGGGCACACCAATAGCTGCCGACTTGCTTTTCGCCGGTGGGTTCACAGGCGGAAAGCTTTCGGGGGAGCGGTACAAGCAGACTCTCGGTCTATCCATCGCGGAAGCGGTCGAGTTTATGTGCCGGATGGGCGGGGAGATCGGATGGGGAAGGTTTCGATTGGTCGAATTAGACGAAGTCAATCGACGGCTCAAAGTGGAGATCGATGATTCCCCATTCGCAGAAGGCTACGATGAGCCCGCGCAGGCCGGTGTTTGCCACCTGACGCGGGGCGTGCTCAGCGGGTTGGCGACAGGGTTCTTCGAAGAAGAGATGAGGTCAGAGGAGACCCTATGCCGTGCAAAGGGTGATCCGCGTTGTCGGTTCGAAATCGAGGCTGCGCTGTGACCATCTGATCCGCTCCACCAAACTCGAATGCGTTCGGCATAGGCATCGCCATTCATAGCGAAATCCCGCATTCCAGCATTTGAAACCGACCGTCCATGGCAACCCCCCCCACTCACGGAGGGTTTTTTTCATTGGGCTTACACCTTCTGAGCGATCCGGAGGCTATAGCCCCATTCAGCCTGGGCGATCGATGACCGGATCAGCAACAGGTGAGTTGACCTACTACTAGCTGGTGAGCACGTGATCTTGTAGGTTTGGGGCTCCATTCAAAGGGGCGGAGGTCAGGTTTCAAGCAGGTACTCTTAAGACATGTGCTCATCTGAGAGATAACGTGAACACGTAGGATGCATCCCCCGCTGGCCGTCCAATAATCAACTTCATCGATAGACCGACGAAGACAGGACGCTTTCGCGGGTGTCGCTTTCCCGCGATGCGCAACTTCTCGAGAGTAACGGGTGTTAATCAAGTAGCCGGATCAGCTCTCTGCGTCTCCTGGTGGTGAGGGTAGGATTAGGCGTCGGGGAAAGCCTCGCAATTTCATCGAAGAACGCAAGCCCGGCTCAATCTTGAGGTCGGGCTCTTTTTGTTGTTGCCCTTTGGAAAGTCGAATTGAAGTCTGGCTAATGAGTTATGCACCTAATGAACTTGTCTATTCTCCGTATGCGCTCTGGCTGCCAACGCAGGATTCATGCAACCGGTCCCATATACACGCACACACTAGCCGACGGATGACATGAGGCACCTGTAGCCGATCCATGGACCAGATCGATCAGCGCTACCAAATTGCTAAGGAAATCGGCCGAGGCGGAATGGGAACCGTATATCTCGGCCATGACGACGTTCTGGACCGCGACGTTGCGATCAAAGTCGTCAACGATCCTAACCTAGACGAAATGGGCAAGGATCGCGTGCTGCGAGAAGCACGTCTTGCCGGCCAGCTGAACCACCCCAACATTGTTTCGATACACGACGCCGGAGAAACCGACGGCATCGCCTACATCGTCATGGAATTCGTTGAAGGAATTCCAATCTACGACGA